>TARA_R110002074_G_scaffold197610_2_pt1 | contig 16506 bp, 13 predicted proteins | sample TARA_R110002074 | Tara Oceans TARA_R110002074 (sample SAMEA4397215) | marine metagenome | biome: Polar Biome; feature: [MIX] marine epipelagic wind mixed layer (ENVO:01000061); material: water (ENVO:00002006), including particulate matter (ENVO:01000060) such as... | depth 10-100 m
TTTTTAGAATCTAAATTACCCGTTGGCTCATCAGCTAATATTAATTTCGGATTGGTAACAACTGCTCTTGAAATGGCAACACGTTGCTGTTGACCACCTGATAATTGCTGTGGAAAATGTTTTTCTCGATGTGCGATTTTCATGCGCTCAAGTACTTTCATTATTTTTTCTTTACGTTCAGCCTTACCCATTTTCAAATAGATCAACGGCAGCTCTACATTTTCAAATACGGTAAGTTCATCTATTAGATTGAAGCTTTGAAAAACGAAACCTAAATTACCTTTGCGCAATTGGGTACGTTGACTTTCCTTTAAGCCACCTACCTCATTACCAGCAAAATTGTAACTACCGTCGGTAGGGTTGTCTAACATACCTATGATATTCAAAAGTGTTGATTTACCACAGCCTGAAGGCCCCATTATAGCTACAAATTCGCCATCCTCTACTTTTAGGTTGACATTGTTCAATGCCAAGGTTTCTACTTCTTCTGTTCTAAAACTCTTTTTAAGATTCGTAATGGATATCATTTTCGATTGATTTTAATTGTTATTTAAAAGACACCTTGACTATGCTAGATGTGACAGTTTATTTTTATTTTAATATGATTCTTTCAGCCTCACCGAAATTATCATAGTTACTGGTTATTACTTTTTCTCCGGCCTGTAACCCTTCTAATACTTCGTAATATCTAGAATTCTGTTTTCCGATTCTTATATTTCTTTTTATAGCCTCTCCACCATCTGGTCCTACCACAAAAATCCATTGTCCGCCAGTACTTTGAAAAAAGCTTCCTTTTGGTAATAATAATGCGTCATTAGATTCACCTAGTTGTAATTTGATGTTATAACTCTGACCTGAACGTATGGTTTCTGGTTTGTTATCAGTAAATACCAAATCAACTTTAAAACGACCATTTCTAACTTCTGGATAAACTTTTCTTAATCGTAATGGGAATTCAGTGCCGTTACGCTCCAATACTGCAACCAAATCTCTTTTTACACGATCTATATAATGCTCGTCAATATCAGCTTCAATTTTATAATCGGTTAACACATTTATCTGCCCTATTCGCTGCCCTTGTGCAATATTCTGACCTATTTCAGCATCTAAAAAACCCAATTGACCATCAGCAGGGGCACGAACATTTAAATGATCTAAACGTTGGTATACCATACCCAAGGTTTTCTGCATACGGTCTAAATCGGTATCCAATCCTTTTAGTGATGTTTCCCGTAATTCATCATCCTGCATGGTTTGCACCTTAATGATTTCGTGCTGCTTTTGAGATAATTCATAATTTTCTTTTGACAGTTGATATGCTTCCTTTGAAATTAATTCATCATCATACAAGGCTTTATTCTGCTCATAATTTCTTTTAAGTCGCTGTAAGTCTGTGGATGTTGTTGCCAATGATCTTCTACCTTCTACCTGTCTTGAATCGAAATTCATTTTTGTAGACCTTAAATCGTTTTGTTTCAATGCCAAATTACTTTCGCTTGCAAGAATCTGCTCATATAGATTCATATTTTCTAACTTTAGAATGATGTCTCCTTTTTTTACAATTGCCCCTTCTTCTATTAGTTTTTCGCTCACACGACCACCTTCATAAGCATCCATATAAATGGTAGCGATTGGAGCTACATTACCATTAATAGTAATATAATCATCAAATTTACCAGCCGATACATCTGCTATAGACAGCTTATCCTTTTCTGTTCTAAAGGTTGAAACAGAATTTGAAAATAAAAGTTGATAACCTACGAACAATATTAAAATACCTATCGCGATGTACCCAAAATGCTTGGGTTTAAGTCCTTTTTTCTTTTCTAATTTTATATCCATTATTTCGTTGTTCTTTGATAATTGTTGGTAATTCGTATTGTATTTTACTATTTTCTCTAAGAGCCTATATTAAAAACCGGTAATCCTCTATAAAAATCTATTGTACTTTTATTAATTTCTGAGCGCAGTTTAACTTGCAAATTTTCGTTCTGTGCACTGGCGAATAAATTCTTTGCCGTGAATAATTCCAGCGCATTAATCATCCCTTTCTCATATCTTTTTTGAGCAATTGTAAATGCTAAATTTTGTGCTTCCATTTTTTGATTACTCTGAACCAATTCTACTAAAAGTGAATTATAATCTTGCACCAATTTCTGAATAGCCTGAAATAATTCTTGCTCTTGTGTCTTTAAATTATTCTCTGCTCTAAGACGTTCTATTTTAGATTGCTTTATTCTTGATCGTGCAGACCAGCCATTACTAATAGGAACGTTTAAATTTATTCCAATATATTGTGAGGTATTATCTCTAAACTGTTCTCTAAATGGCAATGTATTGCCCAAGGTATCTCGCGTGGTTTCAAAATAACCCGTGCCTATCCCAGCAAATAAAGATAATGATGGGTAAAGTCTGCCTCTTGAAATTGCGACCTGTTTCTTAGCAGCTTTAGCTCTCAATTCTTGAGCTTTAATCATTGGTAAAAATTCTCGTGCATCAGTATATATTGAATCAGATGCAATCTCTTTATCGCCTAATTCATTAGTAATTTCTACTAAATCTTCTTGTATAGAAATATCAGAAGCATTCTCTAAATTCATTTCTTGTATTAAGGTAAGTTTGGCGGCCGCCAATTGATTCTTACTTTGCGTAACATTCAATTTATCCGTCAACAATAAAGACTCTGCTTCGTATAAATCTGCGCCTGCCTTTAAGCCCAATTCTATCTGCTTACCTACCAAATCATAGTTCGATTGAGAAACATTTAATTGCTCATTTGAAATTTCAACTAAGCCTTTAAAAAACTGGATGTCATAAAACGCTTGCATGACTCTAAAAGCCAACAAATATTTTTGCTGTAACACTTCTTCTTGTGTAGCCTTATATAAAAACTTTGAAGCTTTAATAGAATTGATTTTCTGAAATCCTTGAAATAAATCTATCGAGGATTCAAGAGAATAGTTATTTGAATAAAAATCTTGATTAACGAATGTACCCGTATTCGGATCTTCTGCTCTACCAAAACTAATATTATAATTGGCATTGGCATTCACAGAAGGTAATAAATTACGAATCGATTGTCTGTACGTCTCTCTATTAGATTGGTCAGTGTATTCAAAATCATTTAGCTGTAAATTATGCTCAATAGCAAATGATACACACTCATCTAAAGTCCAAGTTTCTTGGGCAATAATAGAACTCCAAATGGAGAAGAGTAAAATGGTTGTTATTTTAATTTTTATATTCATTTCTATAATGGTATGCCAATCTATACACCATATGTGTGCCACAACCACAATTTACTGATAACCAGTATTTTAAATAAATTTATTGTTTAACCACCTATGATGACTGTAAAAATGTTATACAGATATTGTAAATTATTTTTACACTACAGTGAAAATACAATCTTCTATGTGTAGTTTTAAATACGTTAATTGATTTCTAAAATGACCGAAGCCAAAATCTTAGTAGTTGATGATACCAAAAGTGTTCTAAGCGCTTTAGAAATATTATTACAGTTCGAATATAAGAGTGTTCAAACTATTTCAAATCCTAATCTACTTTCTTCATTTCCCAATCTTGTAGAAATAGATATCATATTATTAGATATGAATTTTTCGGCAGGTGTCAATACTGGTAATGAAGGTCTTTATTGGTTACGAGAAATAAAAAAGAAGGCACCTCATATATCGGTAATTATGATGACTGCATACGGTGCCATTGAACTTGCCGTAGAAGCATTGAAAGAAGGTGCTACAGATTTCGTCTTAAAACCTTGGAATAATGAACGTCTGTTAGCCACTGTAAAATCGGCCTATGAACTTCGAAAATCACAGAAAGAAGTTCAACACTTAAAACAGAAAGAGAGCAACCTTAAACAAGTTATTAATCAGAATAAAAATTATATCATAGGGAATTCAAAAGCCCTAAACAGCGTGCTAAGCCTTGTTCAAAAAGTTGCTAAAACCGATGTCAATATTTTAGTTACTGGTGAAAATGGTACAGGAAAAGAGTTAATCGCTAGAGAACTACACAAATCTTCTGCTAGAAATAATGAAGTCTTTATATCTGTGGATATGGGTTCTATTTCTGAGAATTTATTTGAAAGTGAACTTTTCGGACATGTAAAAGGTTCTTTTACCGACGCAAAGGAGGATCGAGCAGGTAAATTTGAAGCAGCCAACGGTGGTACTTTATTCTTAGATGAAATAGGAAACCTCTCTTTACAAATGCAAGCCAAGTTATTATCGGTCATTCAAAACAGAGTCGTGGTTCGCGTAGGTTCAAACAAACCGATATCTGTTGATATTCGGTTAATATGTGCCACCAATGGTAACTTAGACCAAATGGTGGCGGATGGTTTATTTCGAGAAGATCTTTTATATAGAATCAACACTATTCAAATAGAAGTGCCAGCACTACGAGACAGAGATGGAGATGTTCTAATCTTATCTGATTTTTTCTTGAAAAAATTTGCCCATAAATATGGTAAATCGAGTTTGAAAATTAATCAATCTGCACAAGAAAAATTGATGGAATATGCTTGGCCTGGTAATGTTAGAGAATTATTACACACGATTGAACGTGCTGTAATTCTTTCTGAAGGAAATGTACTAAAACCAACAGATTTTCTTTTAGAAACCAAATCATCTTTTTCTATTGAAGACGGTCCAAAAACTTTAGAGGAAATGGAGTTGATTATGATTACAAAAGCATTGAATGAAAATGAAGGTAATTATAGTGCGGCAGCAGATCAATTAGGAATTTCTAGACAGACACTCTATAATAAATTAAAAAAATCAGGTAAGTAATGGTTAGCAAAAACATATACTACCAACTCATTTTTAGAATAGTACTAATTGCGGTTTGTGCTCTTTTATTGGCTTTCCTATTTTTTAAGGAACACTATATTCTTTGTGGTGTTTTTAGTTTCGTATTTTTTGGATTGTCGTATAGCTTAGTTTACTATGTAAACCAAACCAACAGAAAGATTGCCTACTTCTTTGATGCCATTAAAAACGAGGATTTTACATTACGTTTTCCTGAAAAACTAAGTGTCAAATCGATGGAAGAACTTAATCATAGCTTGAACATGTTGAATAATATGATTCAAGATATTCACTTAAAAAAGCAAGCACAAGAACAGTATTACCAAGAAATTTTAAGGCAGGCAGATATTGGCATTTTTACCGTAAATGAAAAAGGACATATACTCTATGCTAACCCTACAGTGCAGAATCTCTTAAATTACAGACCATTAAATCATATTAAACAACTAAAACAGATTGACCCTATTCTATACAGTCTTTTCGAATCTTTAGAACCTTTTCAGAGCACCTTATATTCGTTAGGTAACGAAAGGGGTAAAAAAGAGCTTACCTTAAAATGCACGCCCATTACTATAGAAGGAAAAAAACTTTTGTTGGTAATAGTGCATGATATTCAAAAGGAATTAGATGATAAGGAAACTGATTCTTGGGTGAAATTAATACGTGTGCTAACCCATGAAATCATGAACACTATAACGCCGATTACCTCTATATCAGAATCTATTCTAAAATATTTTAAAAAGGGAAATCAACTATCAACTCCAGAAGAGTTTGGTGAAATACAAATTAAAAACTCTGCCAAAGGTTTAGAGGTGATAAAAGAACAGGGGAATGATTTAATGAGTTTTGTACAATCGTACCGAACTTTTCTAAGTGTCCCTGAACCAGATAGAGAATTGATTCCTGCCAAAAAAATTCTAGAAAAAGTCAGATTGCTTTTACAAGAGTATACCAATGTTCACAAAATTACTTTAGATGTTATTTGTGAACCGGAGAATTTAGAGCTTTTTATTGATGAGAAACAGCTTACTCAAATATTATTGAATTTAGGTAAAAACGCACAACAAGCTATTGAAGAACAAGACGAGGGTAGCATCATTATCAAAGCAGGGATTGACCATCAAGAAAAAAAATATATTACGGTTACCGATAACGGCCCAGGAATATCACCTGAACTTTTAGATGAAATTTTTGTTCCTTTTTTTACCACTAAAAATACAGGAACAGGAATAGGTTTAAGTTTAAGTAAACAAATTATGCGCCTACACGGTGGTTCAATTCGGGTAATTTCGAATGAAACAACCACTTTTACCTTAACCTTTGAATAAAATTAAATTTCTGCTTGTAGCTCAATAAACGGATCCCAAAAATAGTTGTCAAGATTTACTATTTGAAGATCTTTAATAACAACTCCTTCACCTTCTAATAACTGTTGCATAAGGTTGGTGCCATCAAAATGATGTTTCCCAGTAAGGAGCCCGGCTTTATTAACCACTCGATGTGCTGGTATGTCTTCCATATTATGAGAAGCGTTCATAGCCCAACCGACCATTCGTGCACTCCGAGCAGCTCCCAAATATTTTGCGATTGCGCCATAAGAAGTTACTCTACCTTCAGGGATTAATCGAGCTACTTGATACACTTTTTCGAAGAAATTTTCATTTTCAGGTTTCATGTTTACGTCAGCTTTAATTAAACAATCTAAAGCATGTAATGATCAACAAGAGTACCATTAATCCACTTAAAATATAATTACTGTTTTTAGAAAACGTGTTTGTTTTATGTTCCCATTTATTAAAATAAAAAACATAAAGATACATAGCTAAAAATGTACCACTACCTGCAGCTAGTATAAATAAAACCTCATCTATTACTCTGTAGCTCATAAAACCATGAGCATGAAAGACTGTATTTAATCCACTATAGTAAGGTATCGCCAAAAGATTAATTAATGCCAAAAACACCCCTTTAGTGAAACTATTCCGCTTCTTAGTTTCAGCAATTATTAAGGGTTTATTGTCTTGCTTTCTCCCTTTAATAAAAAAGAAAATAGCCAATACAAAAAACACAAATAATGCAATTTGTAGTAGAACCTCAATGATATGCTGATTCCTAGAAATATATTTGGCAATACGAACAGCAATATAGGTCTGTATCATTACTGCAAGCGCAACACCTAACGCGAAAATAATTCCATTCGGTTTACCTTTCTCAACACTTGTTTTGGCAGCATTTAAATTGAGCAACCCAGGTGGCAATGAAGCCAAAAATGCAGCGCCAAAAGTGAAAACAAATAAAATTACTAATTGTTGCATTGAATCAGTTTACCTTGAACCTAATAAAGGTAATAGGTTTTCCCTTTTCAAGATACTGATTTTCATAGAAAGTCTGTATTTCAAGCACTTCTTTTGGACTCCCCTCATTCTTATAAACATCGTGATTGGCGTAAAGAACCTCTAAACCCAGACCATGAAGAAGGCCTAGGGTGTACCCATGCATAAACTCACTATCGGTTTTTAAATTGACCGTACCGTTTGGTTCCAAAACCCGCTTATACCGAGTTAAAAACTCTTGGTTTGTCATGCGGTGTTTTGTACGCTTATATTTTATTTGAGGATCTGGAAAAGTAATCCAGATTTCTGAAACTTCTTGCTCACCAAAAATATAGTCGACCAATTCAATTTGGGTACGAATGAATGTTACATTGGGTAAATTCTCTTCAATGGCAATTTTAGCGCCCTTCCAAAACCGTGCTCCTTTTATATCTATACCAATAAAATTCTTTTTAGGAAATTTTTTTGCTAAGCCAACAGTATATTCTCCTTTACCACAACCTAATTCTAATACAATCGGATTATCGTTTTTAAAATGGGTATTCCATTTACCTTTCAACGGAAATCCTTCAACAATTTCTTCTCGACTAGGTTGAATTACGTTCGGAAAAGTCTCGTTCTCCTGAAATCGTTTTAATTTATTTTTACTTCCCACAATTATTATATCTAAACTGTGGCAAAGCTAAGAAAAAAGAGAGGGTTAGTGATTATTCAACTTCTTCAATTTGAACAGTACTTTTTTCGAGAGTAAAAGAAAACTCTGAGCCTACCTCAACAGCACTTTCCACATAAATTTTTTCACCGTGAGCCTCAATTACATGCTTTACAATAGCTAAACCTAAGCCCGAACCGCCTTCACGTCTACTACCACTTTGGTCAACTCTGTAAAAACGTTCAAAAAGCCTCGGTATATGCACGGCTGGTATACCTTCCCCATTATCGGTTACCCTAACGATAATCTTATTCTTTACTAAATTTTCAACACTTACTTCTGTAGTACCATTATCATTACCGTACTTTATAGAATTAACAAGTAAATTGGTAAGTACCTGCTGTATTTTCTCTTTATCGGCGTAAACAAAAATCGGATTCGGATAAATAATATCGAAAGTAAGTGTGATATTTTTTTTATCGGCCTTCATTTCTAATAAATCGAATACACTTTGTATCAATTCTATAATATTAAAAGACTTCTTCTCTAAATTAAGATCACCGACCTCTAGCTTAGTAATGAGATCTAAATCTTTTACAATATAAATTAATCGGTCAACTGCTTTGTTTGCGCGTATTAAATATTTTTTTCTAACGTTCTTATCATCAATGGCCCCATCTAACAATGTCTCTATATATCCTTGCACCGTAAATAGTGGCGTCTTTAACTCATGAGAAACATTACCTAAAAAATCTTTTCGATATTCTTCTCGTATTTTAAGGGTATCGATTTCAATCTTTTTATCCTTTGCAAATTTCTCTATTTCAGCAGTTAAACTTCTCATATCGGTAGTGACAGGATATGATGGTAATGTGCTAGATTCTAGCAATTCAACATCGTCATAGATTTTTTTTATTCTCTTGTAAATGAACTTCTCTATTCTTATCTGTAGGGTAATAAAAGAAATTATAAAAAATAGAATTGCTACTGATATAAGAACGCTCCAGTTTAATGTACTAAAGCGCCATTGCAAAATGGCCAATAGCAAAATAGCGATAACTACTATATAGATAGATGACCGAAATGCAAATCGATATGATTTTTTTGATCGTATTGAAACAGCCATTTATAGCACAAACTTATATCCTACTCCCTTTACCGTTTTAAAATGGTCTTCGCCAATTTTTTCTCGAAGCTTTCTAATGTGAACATCAATAGTACGACCACCTACAATAACTTCATTACCCCAAACCTTATCAAGAATTACTTCTCTTTTAAAAACCTTGCTAGGTTTTGAGGCCAACAGTGCAAGAAGTTCAAATTCCTTCCTAGGTAATATAATCTCTTTTCCTTTTTTAATAATTTTATACTCTTCTCTATTAATAACAATATCACCTACCTTGGTAATATCTTCTTGAGCATTTTCATCGTTTTTAATTCGTCTTAAAAGAGCATTCACCTTGCTCACCAATACTTTTGGCTTTATTGGCTTAGTAATATAATCGTCTGCACCAGCATCAAAACCGGCCATTTGTGAATAATCTTCTCCCCTTGCCGTTAAAAATGTAATAACGGTATTTTCCATACCAGGCGTTCTTCTTAAAATTTCGCAGGCTTCAATACCATCCATCTCTGGCATCATCACATCTAATATAATAAGATGAGGCATTTTCTTCTTTGCCTTTGCTACACCATCTGCACCATTTTTTGCAGTATAAACATCATAACCCTCAGCAGAAAGATTGTAAGCTACAATTTCAAGAATATCTGGTTCATCATCAACTAAAAGTATCCTTATGTCCTTCTTTTTCATAGTTTTCAAATTAGATTGATTCAGTCAAAAGTAAAGATAATACCATTACAGAAACGTCTGTTAACATTGATTTAATGTAGTAACAATTACGTAACACTAAGAAAATAAAGGTTTAACATCTACGTAACTCGACCTTTACAGCTACTAACGTCCTTTGCGCAAAATTTAAGACAATAGAATATAATGAAAAATTTAATCACATGTTTATTCTTAATTTGTGTATCATATTTAAGTGCTCAGGAAACGGGCAGCATTGCAGGAAAATTAATAGATAAAGAATATAATGATGAACCATTAGCTTTCGCGAACATTCTTATTAAGGGAACAACTAAAGGAACAACTTCCGATTTTGATGGATTATATGAAATTTCAAATTTAGCTCCAGGTAGTTATATACTACAATTTAGCTATTTAGGTTATGAAACTGTTGAAATGCCTGCAATAGAAGTAATTGCCGGAAAAGTAACCACCATAAATGTACCGCTTAGAGCATCGGCAGGTGTTTCATTAGATGAAGTAACTGTTACAACGGTTGCTCGTAAAGATTCTGAAACTGCTTTGTTGCTCGATCAGAAAAAAGCTATAGAAATCAAAGAAAGTATTGGGGCTCAACAATTAGCAAAAATAGGAGTAACGGATGTAGCGACAGCAACTACAAAAATCTCAGGAGTTTCTAGCAGTGAAGCTTCGGGTGATGTTTTTGTTAGAGGTTTAGGTGATCGTTATCTAAGCACAACATTAAATGGTTTACCAGTACCTTCTGATGACGTTGAAAAAAAGAACATTGATTTGGGTCTTTTTCCAACAAGGGTAATTCAAAATGTAAGTGTAAGCAAGACCTATTCTGTACTTTCTTCAGCAGATCAAGCATCTGGAAACATCAACATATCTTCTAGAGAATTGCAAGGCTCAGAAGAATTAAGCGTTTCTATTCGTTCAGGTGTCAATACTAATGTTGCTAAAAGTGGAGTTTTTGATAACTTTAAGGTGTCTCCCAATCAACGAAACGTAGATTTTGGATTTTTTGATCAGAATGCCTCTACAAGAGATTTAATTACTATTCAAGGTTGGAACCCTAAAGTTCAAAGCACCCCAATTGATTATACGTATTCAATATCTGCTGGTAAGCGAATTAAAGAAAAACTTTCGGCTTTCATAACTGCTTCTCAATCTGAAACATATGAATACGGACAAGGTCTTTTTAGACAATTTCGGTCTAACTTCGTTGATGACACTATTACAGATGCTACAGTATATAGCAAGAAAGTAACTACCAGTGGGCTTTTAGACCTTTCTTACTTTATCAATGACAAAAACAAAATAAAGTCTAGTACCTTTTTTGTAAACAAATTGACTGATCAAGTATATGAAGGAGGTAGAAATGGTGAAGGAACCATTTTTGAAGAAACTGACCCTGCAGAAGGGCTTTCTCAATTTGTTCGTGACCAAAATATTAAACAGACTAGGTTATTAGTATCTCAACTTTTGGGAACTCATAAACTCAGTGATAAGAATTCTTTAGAATGGGCTAGTGGTTACAATTTGGTAAACGCTAATGAGCCTAACCGAATTAGAAATGAAGTGAACTTTGACTCAGAAGGTAACTTGGTACAATTAGGACGTACTGGAGGGTTTCAACAAAGAAAATCTAAACAACTAATTACCGACAATGAATTTAATGGATATTTAAAAGATGTTATTGAGGTTTTAAATGATGAGGAGAATGAAAAATCATTTAAAATAGAGCTTGGAGTAAATTATAGAAATAAAAAGAGAGATTTTGAATCGCTCTTTGTTGGTGTAGAAGAAAGGAGAACCAATACTATTAACCCTTCTGACATTGATAATTTAGGCTCTATTTTTCAAGCATCTAATTTCGTAAGTGGAGACTTAGAATTAAATGAGCTTCAAACCGATTTATATAATGGTAAATTGACCTCAAAAGCAGCATTTGCAGATTTCAATGTCGGCTTGAAAAAATGGAATTTTAATGCAGGTCTACGTTTTCAAAAAGATGACCTTAATGTAACTTATGATGTAGGTAACATACCGGGTAGAATTGGTGAAGCCAATAAAAACTACAATAATGTATACCCAAGTTTAAATGTTAAGTATAGTTTAAGCGACAATCAAGCCTTCCGTTTAGCTGTAAGCAATACTATTACATTACCAGAATTTAAAGAAGTCTCCCCTTTTGAATATGTATCTCAAACAGGGCAAGTTACCAGAGGTAACCCAAATTTAGATGCATCTAAGGATATTAATTATGATCTAAAATGGGAGTACTTTCCTTCTAATGGCCAGCTGGTTTCCCTTGCCGGATTCTACAAAGAAATTAAAGATCCAATAAACAAAGTACAAGATCGAGGTTCAGCAGGTGTTTTCTCTTATTTCAATTCAGGTAACAAAGGTGAAGTATATGGTTTTGAGTTAGAAACTAAAATAGATTTGGCAAAAGCCAATAACGAAGGTGAAACACCAAAAGGTATTAACCTAGACCTTAATTTAAATGCTACCAGAATGTGGCACTCACAAGACCTAAAAGAGGTTCGTGATGCTGAAGGAAACTTCATAAGAACATTTCGTTACAAAGGCTTAACACAAACGGGTTTACAGGGCGCTTCTGACTGGATCGTTAACACAAGCTTAAACTTTTCAACACCTTCAGACAATCCCTTTTCCGCATCTTTGACTGCGAATTATGCTTCTGACAAGATATATGCTCTTGGGGCCCCAGAGGTACAAAGTCAAAGCGAAACCTTCTATAACGATGCAATTATTGAAAAAGGATTTGTGGTTTTCGATGCCACCTTAACCAAAGAGCTAGGTGAACATTGGACCTTGCGTTTTCTAGGTAGAAACTTATTGAATCCAGATATCAAAAGAACACAATTAGTGAAGCCTAGTACAACCAATATAGAAACAGAAGAAATAGTACGCTCTTATACTAGCGGTACTACTTTAAGTTTAGGATTGAATTACAGCTTTTAAAAACCTTAATAAAACTAAAATGAAAAAAATAATAAAAATTTCGATGATTTTAGCTGCAGTTTGCACTCTAATGATGGCAAGTTGTAGTGGCGATGATAATGATGGAGGTGATCCTATACCTGATGCAACTTGTGCAGATGGCAAACAAAACGGCGATGAGACCGGTGTTGATTGTGGTGGTACCTCATGTAATACTTGTCCGCCATTAGAAAGTACCGACCTTAACGGTAGTTTAGCAGAGGACAGAACTTTAGATAGTTCTAAAGAATATTCATTAACAGGAATTTTTAGTGTAGAATCTGGTGCAACATTAACGATACCTGCTGGCACTAAAATTATCTCGCAATCAGGAACAGATAAATATATTGTTGTTCAAAAAGGAGGGATGATTGACGTTCAAGGAACTGCTTCTGCTCCCGTAACAATGACTTCTTCTAATCAATCTCCTGGTGATTGGGGAGGTTTAGTTATCGCGGGCAACGCAACAACTACAGAAGGTGTTGATGCTACAGCTGAAGTAGGTGGTATTAAATATGGTGGATCTGTTGATACCGATAACTCAGGGTCAATTGAGTATTTAATAATCAATTATGCAGGTGCCCAAATCAATGCAGAATCACAATATAATGGTCTTACATTATATGCTGTAGGTTCAGGAACAACTATTGAAAATATAGCCATGTTAAATGGTACTGACGATGGTGTTGAATTTTTTGGCGGTACCGTGAGCGTAACCAACATGTATTTAGAAAATAACGAAGACGATGCTGTTGATTGGACAGAAGGTTGGAACGGTACAATTACAAATACCTATGTATTGCATAGTATAGAAGGATTCTCTACTGCTGCAGAAGGCGATGGCATTAACAAAAATCCAAAATTCATAAACTTTACTGCTGTTTCGTCTGTAGGAGGTACTGCAATGCAATTCAAAAAAGAATCTGGAGCAACGATTACCGGTTTTTCTTTAGCAGGTTATGAAACCACTATCGATATGAAAGATGCTGGTCCATTATCAAATATAAAGATTGATGGTATAAATGCTGACCCAGCCAACACCTACATTGCAGCCCCATCTGTAGATGTATCTATTTTTGCTTGGGTAAATTCAAATACCGAGGTTACTACCAGCATTCTTTCTGGAAGCATTACTTCAGACTTAACATTAGATGCTTCGATTACGTATTATCTAAGTAGTACTTTCAGTGTAAATTCTGGTGCAAAATTAACCATCCCTGCAGGCACAAAAATAATTGCAGATGTTGAAACTGGCGATGCTACTCAAACGTATATTGTAGTTCAAAAAGGAGGGCAAATAGATATACAAGGTACTGAGGCAGCACCAGTGGTATTTACATCAACTAGCGAAACCCCTGGAGATTGGGGTGGTCTAGTAATTGCTGGTAATGCTGTTACTACAGAAGGTGTTAACGCAACTGCCGAAGTAGGTGGAATTCTTTACGGTGGCAATGATGACACAGATTCTTCTGGATCAATTAATTATTTGATTATCAATTATGCTGGTGCACAAATAAATGCAGAATCACAGTATAATGGTCTAACCCTTTACTCTGTTGGGTCAGGAACGTTAATAGAAAATATTGCTATTTTAAATGGTAAGGATGATGGTGTTGAGTTTTTTGGTGGTACAGTTAGCATAAGTAATTTCTATGCTGAAAATAACGAAGACGATGCTGTAGACTGGACAGAAGGTTGGAGCGGAACTCTTACTGATGCCTACTTATTACATTCTATTGTAGGATTTTCAACAGCCTTGGAAGGTGATGGTTTAAACAACAATCCAAAATTTATTAACCTTACAGCAATCTCAACAGTAGAAGGTACTGCTCTTCAGTTTAAAAAAGAATCTGGAGCGACCATTACAAATCTTTATTTAGAGGGCTATGTAACACTTGTAGACATGAAAGATAATGGCGCTTTAGCAAATATTCAAATAGATGGTGCTACTGCTACAACAGCCGGTCCATACAATTCTGGCACACAAGTAGATGTTACTTCTTTTGCTTGGGCAACAGAAAACTAAAAATATAGCATATAAGTTTATGAAAAAGCCCGCAAATTGCGGGCTTTTTAAGTTCAATAAATTCTTACAATTATTAACTACACGCTACTAAAAATCACAAGCAAAAGCGTAGTTAAGGTCATAAATAGTGTATTTCATCGATTATTCTGCATTTCATCGATCTTTTCACAATATCTCCTCTTACAAAAATAGAAAGGAGTGGTAAATTCCTATATTTGTGGTATAGCATTTGTAACCAGCTATATATGAGGAACCTTTACTTAATCATCTTTTTCTTTTTTATCTCCTTTAGCTATGGGCAGAGTACCCAAAGCAATGGAGATATTGATGGTTTCAGTATGTACCCGAACCCGGTCACTACTGGTAAAGTTTATATTTCTACTAATCTCAATGCACCTAAAGAAATATTCATCTACGATGTTTTCGGCACCCTATTACTTAAAACAACAATATTAGGTAAAGAATTAAATCTTTCAGATTTAGATGCTGGCGTGTATGTTTTACGTGTCTTTGAAAAAGACAAAATGTCTACTCGAAAACTAATCGTTAAGTAGTAAATTCCTTTAATCAACCTAGCAATACACTACGCAATCACAATCGGTTAAATACATATATTTCCGATGAATGGTTTCACGTATCGTATTGACCTACAAAATCTTAGCTTTCACAACATTTTCAAACTCCCAGTATAGCTTATAAGTATCTTTATCTCGTTGATCCCAAATCAATTAGAAATGAAAAAAATCTACTTTTTGCTATTTATGGTTTTATCTATAGGTGTTTATGCCCAAGATACCATAGATATCAATACCCCACGTAAAGATGAAATTGCCGGATTTAAATTGTACCCGAATCCTGCACTTGCAGATGTTGTCTATGTCACTACTGAAAAGAACAACTTAAAAGTAGTTCGAATCTATGATGTATTTGGCGAATTGGTATTAACCGATAAATTAATGAGTAAAGCAATGAACATTTCACGACTGTCACCTGGTGTTTATGTTGTTCAAGTAACTGAGAACGATAAATCGATTACTCGAAAATTGGTTGTAAAATAATACCCTTACTTAAATTGCTTACCAAACCATTAAAATAATTTGGTTCAGTACCTTTGCTTCAACCGGAAAAAATTCATGGAGCAAAATGCTATTTTCGATATACGTACAGAGAATGAATTTCTTATTCAAGCACTGCGTGTTTTTAAGTTTCAGTATACAAATAATAGCGTTTACCGTGCTTTTTGCGAATACCTAAATGTAGACCCAAATACAGTCAAATCTTATAAGCAAATACCATTTCTACCCATAGAATTTTTTAAATCGAAAAGTGTAGTAAGTTCCCCTGAGCTGGAAGAAATTATTTTTACAAGCAGTGGAACAACTGGCAATGAGACCAGCAAACATTTCGTTACAGACTTAAGTATATATGAGAAAAGTTACTTGCAAGCTTTCAAACAATTTTACGGTAATATTGAAGACTATTGCGTACTAGCTCTTTTACCATCCTATTTAGAACGCACAGGCTCTTCCCTTATTTATATGGTTGAAGATTTAATTGCAAAATCTAATCACCCTAAAAGCGGATTTTTCTTAAACGAGTATTCGCAGCTACATCAACTTTTGCTTGAACTTCAAAAAACAGATACTAAAATTTTAATTATAGGCGTTTCCTTTGCCTTATTAGAATTTACAGAACAATATCAATTATCTCTTAAAAATACCATAGTTATGGAGACTGGTGGGATGAAAGGTCGCCGTAAAGAGATTGTACGTCAAGAATTACATCAATTACTAAGTGCTGGTTTCGGAGTTGACGAAATACACTCGGAATACGGAATGACT
>TARA_R110002074_G_scaffold6666_4_pt1 | contig 16489 bp, 14 predicted proteins | sample TARA_R110002074 | Tara Oceans TARA_R110002074 (sample SAMEA4397215) | marine metagenome | biome: Polar Biome; feature: [MIX] marine epipelagic wind mixed layer (ENVO:01000061); material: water (ENVO:00002006), including particulate matter (ENVO:01000060) such as... | depth 10-100 m
GGTATACAAGAATAAAGTAAATGTAGGTATAGTAGATGTACATAAAATAGTTAGAACGTATTTAGAGACGCAAGAATCTAACGTAAATTCTACAAGTGATAGTATACACACGCTGGGTATAAAGGCAAATACTAAAATGTTTTCTCAAAATGACGATCAGTTAATAATAGTAAAAATTGAAGCAGGGTTTGAAAAGTCAACGTCTGCTACTACAGCGCCTACAGAAACGCTTAACCAGGCTAATGCTACTTTAACTACTACAATAGCTACAACGCCTTATACTAAGACAGCTGCAAACGTAGGGGGTTTAGATGTTAATGGTAGTAACTTTCCTTTAGAGTTTTTTATGAATAATACGACAGCACCAGACAGCTATAGTTTCTTTACTAACGCACCTAATATACAATTTGTAAGAGGTAGTAGTACAGCGTCAGATAATGTAGATGAGCTTACAGTATGCTTTAAACAAGGTGAATCTGGTGGCGTAATAACTACTGGAAAGAAGATAGAATATATAGGTATACAATATTTTGACGGTTTAGGTAATGTTATAACTGGTACAAGTGGTGGTAATACCATACATTTTTTTGTTAACGATAATACTAATGGTGGCGCTACAAATGCACAAGCAGGTACAGTAGCAGAATCTTTACTGTATTTTGGTGTAGGTACAGCTAACCTAGAAACGCAATCTGGTGAAGTTGTAGATGACGGTGGGGGTGCTGAAACTAGTGCTACTGCTAGACCTAGTAACTTTGCTAATTGGGCGTATTATAGAATCTTTGGCGCTAGGGATCATACCTTAGCTAGTAGGTGTACTAAGTTTTACCACTTTTATAGATACGGTGCTAGTCAAGATAACAATGCTACTGGTGTAGACGATAGACACCAAAGCTGTACTAGATACGATAACGTCAGACTAGCTTGGGTTAATAAGCTAGGCGCTTATGACTACATGAATTTTAGGGGTAAGTCAGTAGAAAGTTTAGACATAAAAAGGTCTAATAGTTCTAGTGTTCCTGGCACTTGGGATAGTACTACTTTTAATTATAATAACTATGATAGAGGTAAAAACACTTTATATACTGAAGCTACCAAAAAGCTAACTATAAATAGTGACTGGCTTAATGATACTGAGGGTGCTTGGCTTGAAGAGTTATTTACATCTACAAACGTACAAATTTTAGGTGATAACAATATAGTATATCCAGTTAATATAACAGACAATAAATACACAAAGAAAACAAGCGTAAATAATAAGATAAAAATACAGTATACTATCAATTTAGAGTACGCTAACAAAGTAAGAACAAATAGCTAATGAATACAAGACTAGTAGTATATAGACCTACCTTAACCAATTCAGGCGTTTTAATAAACAATCCTGGTTCTACCTATCCAGTGTCGGCTTCAGAAACAGTAATAGCTGTAGATACAGTAGGCGCTAGTACAGTATTTGTAGCAAATGATAGTTTAGTAGATAATGCAGGTGTAGTATACGGTGTAATAAAATCAGTAGATAGCGCTACAGCAATTACTTTATTCAGTGTATCTGTAGCTATCCCAGACAATGCAAGCTTATTTTACACACCTAATACGCCTTATGAGATAGACTTAGAAAAAGCGCCTAATGTTAGAATAAACTATAACTGGTTAGATGTCAAAGAACCAGAAAATAGAAAGTCTAATTTTAGTCAGACTATAAAAATACCTTTTACTAATGAAAATAATAAATTCTTTGAAAATTGGTTTAACGTTAATTTAGATACTTTAATATATAATACTAAGACTAAATACAAGGCTGTAATATTAGTAGATAGTATACCACAGCTAGACGGTTATATACAGCTTAAATCAATCTATTTAAACGCTAGACTTTACGAAGTAATAGTATTTGGTGACACTGCTAATTTCTTCGCTGATATAAAAAGTAAAAAGCTTAGAGACGCTTTTATAAATGAAGATGGTACTGTAGATCAACAGCTGGACCATAAGAATACTTTAGCTAATATAAAAGCTAGCTATACTACTGGCTTAACTACTTTAGATTCTGTAGTAGATAACGATATAATGTACCCTATAATAGACTACGGACATACTAACTTACCCTTATGTGACAGTATGTTCTGGAATCCTGATTACCTTGATCCGTTAAATGAAAATATGGGTAACTATACTAACCTACAAGAAAATGCTAACTACTACGGTTTAGTGCAATCACAAAACCTAAAGCCAGCTATAAGGATACAAAGACTTTTAAAGATTATAGCACAGAAAGCAGGCTACCAGATTACTAGTTCTTTCTTAGGTTTGACTGGTGACACGCAAGATAAAAGTACTTTTTTTGGTAAGCAATTTATGACGTTAGCGCCACAATACGAAAGAACAAGGGTTAAAATTTATAATGGTTTTTCAGCTAGTATAAGTTCTGCTATTACTGATACTACAATGGGGTACAATATATCTGCTACTGGCTTTGCTAATCAGCTGTATGTAAACGGTTTCCAATTTGATACTATTACTTTTAATGATAATAATATTTATTCTAATACTATGCCTTTCGGTTCAGTAGGACCTACTTTAAATATACCTTATGATCCAGATACACCAGGCGTACTACCTGCTGGGGGTATAACAATACAAACTGACTTAGAAGTAGTTACGTCACCTACAACCCTTTCAGGTAGTGATATAGATGGTTATAATGTAGTGCTAACTTGGTTTTTAGGTAATGGCGAATTTTATGCTGAACAAAGTATATCTATTAATCCTGGTGTAGTAGCGCCAGTACAGTTTATATCAGAAATAAGTACGTCTGTTTTAATAAGTGGTTACGTTTATGCTGAACTATATTTTTATCCTACTAATGATATAGGTAATGAAGCTTTCGCTGCACAGGTAAATAGTGGTACAATGCAAACTATAAACAATGAAGGTATATATAATAATGGTGGTGTGAACGCAGAAGTACAGATAGTTGAAAACTTACCAGACTTAACACAGTCAGACTTTGTAAAAGACTTACTAAATAGATATAACTTGATAGTAATGTCTGATCCACAAAACGCTAAAAACCTAATTATAGAACCTTACCAAGACTATATAGATGGTGGTAGTATACAATACTGGACTGATAAACTAGATGTATTAAAAGAGCAAACTTTAAGAACTACTAACGAACTGCAAAAAAGAGAATTACTATATACAGATTTAGAAAGTAAAGACTATCTAAATAAAAGCTATACTGATAAATGGAGTAGAGTATGGGGTAGCGTTAAGCAATTAAACACCAATGACTTCGCAAAAGGTAACTTTAAAACACCTAGTATATATGCACCTTATATAGCACAAGGGATAGGGCACTGGACCAATAATATGGCTAGTATGTCAGCTAATGATGAAGTAGCGATAGCGTTTAATTTTGAAGTAGATAGTGATGGAAACAGAAACCCCATTACAGACGGTAAGCCTATGTTATTTTTTTATGGTGGCACACCTATTACCTTAACAGACCTTAATGACCAGTGGAACAATGACTGGGAATTTAACTTAATTAGTGGCGCTTATACTCTTTATGGTGATACAGAGACGCTAAGTATGGATAACAAATTCCCTCTATGTCTACCGTATGACATGAATACTATAAGCGATATTACAGCAAGTACAAAAATGTTGCACTGGGAATATTACAAACCACAATTTATTACAGGTTTTACTTTCAATATATTCGGTGAAGGTGTAACAAATCATGGTTATTACTTAGATTACTGGGCGCAATATATAAACGAAATATATAGTGATGAAGCTAGAATAATGGAATGTTATCTAGACCTTAACGAAACTGACATACACAATTTTAAATTTCAAAACCCTATATACTTAAAAAATACTTTATGGCGTATTTTAAGCGTAGAAAACTATGTAGTAGGTGGTAAAGAAACTACTAAGGTAAAGCTATTAAAAGCTATATCTAAGCTTAATTATGACTGTGCTGTAACGCCTAGTCTATTTAACTTAAATGGTACAATAACCTTTATTGATCCTACTGACGGTAGTACAGCAGATGTTACTAATGCTTGCTGTGAAGAGTTAAACCCAAACTGGACCTTTCAACAAACTAACGCTACTACTGGTGTAGGTATTTGTTACCATAATTCTAGTACATATACAAGTACGCAAAATGGATCAGGCGTTAATAATGGAACTAATTTAAACAATTTAAGTGGCGTACTAGGTGATAATCAAATGCTAGCTATGCCACCTATGCCGATACAAAATTCAGCCACTAATATAATAACTAGAAATAACGGTTTGTCTGCACAAGAATCTACGTTTTATTTACAGTGTGTTACTAACGGTAATACTGCTGAAAACTTACGCCAGCAAAATGTAAACGACAGGGTAGTGTCTTTACCACTTGGTAGTATGACTTACGTTAATATAGAACTGATGGGAACTATTGTAGCAGGTACTACTGGCTTTATAGGTAAGGTGGGTTTCTTTGAGTACTACACAGTGCTAGTAAGCCCTTTTAATGAGGTTAAAACCTTTTCTGGCCCTTCTGGTGGAACAAAGGAAAAAGAAGTAAGAGATAACGACTTTCCAGAACCTACCGTAAATATAACTACTTATGATGCTGATTTCAATTACGTTAAGTTATCAGTAACCCATTCTGGGGATAATGTTACAAGATGGTTAGCAAAAGTAAAACTATTAATACAGCCACTAGGTAATAGTGAAACACCACTACTACAACGTGCTATATATCAAAACGGAAACGGTATACTGTTTCAAAATACAGGGATGTTATTATGGAATTAAAAGAAATGAAAACAAAAGGTAAAATGATACCTATAGTATTAAGTGTAATTACAAAGCAAGAATTACCAGGTAAAGAATACCACTTTGTATACGGTCAACAAGAATACACTAAAGACTATAAAAAAGTTAAAAAACAATTTAAAAGAATATTTGAAAAATGATTAAAAAGCTAAAAATACTATTAGGTGTAGAAACTAAACAAGCTGAAAAAAATATAGATAACGTAGGCAAAAAAATGAAAAGCGTAGGCGTAGCTGGTAAGGTTGCGCAAGGAGGCTTAGGCTTAATGAGTAAAGGTTTTAAAAGCGTAGGCCTAGCTATGAAAGCAGCAGGTATAGGCTTATTTCTTGGCTTACTATCACAGCTTACAGGATTGTTTCAATCTAATCAAAAAACAGCCGACACATTTCAGAGAATAATGTTAAAACTACAACCAGTATTTGACGCTGTAGGTAAGGTAATAGAAGTTGTAGCAACTGTATTAGAAAAGCTTATAGACTTATTTACTGGCGCTATAGGCTGGATAGGTAAACTAATAGGCGTTACTGATGGCGCTACAAGTTCTTCTGATAACTTCGCTAACAGCTTAGTAGAACAAAGAAAACAAGTTAAATTACTAGAGGCTGAATTAGCAGGGTTACAGCTACAATATCAAAAAGAGGCAGAGTTAATGCGACAAATAAGAGATGACGAAAGCTTGAGTATGGAGGAAAGGATAAAAGCTAACTTTGAATTAGGTAAGGTTTTAGAAGAACAGCTAAGACATGAAAGAAGTATAGCGGAACAAAGTTTATCACTAGCTGAAATGGAACTAAGCATAAATAAAGATAACTTAGATTTACAGGTACTTGTTATAGACGCTAAGACAAAGCTAGCAGAAATAGATGAAAGAATAACTGGTCAGAGATCAGAGCAATTAACAAACCTAAATTCATTAAATAGAGAAAGTGAAGCAAAGGCAAAAGAGGCAGCAGCCCAAAGGCAGGAACAGTTAAAGAAAGAAGCAGAACTGATACAAGATTTAATAGACCTACAGAATGAAGATATAGATGTTAAAAAACGTGCAGCTAGAACTTTAAACGAGCAATTTAAAAACGCAGAACAAGCTAATGAAGCGCAGGTAGAAGAGCTACAAAAAAGAATGAATAAAGAATTAGAGGCACATAAAAATAAAGTAAAAAATGCAAAAGAAAATATAGAGCTACAAAAAGAAGAGGTAAAAGTACAAGAAGATTCTATAGCAAAAAATATAACAGAAAATGAAAAAAGAAATAAAAGCGAAAAAGATTTAGTAAGCACAACAATGAAAATGATAAAAATGGGTATAGATACCGCAGGAATAGAAGGCTTGATAGGTAAATATGCAGATCAACACGAAGAAGCTTTTGATGAATTAATGAATAGACAGGTAACATCTATAGAAGAAATAGATCAATTTCAAAAAGACTTTACTGAAATATCTGGACAAGCTTTAGAAGATGCAGCATTTGTAAGACAAGGCGTTACATTTCAATACTACGAAGCTGTTACAGAAAATGTAAAAAAACAAGGCGCTGTTATGGTAAATGCTAATGCAGACTTAGCAAGGGAACTAGAAAACACTTCAGACTTTATAGAAGAAAATTCTTTAGCTATAATTGAAATGTCTGAAGAGTCAGCACAAAATTCGTTAAATATACTTGATAACTCTAATGCTACTGAAAAAGCTATTAGAGAAAAATACGCAAACGAAATAAAAGAAACAGAACAAGGGGTAATAGATACAAAGAAAACACTACAGCAACAAGCTGACGAAGCGCTATTTTTACACTTTGAAGAAGTGAAAGATAGAGAAATAAGACTAGCAGAAGAAAAATATGATGACTTAATAGGTAAAGCACAAGGTAACGCTGAGGCTACAGCGAAATTAGAAAAACAAAAAACTGAAGCTTTAGGAGCAATAGAACAAAGCTATATAGATAAGCAAGAACAAGCTAAGACTGAGTTTTACAAGTATATAGAAGTAGAAGAGTTAAACGTAAGGGAAAAGGAATTAAACGCTTTACAGGCACACTTAGATAAAGTATTAGCGCTAGAAGGGTTAACGGACCAACAAAGACTAGAAGCAGAAGAAGAGTATATAAGACAATATGATGAAGTAACTGGTAGACATAGATCAGAAGATTTAGAAAAAGAAAAAGAAAACAAACGTAAAATGACAGACCTTGCTTTAAGTTCTATGCACAGTATAGTAGATATAGCAGGTCTAGGCGCACAGAAAGAAATAGGCGAACTAGAAAAGAAGTTTAAAAATGGTGCAATAAGCGAAGAAAAATTTAATAAAGAAAAAAATAAAATAGAAGAAAAGCAAAGAAAAAAAGAAAAGAAAGCAGCACTAGCACAAATAGCTATAGATACAGGTAGACAAATTAGCTCTGCTTATACTGCTGCTTTATCGGCTGCTGCTGCTGCTGGTCCAGGTGCGCCAGTGGTAACGCCTATGCTAGTAGCTCAAATGTTAGCTATTGTATTTGCTGGTGTAGCACAAGCTAAAGGTGCTTTAGGCGCTAGTGGTGGTGGTGGTGCTGAAGGTGGCGTAAATGATGTTGGTGGTGTAGATGATGATATGGGCGCTGGTGCTGTACCTAGTATCAACTTTGGCGCAGCTGGTAATGAACAGCCACCAGTACAAGCGTTTGTAGTAGAAACAGATATTAGTAATGCACAAGCTTTACAATCAGAACTTGATTTACAAAGTACCCTATAAACAAAAATCGAACTTTAATATATAACAGTATAATGACAGAAAAAAAGAAAAACAAAAAGAAAAAGTTAGTAGAGCTAGTTATTGATGAGAGAGCTGAACGCTACGGTATAGAGGCTATAAGCCTAGTAGAATTTCCAGCGATTGAGGCTGACTGGGTTTTTTTCAATAAAGATAATTTCCTATCCTTAGCAAAATTAGACGAAGAAAAAAAGACTTTAGTAGGTGCTGTACTCATACCTAATAAGGAGATAGTGCGCTACGATCAGGAAGAGAATGAAGAGTATTTTGTATACTTTAGTGAAGATACTATTAAAAAGGCGCAGGAGCTATTTATGATTAATCTAAGAAACAATAACGCTACCTATGAACACAAGGAAACTATACAAGGTTTAAGCGTTGTAGAAAGCTGGATAAAAGAAGATAAAAAGTTCGATAAATCAAACCAGTACGGTTTTAAAAATATGCCTATTGGTACTTGGTTTGTAAAAATGAAAGTAGACAATAATGAAGTATGGCAAAAGGTGAAGGAAAAATCTGTAAAAGGTTTTAGTATAGAAGGCTACTTTACTGATGTTTTAATAGAGGCCTCTAAAAGAAAAACTAACCTAAAAGACTTAGAAGATAATATAGCTGTAGTAGGTGCTTTAGATGGTGAACCATTATTTGCTACAAAAGAAGAAGCTGAAACATACGCTAAATTATTTAAAAACTGCACTGGTTATCATGAACACAACGAAGATGGTGTAATACGTTATATGGCTTGCGAAAAGCATGAAGAAGTAAAGATAGATAAAATGACAGATGAACAGTTATTAGACCGTATTAGGGTGATAATAGACAATGATGAAAAGAAACATTTAACAATAATGAAAGACTATATAACTAAAAAGGCTTTATTAAAGTATTCTTGGGATCAGTGTATAAATGATATGGAAAAAAAATACGGTAAAACAGCTGCGCCTAAAATTTGTTCAGCCATAAAAAGCAGCACTGTAAAAAGGTAGGCTGAAAAACAATTTTTAAATATTAATATATAACTATAAAATCATTACTAAAGATGAATAAAACACTTGAAAAAATAAAAACTTTATTATCAGTTGATACTAAAGACTCAAAAGAAATTAAAATGTATGCTGAAGCTATACTAGATGACGGTAGAGTAGTAGCAACAGAAGATGAAAAAATGAACGTAGGCTCTGAAGTATTTGTAATTTCTGATGACGGTGAAGCTACACCTTTAGCTGAAGGCACGTACACACTAAAAGACGGTAGTAAAGTTAGTGTAGATAAAGATAGTAAGATAGTAGACTTCGGTGCTGACGAAGAGCAAAAAGAAGAAGATTACGAAGAAGAAAAAGAAGAAATGGCAGAAGAGGATGAATCGCCAGCTGAAAAGGCAGACTGGGCAAAATCTTATGAAGAGTTAAAAGACAGAGTAGAAGAACTTGAAAATAGAGTATTTGGCGAAGATAAAGACGTAGAGGTAGAAATGAAAGAAGAAAATACAGAAGAGATCAAAGAAGGCGATAAGGTTGAAATGTCCAAAGATATGGTAAACAGTTTAGTAGAAGAAGTAGAACACTTGAAATCTAAAATAGTAGAACTAGAAAAAGAACCAGGTGCTAATGGGTTTAAACACAATCCAGAACATACTTCTAAGAAAGAAACTGTTAATATGTCTAAGCTTTCTACACAGGAAAGAGTAGCATACTTTATAAATAGAAATAAATAATAATAATTAAACTTAAATAAAATGGCGAATAAAAAATATAATTTTGCTGATACTGTAACTTCTAACTATGCTGGTGAAGCAGCAGCAGGGTATATGTCAGCTGCGTTACTTTCTGGAACTACTTTAGCTGAAAATAACATAACTTTTTTGAACAATGTAAAATACAAAGCGAACCTAAGAAAGATTACTATAGCTGGAACAGCAGGTAATTTGATGGCAGATTCTACTTGTGACTTTAATGATTCTGGTACGCTTACTTACGCAGAAAGAGTGTTAGAACCTTTAGACTTTGACGTAAATATGCAACTTTGTAAAGAAGACTATTTAGCTTCTTGGGAGGGTGCTAACATGACAGCAGGTCTTAATGGAACTTTACCTACTTCTTTTGCTGACTATATTATAGGTCAAACAGCTGCTAGAGTTTCACAAGAGATAGAAAAGAATATTTGGGATGGTAACGATGCTAATAATGGACAATTTGATGGTTTTAAAAAACTTTTAGCAGCTGACGCTGATGTAACTGATGTAGCTGCTGTAGGTGGTGGCTTAGCAGCTGGTAACATAGTTGCACAATTAGGCCTTGTTGTAGACGCAATTCCAGCAGCCGTATATGGTAAAGAAGATTTAAGAATCTTTATACCAACATCAGCTTGGAGATTATATATACAAGCTCAAGCTGCTCTAGGTTACTTTAATGAGTACAATATGAGAGAGGGCTGGAACTTATCTTACAATGGTGTAAGATTAGCACACGCGCCAGGCTTAGCTGATGACACTATGGTAGCTGGTAGAGTTTCTAATATGTTTTTTGGTTCTGACGGTTCTAACTCAGAAGTGAAATTATTAGACATGACTAACCTAGACGGTTCAGATAATATTAGAGCTATAATGCGATTTACTGCTGGCGTTAATTACGCTTTCGGTAGTGATATAGTTTTATACTCTTAATAACAATTAATGGGGGGTGAAATATACCCCCTTTTTATAAACAAAATAAAAACTTTAAAAATGAGTTGCACATTATTACGTGGCGTTCTAGTTGACTGTAAAGATCAAATAGGTGGCTTGAAAAAAATCTTCTTTACAAATAACTTTTGTTCTAATATTCGTAGTGTATGTACTTTAGGAACTGGCGCTACAGCTAGTACTATGACTGCTGCTGGCTTTACTAAATGGGATATAGCAGCTGATGTAGGTGGTACTGATAAAACTACTGTATTTCAGTATGATCTTAGACCTAATTTATCGTCTATGACAGTAAACGCTTCTACTGATCCTGCTACTGGTACTACATTTTTCGAACAAACTTTATCAGTATCTTTACAAAAGCTTACTGCTGCACAATCAAATGAAATTAAATTGATGTGCTACAACAGAAGCCAAGTATTTGTACAAGATATGAATGATAACGTATTCTTATTAGGGATGAATAATGGCGTAGATGTCAGTGGTGGTACTATTGTAACAGGTGCTGCTAAAGGTGACATGACTGGTTTTACTATAGAACTAAGAGCTGAAGAAACTGATCCTTTAATTTGGTTACCTGCTACAGCTGGACCTGGTGATAACTCTGGTACTGCGACTGTAGGCTATCCGTTTGACGGACTTAGTGATGAAACTAATTTAGTAATTACTGTAGGTACTTAATCAATAATCGTTACTCAATACTATTAAAGGGTGGTCTTAACAGATTGCCCTTTTTTATTAAATAAACTTTACAAGTAATAAAATAGTATTAAGTTTTTTTTACAATTCACACAAATAAAAACGATTTTACAATTTCTATATATACTATAAACACTTATAATTATGGCTTGGAAAGTAAAAGAAAAATACAGAGACTATAAACCTGGTACTATGAATCTATCTTTCGGTGAATTACAACCACACCAAATAGAAAAACTTAGTGATGAGGCTAAAAAAAAGTATTTCACAAATGACATACCTAAACCAAAAAAGAAAAAGAAGGTAGAGAAAATAGAAGTAGAGGTAAACCCATATAATGAATATACTGACTAATGATTAGGGAGATTATTTTTCATGAAGATATAGTAAAAGAATATTTAGATAAATATACTTTATTAAATTCTAAAGAAGAAAAACAAGCTTTAGTAGAAGAGTATAGTATAAAAGTAATAAAAGAATATAAAGATGTATCAGATTAATTTTACTTCAAACACTGCTGTCTATTCTAAGCAATTATATTTTTATATAAATGTAGAATCTATTACTGGCTTAAATGACTCTACTGATCCTTTTACTAATGTAGTGTTAGCTGAATTTAGAGGCACTAACACTAACTGGGTAAAGACAGCAATAGCGCCAAAAGGTACAGCTAATAGAAATAATAGATTTTGGAGATTAGGTTATCAATTATATAATACTAGTTTTAACGGTTTATTAGATAGTGAAGCTTTAAGAAAAACTGGTAATACTTTTTTACCTAGTGAAGAAGTGTATAATGTTACCTTTTACTACCAAACCAGTATTACTAATTTAGATGTAGCAAACGCTACTAAGATAGATTGGTGTGAACAGCTTTTTCTTCAAAGACAATTTGACGATCAATACAATCAAGCACCAGTAAGTAGCTTTACACAATATACTACTAATGATGTAAGTAGTACAACGACTAATACTAACGTAGAATATGGAACACAAACAGCATAAAAATAAATCTGAAATATCGGTATTACATTTATCAGAATTTAACCTACCCTCAATAGGTGAATTTTCTAATAAAAACTATATATCTTTTGGAGAAAATAACTTATACCCTCAATACTTACTAGAGCTGTACAACGGTAGTAGTATTAATAGTGCTATTATTAAAGGCGTTTCTGCTATGATCTACGGTCAAGGTTTAGAAGCTACAGATAGAGAGAGTAGCAGAGAACATAAAGAACAGTGGCTTCGTTTAAAGTCATTATTAAGACATTCACAGAAAGACCTTCTAAAGTGCCTAGCGTTTGATTTAAAGCTGTTTGGTATGTGTTATGTAAACGTAATATGGAACAAGCCTAGAACTAAAATAGCGCAATTACACCACGTACCAGCGCAATATGTAAGAAGTGGTAAGGCAAATGCTAACGGTATGGTAGATAATTACCTATATAGTGCAGACTGGGCGAATGAAAGAAAGCATAAACCAAGAACATATAAAGCTTTTAATACTAATGATAGAACAGAAGCTAGTCAAATACTATGTATTAAAGACTATTCACCTGGTAATCATTACTATTCACTACCAGACTATCAGGGTTCTACGTCATGGATTAGTTTAGATATGGAGATAACACAATTTCACTTGAATAACATAAAGGCTGGTATGGTTCCCAGTATGGCCATTTCTATGAGTAATGGAATACCAAGTCAAGAAGAAAGAAGAAAAATAGAAAGACAAATAAACTCTAAATTTTCAGGATCGCAGAACGCTGGCCGCATATTACTTACGTTCAATGATGGAAAAGATACAGCACCAGAGATAGTTCCTATTAGTTCTAATGACAGTTCTGAAAGTTACCAGTTCTTATCTACTGAAACTACTAGAAAAGTGCTAACTGGTCACCGTTGCACTTCGCCTTTATTATTTGGCGTTAATGGAAATTCATCTTTTGGTAATAACGCTGACGAACTTAAAGATAGTTTTTCTCTTTTTATGAATTCTGTAATAAAACCAATGCAAAACACACTACTAGAAAGTATGCAGACTTTATTTTCTATAAATGAAATAGACTTAGACTTGTATTTTGTTTCATTAAAACCAGCTGACTTTATAAATATAGAAAGTGTTTCTAAAATAGATGAAGCTGAACAAGAAAAAGAAGGTGTAGACGTAGAAGAAAATGTACCTACTGCTGAGGTTGTAGAAGATACAGAAGAAGTAAAAGAAGATGTAACAGAAGAGGTAGTAGAAGAACCTTTAGAAAAAGAAGCGTCTTATAATGGTGCGCAGATCAGTAGTGCTATAGATATTATAGCTAAAGTACAGGAAGGTATTTTAACAAAAGAACAAGCTACCGTATTCTTAATACAATTTCTACAATTACCCCCAGAAGTTGCAAAAGGTTTCTTTACTGAAGGTGATAATGCTGTAGAAAAGCTTACAGAATCTATAAATTTAAAAAAAAGTAAAAGTAAAAAAGACGATTTAACAGATTATGCAGGCGAAGAAATACTATCTAATTTAGAAAGTACAGAAGTAGATAGTAAAGAATGGTTTGAACTAGGCGAAATAGACGCACAAGATACAAGTGAAGATACAGAAGAAAAATTTCAAGCGTTTGCTAATCAACATTTAAGCAAACATTACGAATTCGCTAACGCTAGTAAGATACCTTCTAACCCAGATAGCTCTATTAGTGATAGTAACGCAGGCCTTATAAGGGTTTTGTATAGGTACTCTAGAAACTTAAAAGGAAACAGTAGAGAATTCTGTAAACAAATGGTAAGACTTAGTAACGCTGGTACTTTATATACAATTAACAATTTAAAACAAGCTAAAAACTTAACTGTAAATAAAGGCTTTGGACCTAATGGTAGCTCAACGTATGACGTACTAAAATGGAAAGGGGGTAAATACTGTCATCATTATTTTGTTCGTAAATTCTACGTAAGAAAGCGAGTACCTAAAGGTTCAAAAATAACCATAGATGGTAAGACCTACAAAGGTGGCGCTTACTTACCAAATGGTAGTTTAAATATGTTTAGAAATAGTTTCTTGCAAGAGGTTAACACTGGTAGATTCGCTAGTAGCTGGAAAAGAATAAAAGACCAAGAGTCAAAAAGACCAGCGCCAACGATAGCACCTATTAACACACCTACAAGGGGTAAATACAATTAAAATAAATTATGGCAATACAACATACACTTTATATTTCAACGGATAGGCTAAAGAAAGACACTAGTTTAGGGGGTTCAGTTTCAAACGACCTACTATTCCCTTATATACTTATGGCACAAGATAGGTATATACTACCTATTTTAGGTACTGACTTACATAATAAGTTAATATCAGACATTCAGGGTAGTAGTTTAGCTGGTAACTATTTAACATTACTACAAACTTACATACAGCCTGCACTGGTACAGTTTAGCTACGCTACGGTGCTACCATTTCTAAGGTTAAGAATGGTAAATAACGCTATAGTAACTATGAATAGTGAACAAGGTAGTAGTGTTTCACACTCAGACTTAAAGCCACTTATAAACGCTGCTTTAGATCAGGGCGAGTTTTACCGTCAAAGAATAATTGACTATTTAACAAATACTACCTTTACTGAATACACTAGTAACAGTGACGCTGGCGATCTTTCACCTACCACAGCTAACTACTACGCTGGTCTAAATCTTGATGTTTCACCAAGTAACGAAAGGATGGCTACAATATTAAGAAAAGCAGGGGTAACAATAGTAGACTGTAACTAAAATTATGCTGACAAAAAAAACTAAAAAACAGATTAAGAATAACGAACAGAAACTTAAAAAATATTTAGATGGCAAACCAAAGACTAACAGACAAAACAGCTCTAAACGAGCAGGTAGGTAGTGGAGACCTGCTAATGGTAGTAGATGTAAATGATACTACAGGTAGTTCAGCAGGCACGAGTAAAAAGCAAGACTTTAAATACTTAATGCAAACAGATAAAATTTCTGTAAGTAATGCTGAAATAGATTTAAACTCTAATCCTAAGACCTTAGTAGGAGCTTTAAGTGGTTATATGATTACTGTTTATAATGTTACAATTTTAACTACTCAAGATGCTGCTGATGAATCGTCTAACGCTAGTTTAATGTTTACTTATGATACCTCAGTAACTACAAATTTTTGGCTTGAATTTAGGCGATTTATGAACACAGTATCTACTAATGCTTCGTTTTGTTTTTCTCCTTCTCCAAGTTCTACAGGTACTTGTAAAACGAGTTTATTGAATAAGCCTTTTTCTTTACAGTCAAGTGCAGATTTTAATGGTGGTTGGTCGGCTGAAGTTTATGTTACTTATGCTTATACAAAAGTATTATAATGAAGATAACTCACACACATATATATTTTTTATTGATAGCTATTATTCTTGGACTTGGAACTTGTAAGGCCCAGTTCTTTAAATACGCTACTATATATTCTTCAGGGAGTATTAATACAAGTATGGTAGAGGATCAAGACTATACAGCAATAAATAAAGGATATGAAGAAACAACCCAGATTAACCCCTATGATTTTAATTTCACAGTGGGTATTAGGCGAATCGCTTTTTTTGAGCATGAGCAAAAGAAAACTACCTGGTATTATGGAGATGAAAAAAGCGTGGCAGACAATACTACTATTTCCTTTTATAATGGCTTTGAGTATTTGGCTAATTATTCTTTTATACGTAGTCGTTCTGAAACATTTACTAATAGCAATTTTTGGCTACGCTACCTATCAAATAAAAACGTCACTAAGATACAAGTAAAGAATGACGAAGCTAGAGATTTAGAATATAAATCTTTTGATACTAGATTCAGAGTTAATAAAGGTGGTTTCGATTTTACTTTAGGTTTAGTAGGTAGACACCATCCAGTCTATTTAAACGTCATGCCAATACAAGATTTTTGGCAAAATGGCGAAAGCGCTTTTCAAGAATTAGCGCAAGACTTTGGTTATTCTACACAATTTGTACAAGGACAGTGGCACTGGTTTAGCGATAACGAATTAATAGCTACTTCAAATGATGAGTTTTTTAAGCACTATTTTGGTTCGGCTATAGCTCAATATAACCAGGACCAAATAAACGCACTAGGGAGCGTTACAGAGCTTTCTACGGTTATTGGTACAGCTTACTATTACTACAGTAAAGACTTTTGGTTACACGGATGGATAAACGTACTGCCTTATCACTATGGTTTAAATGACTATTCTTATGAATACGAAGGTGTACCCACTGACGTAGACTTAGGACTGATAGCTGGATGGCGTATTACAAAGAATTTAGGCGTATTTGTAGAAGGCACTTATTTAGAATACTGGGAAAAGCCTATATATGAATGTAAGTTTGGTTTTAATTATTTAATATTTTAGTATGAAAAAATTTTTATTATTCTTTTTAATTATTAGCTATGGGTTTAGTCAAACGAATTGCGAATTATGTGCTGAACAAAATGGGTTTTATTGTGGAGATGATGAGGCTAATTGGACTTCTTATAGTCCACTT
>TARA_R110002074_G_scaffold377610_1_pt1 | contig 16484 bp, 18 predicted proteins | sample TARA_R110002074 | Tara Oceans TARA_R110002074 (sample SAMEA4397215) | marine metagenome | biome: Polar Biome; feature: [MIX] marine epipelagic wind mixed layer (ENVO:01000061); material: water (ENVO:00002006), including particulate matter (ENVO:01000060) such as... | depth 10-100 m
CTATGCAGATCATCGCAAAGCGCCGGATGCTGTCTACAAATTAGGCGTGACGCTGGATCGACTGGACAAGAAAACCGAGGCTCGTCGGCAGATGGAGCAGGTTATAAATGACTACCCGAAAAGCGAAGCGGCCAGCCTGGCCAGGAAATTTCTGGACTCAGGTCAGGGTTGAGGTGCGAGGAATTAAAAGAATATTAAAAAACATGGCGCGAAAGGGTTGATCGACGGAGAAAAATCATTACTATATGCGCCTCGCTTGGGTCGTTAGCTCAGTTGGTAGAGCAGTTGGCTTTTAACCAATTGGTCGATGGTTCGAATCCATCACGACCCACCATATTTGTGATTTGAAGAGTTAAAAAGTTGAAGTTTAAGGGGCTGCAGAGATGCAGTCCTTTTTTTTTACCATTACTTTTTATAATCCTTCCATTTCGACCGGCTGAGTCATGCCGTTCACTCCAGCCCGAAAAACTCTTGCCATATGAAGCCACATATTGACCAGCATCAATTCCTTATTCATTGCCTGAAGATTGGCTGGAATTAAAATAATAGTTGTCTACGATGAACCAATGTGCAGGTTTTCCTGACTGAATCAGCATTCGAACGCCCTACGAAACGGAGCATTTTAGAGTGTCTTCAACCAATCTTGGTGAGTCAGCCGATATTGAACGCATTATCCAGGAGTATGTTCCGGGTAAGCAGGTAACGCTGGCGCACCTGCTCGCGAACCCTACTGAGGATCTGTGCCACAAAGTTGGGGTTGAGCACGCTGAGGCCATTGGCATTCTTACGCTGACGCCTGGTGAAACGGCGATTATTGCGGGAGACGTTGCAACCAAGTTCGCATCGGTAAAAATAGGATTTCTGGATCGTTTTTCGGGCGCGCTCGTCCTTACCGGAAGTATCGGGTCAGTAGAAGAAGCATTGAGCGCGATTCTTTCTACGCTGGAGTCGTCATTGGGATACCGAGTATGTCAGGTAACCCGGACGTAAATAGAAAAGCACTGTATCCGGATCTGGCGGATTTTGTGCTGGTGGGTGATGTCGGAAGCGGAAAAACGGCACTCACTCTGGCACTGCTCGAATCCAGCGATCAGGTTCTGAAAACCCAGGCTGTTGTGTTTCATCCCGGCCACGTTGTAGACACACCGGGGGAGTTCACCAGTCGCCCTGCATACTATGGTGCTTTGCTGTCTACCATCGCGGAAATCAGTACGGTTATGTACCTGCAGCCTGCCAATAGCAGAGCCTTTTCTTTGCCTCCGGGCCTTTTGCACGTCTATCCCGACAAGCGGGTTATCGGAGTAGTCAGCAAAACGGATTTGCCAGACGCCGATACAGAATCTGCGTGTCGAATAATGGCGGATCATAATATTTCTCCACCATATTTTCTGACCTCTACAGCAACCGGCGAGGGTGTTGCTGCCTTGAGGTCTTTTTTGATCAGTTTACAAACACCGGATGCCAGTATGGGTGCCTGCGAAGAACATGCTGAACAGGCGATCGTCGGCGAAAATGAATATTGATATAAAACTGATAGGGGCCGGATTATGAAATCTCTGTTTACGGCTGAAAAAATAAAGGAGCTTCACAAGAGCGGGGAAACCTCCGTTGAGATCTCTCCCCAGAGCACGATCATTACGCCAGAAGCGCGCGATGTTGCCAAAAAGCTCGGTCTGAAAATTATTGATGTTGCGGTCAGTATCGAACCTCGGAAAAGCAGAGGGTCTCTTGCGGGCAGTCGTCCTGATAATCTGCAGGATATCAAAAAGGCGGTCAGGGCAAAGCTGCCAGCCGGGCACCAGAATTCCGCCCTGCTTGACCAATTGATCGAAAAGGCCTTGAAGGAGTTGCAGCACCAGGATGCGGCAGGCCCTTCATTCGAGCGAGAGAAAGCGCCCAATGGCGTTGTTCTTGTGCGTGGCAGTTCTGTTAAACCCGGTAAGTTCGACGGTGCAGGCGGCAAACCCATAGGCCTGACCGATGTGATTGGTTCCGCCGATAACAGCTCCATCGCAGCCGGCTATATGCAGTGGGAGAACTGCAGTTTTCCATGGACCCTGAACTACGACGAGATTGATGTGGTTCTGGAAGGCGAGCTGCACATCACCTGTGGCAATAAGACCCACATCGGCAAGCCGGGCGATGTGTTTTTTATACCCAAGGGAGCGGCAATTGAGTTTGGATCTCCCGGGAAAGTGCGTTTTGTGTATGTGACTTACCCGGCGGACTGGTCAGCGCAATAAAAGGGGTTGTATCGATGCCATCCTGGATAACAGAAACCAGTTTGCGAGCCGAGCATGGTCTGGCCCATGGCAGCGAGGTGCACCTGCCTGAGGGAGCCAGACTTACCCCGTCTGCAAGCCAGCTTTTGGCCGAGCGCAAGATCCGTATCAAGTATATCGGCGATGACGGCCGGGTTTTTCTTCCCGATGAAGCGGATGCAGGTGCAAGCCAGAAAGCTTCGGTGCACCCACTCACCAGCGCGAATGCGCGTCCGGGCAACCGTTGTGCCGTGTGCCACAGCCAGGTCGAGAAGAAAACCGAGTTGCTGACGTTGCTGGACAGCGAGCAGTTGGTTCCCAAGACGCACCCCAGAATCGCACTGCGTGGCAAGCTCGATACGCTGATTTCCCAGACCGTGTGGGTACAGACTCAGTTTGCCGTCAGTTTTGAAGAATACCCGCTCCTGCGCCACTCGCTGGCAGACCTGCGTTCATTTATGGGTAATCTTCTGCGTAGCGAAGTCACCGGCGAAGTCACCGGCGAAGTTCAGGCGGAGATCAGCATGGGTGATCTGAACGATGAGACCATTCACCGGATCTCTCATCACCCCCTGAAATACCTTGGCCACGACCACATAGTTCCGGAATTGTCCCACGGCCCAAACATATCCTTGCTGAACGTTCTCAGAGCTATGGCGCGGGAAGCGGAAGTTGAGGCCTGCAAAGCATTTCAGACGGACAGTTTTAATCTCACACGGCCGGATATCGTGCAGGGACTCAACCGCCTGAGCAGCGCACTTTATGTGTTGATGCTCATGGTTCTTGTCGTTGAAACAACCGGATCACTTCCTGAACTCGGAGTGATTTCATGATCAAGATGATGGAGCAGTGCCGGAATGCATGCCGCGAAGCGCCCAAACGCATCGTTTTTCCTGACGCGCTTGATGAAAGGGTTCTGCATGCGGCAAATGAACTGCAGCAGCGCGGCTTGGCTCAACCCATTTTGCTTGGTAACCCGTTTAAGCTTCGGGATTACGCCCAGGAAATGGGAATAGCTATGCAGTGTTTTTCAATTGTGGATCCTTCGCGCTCACCATGGGTGGACTCGTTTATCAGTGCTTACCAGGATCAAAAGGAGGGGGTGGACAAGGATGAGGCCCGCAAGCTCCTGAGCAATCCGCTGTATTTTGGCGCCATGATGGTAAAGCGCGCAGAGGCGGATATCTGTATCGCCGGAAACGTGTCCACCAGTGGTGACGTTATCCGTGCGGCGATCAGAGTCATTGGAGTTGAAGGCGGTCATAAAACTGTGTCCTCGTTTTTTCTGATGTCCTCTGCCGATGGCAGCGATTTCCGGCTGTTCGCAGACGCTGGTGTGATACCCGAGCCCACCGTAGAGCAGCTCGCAGACATCGCCATCGACTCGGCCCGTAGCTTCGAGAAGCTTACTGGTGAGAAAGCACGGGTTGCGCTTCTGTCGTTTTCTACCAAGGGCAGTTCACAGCATCCGGCGGCCCGGCGGGTAAGGGAGGCATTTGAGCTGGCGCGCACCCGGGATCCGTCACTGATTATTGATGGGGAATTACAGTTTGATGCGGCTGTGGTGCCCTCGGTTGCCCTGAAAAAGGCGCCCGAAAGCCCGCTGAAAGGTAACTCGAATGTTCTGATATTTCCGTCACTGGATGCCGGGAATATCGCTTACAAGGTTGCCCAGCGCCTGTGTGACTACATGGCACTGGGGCCGATGTTGGAAGGTTTAGCAAAACCTATGCATGACCTGTCACGGGGCTGCACCGCCGACGATATTGTCGACGTCGCCATTGTGGCGTCATGCCTGGTAAACAAAGAGTAGTGACACCCTGAGGAGAATTAACCATGAACGAAGCACTTGGAATTATTGAAACAAAAGGCCTGACAGCTCTGATTGAAGCCTCTGACGCGATGGTCAAGGCTGCCAGGGTTGAACTTGTTGGTTACAAGCAGATTGGTAGTGGTCTTGTAACTGCGATGGTCCGAGGTGATGTGGCTGCCTGTAAGGCAGCGACAGATGCCGGTGCTGCTGCAGCACAGAGATTGGGCGAGCTGGTGGCTGTGCACGTGATCCCACGTCCGCACGGAGACCTGGAAGCTATCTTCCCGATCAATCCTGCGGTGAAGTCTTCATCCGGTTCCTGAGTAAGTCAGGGGGCCCTGACAAAGGTTTATTCCGATGAATGCAGTCTGGAAGCAGGCTTCAGAACAAGCCACAAGGCATGAGGGTACTAGCATGATGGAAGCATTAGGCATTATTGAAACCAAGGGCCTGACGGCTCTTATCGAAGCCTCGGATGCCATGGTAAAAGCCGCCAGAGTAGAACTGGTGGGCTATGAGCAAATTGGCCATGGCTACGTCACCGCTCTGGTCAGAGGTGATGTGGCTGCCTGTAAAGCCGCTACGGACGCAGGAGCGGCGGCAGCACAAAGGCTCGGTGAACTGATAGCGGTCCATGTCATTCCAAGACCACACGCGGATCTGGAAGCCATTTTTCCGATTGTGCCGAGAAAGACGGTAGAGCCGGGAAAGCCAAACCAGGGGAAGAAAGCATCGGGCTAAGGTTAACTGATCTGGAAGATATCCCATGAGACTTGCAAAGGTTATCGGTCAAGTCGTTGCTACTGTCCGCAGCGAGCGTTTGGGGATGGATAAGCTGGCGTTGATCAAGTTTATCGATCAGGACGGTAAAGAAGAAAACTCAGTCATGGTGGCAGCTGACCGGCTGGGTGCAGGGGAAGGCGAGTGGGTGCTGGTGGTCGGTGGCAGCTCTGCCCGAATGTCTGTAGAGGGTACCGGCCAGACGCCTGTCGATCTGAGTATCGTGGGTATTATCGATGAAGTTACCGGTGGCTCAACAACCTGGTTTCAGAAGTCCCAGCGACGTTACTAGGCCACTTTTATCGGGCTGCCATAAATCGTGAGGCAGCCTGGGGGAGACGGAAGATGCAGATGGATACACAGCAGATTGAGTCTGTCGTACGCCGCGTTATTGAGCAGTTGCACTCTCCGCAGCGTGATGGTGAAAGTTACGGCATATTCAGGACACTTGATGATGCCGTGGCGGCAGCTCAGGGTGCCCACAAAAAGATAAGGTCGATGGCGCAGAGAGAAGCGATCATCACCGCTATCCGGCGCATGGGTGGCGAGCATGTGAAGGAGTTGTCCGAACTTGCCGTTCAGGAAACGGGGTTTGGCCGGGTAGAAGATAAAATACGCAAACACCAGCTAGTTCTTGGCAAAACGCCGGGGATTGAAGCGATCGTGCCCATGGCGGTCACCGGTGATCATGGACTGTCACTTATTGAGAACGCACCCTGGGGTGTAATAGCGTCGGTGACGCCGTCAACCAACCCGTCTGCGACCATTCTGAACAACGCGATCAGCATGATTGCGGGCGGAAATTCCGTTGTGTTCTCCCCGCACCCCTCGGCCAAGGCAGTCTCCCAGCGTGCTATTCAGCTGATTAACCGGGCTTCTGTAAGCGCAGGAGGGCCGGCAAACCTCGTAACCTGTGTTGAAGAGCCCACGATTGAAGCAGCCACACAGCTGTTCAGCTTCCCAGGTATCCACCTACTTACCATTACCGGCGGTGAGGCGGTGGTGAAGGCTGCCCGCAAAGTCTCCGACAAGCGCCTGATTGCTGCGGGGCCGGGCAATCCTCCGGTGGTAGTGGATGAAACCGCTGATATAGAGCGGGCGGCTATAAGCATCGTTCAGGGTGCGTCGTTTGATAACAACATCATCTGCGTCGATGAGAAAGAAATTATTGCCGTAGAGTCGATTGCCTCCGAATTGAAAGCGGCCATGTGCCGACATGGTGCTGCGGAGATCACTGCGGATCAGGCTGATGCCGTGGCTCGGCTTGTTTTGGCGGGTTACCCCGGCCCGAATCCACACCCGAAACCGGAATGGGTGGGGCGCGATGCCGAAAAAATCGCCGCCGCCGCAGGCTTCAATGTTCCGGCAGGCACCCGTCTGCTCGTCACGGAAACCGAACGGGATCACGCTTTCGCCACGACAGAAATGATGCTCCCGGTTATTTCATTGATACGCGCCCGGGACGCAGACCAGGCTATTGACTGGGCGGTGGAACTGGAAGCCGACAATCGCCATACCGCAGCCATGCATTCCCGCAATATCGACAACCTTTCCCGCATGGGGCTGGAAATCAACTGCAGCCTGTTTGTGAAAAATGGTCCTTGCCTTGCTGGACTGGGCGCGGGGGGAGAAGGCTGGGCATCCATGACGATATCAACACCCACCGGCGAAGGCGTTACTAACGCCAGCACTTTTGTGCGCAAGCGGCGTTGCACCATGGTGGATTCGTTCCGGATCGTCTGACAAGGAGAGCGTAATGAGCAGGACAATGGCCGAGGTTAACCGGTTACTGAAGAAGACTGCCGGCCTGATCAACGATGACACTGCCAGCCCCTTTCAGGGTGAGTTCAGAGTTGGTGTTGACCTGGGCACCGCGGACATTCAGACGATTGTGCTGGATGCCGACGGTAACCCGTTGGCCGGCTTTATGGATTGGGCCAATGTCGTCCGCGATGGTGTGGTAGTCGATTTCTTTGGCGCCAGCCAGATTGTCCGGGAACAGGTCCGGCGTGCGAGTGCGAAGTTGGGCATTCATATTGGACGGGTCAGCACGTCTTTTCCTCCAGGTACCGATTCACGTATTTCAACCAACGTTATTGAAGCCGCAGGCCTTGAAGTGGCGGGCGTTATTGATGAGCCCAGCAGTGTGGCGAAGTTGTTGCAGCTTGATCATGCTGCGGTGGTCGATATCGGTGGTGGAACCACGGGAACCGCAATTATCGAGCAGGGTCAGGTTGTCTGCTCCAGGGATGACGCCACCGGTGGCCGGCATATCACGCTGGCTCTGGCCGGGCACTTCGGTATTCCTTATGAAGAAGCCGAAGAGATGAAGCGCACCAGCAACGATCTCGCACTGTGCAGGCTGGCAACACCGGTAATTGCGAAAATGGCGGATATCGTTCACGGCCATATTGCAGGTAGGAAGGTGCCAGCCATCTATCTGACCGGCGGCTCCTGTGCGTTGCCGGGATTTCTTGAGGTATTTGCGGCGGAGTTTCCGGATGTTGAGGTTGTGCTTCCCTCGCACCCGCTTTATCTGACGCCACTGGCGATCGCCAGCTATTCGGACGTACTCCAGACGAGAGAAGTGAGGGCCGGATGATATGCATTCGCTAGAGCAGTCACTGGACAATGCGTTGATTGAGGACATCGTCACCCGCACGGTGGATGAGCTGACTCCCTATGGTCTGTTCAACTTTAATGCACCGCGCCAGACATTGATGGGCGAGGGAGCAATTCTCAGAATTGGTGAGATGCTTGGCAAGCTGGATGTAACTCATGTGCTGGTGGTCGCTGACCGTGTGGTTCATGAGAAAGGCCTGATGCGAAGCATGGAAAGAAGTCTCGGGAGAGCAGGCATTGCGTGCACAATTTATCCCGCTATTACTCAGGAACCTGATGAAACGGTCGTTGCTTCTGCCACCGAACTGTTGACTCGCAACAAGGCAGACTTCGTACTGGGTTTTGGCGGTGGGTCCGCACTGGATGCAGCCAAGGCCATTGCCCTGGCGGGAAGCAGCCAGAGCAGCTTGCACCAACTGGCGGAGCCGGGGTTCAGTGGTCGCCGGAGCGTCGGGTTGGGTGCGGTTCCAACGACAGCCGGTACGGGATCGGAAGTCACTGATATCAGTGTAATCATGCGTGCTGACCGGCAGCACAAGTTCGTTATCAAGAATGGCGATCTTATGCCAGATCTGGCAATCGTCGACCCAGGTCTTATGCTCAATTTGCCGCCATTGGTGACTGCTGCAACCGGTATTGATGCGCTCACACATGCCATTGAGGCCTATGCTGCGCGCAGTTCCCATCCACTCGCAAAGGCGTTGGCTATCTGCGCAATACAGAGTATTGCTGAGGCGTTACCCATAGTGGTGGGCAACGGGGGAGACAAGGCAGCCCGGCTTGCCATGTCAACCGCGTCCTATAAAGCAGGGCTTGCGTTCAGTAATTCCGGGCTCGGTCTGGTTCATGCCATATCCCATCAGATTGGCCCCCGCTATAACCTGGCCCATGGCATCGCCAACGGAATTCTTCTTCCTTACGTAATGAAATTCAATGCTCTGGTTTGCCAGCGGGAGTATGCCGCCATCGCTCATATGCTGGGCGTTAGCCATGCCGGAATGACAGAGCGGGAGCAGTGCATGGCGTCAATCGACGCGGTCAGACAACTGCTCTCCGACATAGGGTTACCCGAAGATCTTGCAGGAACCAATATTCGCCGTGACGACTTTAACGCGATTGCGATTGGAGCTCTGACGGACGTTTGCATCAAGGACAACCCTAGAGACGTTACCGAAGTGGATATCGTGAAACTGCTTGAAGAGGCCTGCGGTACCAAAAAGAACCTGTGATTCGAATGTTTGCTAGAAAGCGGAGAGCCGATTATGGAAATGTTAAATCAAATAATCCTTTATATCATGATGACCTTTATGGTCATCGGCGCGCTGGATCGGGTATTCATGCAATTCGGCGGCTCAGAACCGGTTCTTGGAAAGCTCGGTCTCCGCAGGGTAGGGCGTTCCATTTCCGGCGCGGGCAACGAGTTTGAAGAAGGCTTTCAGGCCATGGGAGCACTTGCGTTGGCGATGGTGGGTATTATTGCCATGGCGCCGGTGCTGGCGAAAATTCTGTCGCCGATTGTTGTTCCTGTTTACACCTTTCTGGGAGCCGACCCGGCCATGTTCGCCACTACGCTGCTGGCCAACGACATGGGTGGATATTTCTTGGCGAAAGAGATGGCCACGGCAGCGGACGGCACCATTAACTACGGCGCCTGGATGTACGCCGGCCTGATTCTGGGTGCCATGATGGGCCCCACTATCGTGTTCACCATTCCCGTTGCCGTTGGCATTATCAAAGAACAGGATCGCCCTTATCTGGCGTCCGGGGTGCTTGCGGGTATTGTTACCATTCCTATCGGGGCTATTGCTGGCGGACTGGCTGCCATGGCATCAACGGTTCTGATACCCGGCACTGATCAGCTAATACAATTTAATCTGCCTCTGATTTTCATGAACCTGATTCCGGTAATTATTGTCTCAGCTCTTATCGCAGCCGGGTTATGGTTTATGCCCGATCGGATGATCAACGGCTTTTCGATTTTTGCCAAATTCCTCGTTGCGTTTATCACCATCGGCCTTGCGGCCGCGGTGCTGAAGCAGACCTTGGGTATTAACCTGATTCCCGGAATGGATCCGATTTTCATGGTGCCAGGGGACGCGCCCGGCATTGATATGCGAGCCATCGAAGTCATCGGTTCCATCGCCATCATTCTGTTAGGCGCCTACCCCATGGTGCTGTTGCTGACCCGCTGGTTTGAAAAGCCATTGCTGAAAATGGGCAATGTGCTGAACGTAAACCCGACAGCGGCCACCGGCCTGATTGCTACTCTGGCCAACAACATTCCGATGTTTCAGGTCATGAAGGATATGGACAGCCGCGGCAAGATTCTTTGTTCGGCCTTTGCTGTCAGCGCCGCGTTTACCTTTGGTGATCACTTGGGTTTCACCGCAGCCAACAAGCCGGACATGATCATGGCCGTCATCATCGGCAAGCTTGTCGGTGGCATCACCGCTGTTCTGTTCGCAATGCTGTTGGCCGACAAGATGATTGCGTCGATTGAAAAGAACGGCAAGCCGGCCCCGGATCTATCCACCATAGAGGAAGCGGAAGAACAACTGTGAACAGAAAAACCGTACAGAGTGTCGGTATTGATATCGGTACCACCACAACCCAGGTGATCTTTTCACGGCTCACTATGGTTAACCGGGCGCCTGTTACCCAGGTGCCCCGGTATGAGTTTGTGGAGCGGGAAATTTTTTTCCAGAGCCCCGTCAGGCCTACGCCTTTGCAGGAGGATGGAACAGTGGACGTGCCCATGCTGCAGAGGTTTATTGACGAACAGTTTGCGGCAGCTGATCTGACGCTCAGTGACATTGAAACCGGAGCCATCATCATCACCGGTGAAACCTCCAAGGTTAAGAACGCCAAAGATACAGTGATGGGGTTGGCTGATCGCCTGGGTGATTTTGTGGTGGCAACTGCGGGGCCAAATCTGGAGTCCGTAATTGCCGGCAGGGGCAGTGGCGCCGGGGAATACTCGAAGCGAAACCACGCCCGGGTACTGAACATTGATATTGGTGGCGGAACCAGCAATTACGTGGTTTTTAACAGTGGCCGCGTAGAGGAAACAGCGTGCCTCAACATCGGCGGGAACCTGATCAAAACGGATCGCTCCGGAACTGCGACCAAAATCCGCGAACCGGCGAAATGGATTATCGAGTCCCTGTTCGGCGAGGCGCTGCCGGAAGCCCGGGTAAGCGCAGGTCACCTTAAAAAGGTCGTCAATTGCATGGCGCAGTTGATTGTTGATGTCATCGTCGGTAACCGCTCTGAGCTTTGTCAAAAGCTGATGATGACGCCTTATCTGAAAGAGCCTGGTGAGTTTGATGCTGTATTCATAAGCGGAGGCGTAGGCACCAGCTACTACAGCTTGAAAGCCGAAGAACTCGAGTGGTTCTATTGGGAAGACATAGGCATATTGCTCGCCGACGCGTTACTGAAGCATCCGACACTGGCAGCCATGAACGTTAAAGTGCCTCAACAGACCCAGCAGGCTACGGTTATCGGTGCGGGCGCCTACTCCATGTCGCTTTCCGGAAGTTCAATCTGGCTGAATGTTGATTCGCTGCCTATCCGCAACATACCGGTGGTAGAGCCACCAATCGACTGGGGGGCTGCCGACCTGCCACCGGTTTGCCAACAGATTATCGAAGCCGTGAAGCGTATGGATCTGCGCCTGCGCGAGGACAACTACGCCATCGCGCTGGGCAGGGATATGCCGATGAGCTATCGAGTGGTGCACCACACAGCAAAAGAGATTGCAGAATATTATCAGCAGCATGGCAATCGCCAGGCACCTGCAATCGTTGTGACTGAAAACGACCTGGGAAAGGTGCTGGGGATGGAGTTACAACCCCTGATCAACCCCCAGAAACTACTGGTTATTGATGAAGTGCGTGCCGTTGCCGGTGATTACATCGATGTCGGCGAAAGTTTTTTTGGCGGGGAAGTTGTGCCATTAACCATCAAATCTCTGGCATTTCCTGCCTAGAGGGGGAGGTTTTTCATGAACTTGAAGACAACATTGTTCGGACAGGTCTATCAGTTCCGTGACGTAAAGGATGTACTCGCGAAAGCCAACGAGCTCCGCTCCGGCGACGTGCTTGCCGGAGTGGCGGCGGAAACGGCGCAAGAGCGTGTCGCTGCGAAACAGGTATTGAGCGAAATGCGCCTGGAAACATTACGGGAAAACCCGATCGTTCCCTACGAAGAGGATGCCATAACCCGGGTCATCCAGGATGCGGTAAACAAGGCTGTCTATGAGGATATCAGGCATTGGACCGTCAGTGAGTTGAGGGAATACATACTGTCTGATGTGCCCACCCGTGAGGACTATGAAAGGTTGCGCAGAGGCTTGACGTCCGAAATGGTCGCCGCCGTGTGCAAGATATGTTCGAACGGCGACCTTATGGTGGGAGCCAAAAAATTGTATGTGATTTCCAAGGCTAACTGCACCGTAGGCATCCCAGGTCGCTTTTCCGCCCGTTTGCAGCCAAATGATACCCGCGATGATATCGACAGCATTATGGTTCAGGTCTACGAAGGGCTGACCTATGGTTGTGGTGACGCGGTTATTGGCATCAACCCTGTCACCGAATCGGTGGAGAACACCATTCGCATTCTTAATGCAGTCAAGGAAGTTACCGATAAATGGAACATTCCAACTCAGGGCTGTGTGCTTTCTCATATATCCAACCAGATGGCGGCGCTTGAGAAAGGCGCACCCGGTGGTTTGCTGTTTCAGAGCCTGTCCGGCACAGAAAAGGGTCTCAATGAGTTCGGTGTCACCGTAGAGCTGCTGGATGAAGCCTATGAGATGGGCAAGCATTACTGCAAGCTTGCGGGTTCAAACATGATGTACTTTGAAACCGGCCAGGGAACGGCGTTGTCCGCCAACGCCCACCATGGTGCGGATCAAGTGACCATTGAAGCCAGAAACTACGGCCTGGCAAAGCGTTATAATCCGCACTTGCTGAACACCGTTGTGGGGTTTATTGGTCCGGAATATCTGTTCAACCACCAGCAGATCACACGTGCTGCGTTGGAAGATCATTTCATGGGCAAGCTGACTGGCATCTCCATGGGATGCGACGCCTGTTATACGAATCACGCCGATACCGATCAGAATTCTAACGAAAACCTGACTGTGTTGTTGGCGGCTGCGGGCTGTAATTACGTGATGTCTCTTCCGCTGGGAGACGACATTATGCTGAATTATCAGACTACCGGCTTTCATGACGTTGCCACCGCGCGTCAGCTACTTGGCTACCGTCCGGCTCCCGAGTTCGAAGCCTGGATGGAAACCATGGGTCTGATGGAAAACGGAAAGCTCACCGCCCGCGCGGGCGACCCATCCATCTTCTTTGATTGAGGTGACAACCATGGACGAGCAAACAATTCAGAGTATCGTCAATTCGGTGTTGCGTGAGCTGGGTGAGCAGTCTCTCCCGGCCGGGAAGGTAACCCGTGTTGAGCCCCAGAGCGGTGGTTCGCAGAAAAATAATCCGCCGGCCTACAAGCCTTCGGAAGCTGCTGGCCGGCAGTCTGCAGAAAAGGAACCGGGCGAGGGTCTTGAGGATCTCAGCCTCGATAAGTTTATTCACTGGAACGGTATCGAAAACGCCCACAATGCCTCAGTAAACAGCGACATGGTCAAGCAAACGGCGGCACGCGTCTGTCAGGGGCGTGCAGGGCCAAGGCCACGCACCCGGTCGCTTTTGCGTTTTCTCGCGGATCACTCGCGCTCCAAAGACACCGTTGTTAATGAAGTGGCTCCTGAGTGGCTTGAAAAGCAGAACCTCTGGGAAGTGCAAACTCAGGTTGCAGACAAAAGCGAGTATCTCAGGCGCCCGGATTTGGGCCGCAAGCTTTCCGATGAAGCGAAGAAAATCATTGGTGAGCGCTGCAAAAAATCGCCCCAGGTGCAGGTGGTTATTTCAGACGGGCTAAGTACAGACGCCGTCACCAATAACCTTGACGAAATCATCCCACCTCTGATGAAAGGGCTTGAGAGCGCCGGGTTTACCGTTGGTACGCCGTTCTTTTTGCGTTACGGCCGGGTGAAAGCCCAGGACGAAATCGGCAACCTGCTTCAGGCCGATGCCAACCTTCTGTTGATTGGAGAAAGGCCCGGGTTGGGGCAGTCTGAAAGCCTGAGTTGTTATTGCGTCTACAAGCCCACAGAGAAAACGGTGGAGTCGGACCGAATGGTTATTTCCAATATCCATAAGGGCGGAACACCGCCCATTGAAGCGGCAGCTGTTATCGTTGATCTGACGCGCAAAATGCTTGAACAGAAAGCGAGTGGGCTAAACCTGAAACGCTGAAGCCAAGGGCTCAGGCACATGGTTCGGAGTTCTTTTAAAAAAAGACTCCCGGCACGATATTAAAGGAGCACCATCATGGCAGTTCGGGACGAAATCAGAGCAACGGTACTGGCAACCCGTATTATTGCGTCAGTCGATGACGCAATGATGAAGCAGTTTAATCTCAAAAAGGAACAGCGTTGCATAGGCATGATCACCGCCGACAGTGATGACGTTACCTATGTGGCGTTGGATGAAGCGACAAAAGCTGCACAGGTTGATGTGGTTTACGCCAAGTCATTCTATGCCGGTGCTGCGCATTCATCCGGCCTGTTGTCCGGAGAGGTGATCGGCATCATTGCCGGGCCGGGACCAGCGGATGTCATCGCAGGACTTCAGCGTGCGCAGGAAGTTATCGAGAATGAGGCCTGTTTCTACTCCGCCAACGACGAAGGCAGCATCGCGTATTTTGCTCATCTGGTATCCGCCACAGGAGGCTACCTGTCGAAAGAGGGCGGGATGAAGCGGGGCGATTCAATGGCATATCTGATCGCGCCGCCACTGGAAGCGATGTTCGGTATGGATGCAGCACTGAAAGCAGCCAGCGTTCAAGTGGCCACCTTCTTTGCTCCTCCTTCTGAAACTAACTACGGTGGCGGGTTTCTGACCGGTAGTCAGGCGGCCTGCAGAGCAGCTTGTGAGGCCTTCGAGGAGGCTGTTTTGGCGGTTGCCAGAAATCCTATTGATATATGAGTGGCTCGATTGACATGAACTCTCTTGTTGAAAAAGTCAGGAATGCAGGCGTTGTCGGCGCTGGTGGCGCAGGCTTCCCATCGTACGTGAAAATGCAGGCACGAGTGGATGTTCTGATTGCCAACGGAGCCGAATGCGAGCCTTTGTTATATAAAGATCAGACGGTTATTCAACGGTTTGCAGCCGAACTGCTGCAGGGTATGGCGTTATTGATGGAACAGACCGGTGCAGGCCGGGGCGTAATAGCCATCAAGGACAAGCACCAGGATTCAATATCTCATATCGAACCGCTCCTGCCGGACAACATTGAGCTGAAACCTATGCGCAACGTTTACCCGGCGGGCGATGAATACGAGTTGGTTTATGAGGTAACCGGGAATCGTATTCCGGCGGGTGGCCTGCCCAAGGATATCGGCGTACTGGTTCAGAATGTTGAGACGCTGGTAAACATTGCGAGGGCTGCCGAAGGACAGCCTGTGACCCGAACCATGATTACCGTGCACGGAGAGGTCGAGCAACCGTTTACAGCGTGGTTGCCAATAGGTATGCGCTTTGCGGAGGTTATCAGTCTTGCAGGCGCCATCACCTGTGATGACCCGGTAGTGATTGATGGCGGTGCCATGATGGGCCAGGTGGTTGACGATCTGGAGACGCCGATTTCGGCAGTAAGCAGCGGGTTGCTGGTGCTGCCACGGGATGCCAATCTCGTAAGGCGACGCTCGGAAACCGAGCAGCAGTACAAACGCATCGGAAAATCCGGCTGCGATCAGTGCACCCTGTGTACTGAAATGTGCCCGAGATACCTGCTCGGCTATCCGATACAGCCGCATCTGGTTATGCGGTCACTGCTCACTACCGGTGAGGTCAGCGAAACCTTATCGGTCCATGCCCAGGCCTGTTGTGAGTGCAATATCTGCACTCTGTGGGCGTGCCCGGAGCAGCTGAACCCCCGGGATATCTGCGTTTCAACCAAGCGCGATCTCAAAGCCAACGACCTGTGGCTGACATACGAGCAATTGCAGGGCCAGACCCGTGAGGTGCACAGCATGCGTGAATACCGGGGCGTGCCATCGCAGCGGCTGACCCGTAAGCTGGGCCTGGCGAAATACGACAGCAAAACGGCGCATTGGAAAGAGGTAGATACGGCACCTTCCCGGGTAACTATTCCATTGCATCAGCGCATGGGGCGGCAGCCTGAGCCGGTCGTAAAAACCGGAGACATCGTGGCTGAGGGGGCTGTGATTGCAATAACGCCGGGCGATGGAATGGGCGTTCCACTTCATGCCAGTATCAGCGGCAAGGTGACATTGATAGACGGCTTTATCGAAATTAACGCCGTTAACTGACCCGGGTTCTGACAGGAATTGATCATGAGCAACAAAAGCGCGATCGGAATGATTGAAATGAATTCAATCGCAAAAGGCTACGCGGTAGGCGACGCCATGCTGAAGGCGGCGAACGTCGAAATTGTGTTTAACCGGACCATCTGCCCGGGCAAATTCATGGTCATGGTAGCCGGCGATGTGGCCGCCGTTGAGTCCGCTATGTCTGCGGGGCTGGATATGGGGAGCGAAACCATTGTGGACGAACTGATCATCCCCAATGTTCACCCGTCTGTCTTCTCTGCCATTAGCGGTACACGCGTAATCGAGGAAACGGCAGCCCTGGGTATTATTGAGACCTTCTCGGTTGCCACCATCATCGAAGCAGCAGACGCTGCAGTAAAAGCAGCCAACGTCGAGTTGATCGATATCCATTTGGCCATGGCAATCGGTGGCAAGGGTTTTCTGACCCTGACCGGCGACGTAGCTGCTGTGACCGCTGCCGTGGAGGCGGGGACAGACTACATCAAGGCAAAAGGGCTTCTGGTTGATAAAGTCGTCATCCCACAGCCCCGGAAAGAGATCTTGCGAGACAAGTTATAGCCCGTACAGTGCTACTGTTGTGTGA
>TARA_R110002074_G_scaffold61561_8_pt1 | contig 16479 bp, 8 predicted proteins | sample TARA_R110002074 | Tara Oceans TARA_R110002074 (sample SAMEA4397215) | marine metagenome | biome: Polar Biome; feature: [MIX] marine epipelagic wind mixed layer (ENVO:01000061); material: water (ENVO:00002006), including particulate matter (ENVO:01000060) such as... | depth 10-100 m
ATATCTTTGTTGGTATCTAAAACTGCCAACAGTAAGGAGTTTAAACCTATTGTTCTAAATTATTTTAGGAATAATATCAATAAAAACCAAAGAATGAAATTTATAGTTTCAAGTACCTATTTGCTAAAACAACTTCAAATTTTAGGAGGCGTAATCAACAACAGTAACACATTACCAATCTTAGATAATTTTTTGTTTGATTTACAAAAGGACAAACTAACTGTTTCTGCTTCTGACCTAGAAACAACAATGAGTTCAGTAATTAAAGTAGATTCAGATAGTAAAGGTACCATTGCCGTACCCGCTAGACTACTTTTAGAAACATTGAAAACTTTTCCTGAGCAACCACTTACATTTGTGGTTGAGGATAATAACACTGTAGAAATTAGCTCTAACCATGGTAAATATGCTTTAGCATATGCTGATGGGGCTGAATTTCCGAAGGCTGTAGAATTATCAAGTCCGAGTTCAACAACGTTGCTTGGTGATATATTAGCTACAGCTATTAACAAAACAATATTCGCAGCAGGTAATGATGATTTAAGACCTGTAATGAGTGGTGTATTCTTTCAATTTTCTCCTGAAAATCTAACCTTCGTAGCTACCGACGCACATAAATTGGTGAAATACCAACGTACTGATGTAACTGCAACACAAGTAGCAGAATTTATTATGCCTAAGAAACCTTTAACTTTATTAAAAGGAATATTAGCAGGCAGTGAATCTGATGTATTGATTGAATACAATGATAGCAATGCTAAATTTAGTTTCGAAGAAACAGAATTGATTTGCCGATTAATTGATGGTAAGTATCCTAATTACGAAGCAGTTATACCGAAAGAGAACCCGAATAAACTTACGATTGCTAGAAATCAATTTTTAAGTTCGGTAAAAAGGGTTTCTATTTTCTCTAACAAGACAACGCATCAAATTCGTTTAAAAATTGCAGGTGCAGAATTAAATATATCTGCAGAAGACATTGATTATTCTAATAAGGCTGAGGAAAGATTAACGTGTTCCTACCAAGGTGATGATATGCAAATTGGCTTTAACTCAAGGTTCTTAACTGAGATGCTAAATAATTTGAATTCAGATGAAGTTTCTTTAGAAATGAGTTTACCTAATAGGGCTGGTATTCTTACCCCATCAGATGGTTTAGATGAAGGTGAATATGTTACTATGTTGGTCATGCCAGTAATGCTAAACAATTAATCAAAAAGATTCATAAAACAAAAAAAGGTGCAGTTGATATTCAACTGCACCTTTTTTACTTTACTTTTTTGCTCTATTATGAGATAAATCTTATGGTGCCAAAATAACTTGGTGACTCCCCATTACTTGCTTTTACTGCATTTACAATTGGCATTGCTATCGATAAGACTCCTGCGAAAATTAATAATAAAATTCCAAGTCCAAAAAACAGTATCCCTGGAATACCGATAATTACATATAAGATTAAGGTTAGTTGAAAGTTTACTACCGATTTGCCGTGCTCTTCCATACCTATAACAGAATCTTTAGTTGTTATCCAAATTACCAAAGGCACTAACAAACCACCAAACCCTGTAATAAAATCTAAATATTGTGAAAGATGTGTTATGACCAAAAGATTACGATCCTCACGTAACGCTACACTATTATTAACTAGTTCCATTTTTGATTGATTTTAGATGAATACTATAAATAAGACGCGTAAAAGTGAAATTTGTTACAGATAAGGTAGTACTACATTTTTCGTTTAAGCTTTTTTAGTTTCTCTTGCTCCTTCATAACCTTCATTTGAATCTTAACGATTTTATCATCCATTTTCTGAATATCTACAGGTGACAAAGTACCTTTCAACTTTCCTTTTTCAAGCTGGCGTTGTAATTTCTCTATTTGCTTTTCTTGTTTTGAAATAGCTTTTGATTTCGAATTAACTTGCTTTTCTATTTTCTCTTGCTTTTTTAAATCCTTTGCTTGTTTTTTTTCTTTCTTAGCTTTCTCATCAGATTTTTCAACCTTCCTTTTAATCTGTTCCATTTCCTTTTGATACTCAACAGAAGTACTAATAGTTGAATCATTAGAATCATTTTGGGCATACCCAAAAGAATAACTAAAAACAAACACTAGCAACACAATAATATTCTTCATCTTACTTTTAAATTTATAACATTCAAAATTACTATTTTATTGAATACTGCAAGCAATTTGAATTCATAATTAGGAGGTAACACCAGTTATTAAATGATTATTTTTGCATCATGATTAAAGCAGATACTATAATAGCATTAGCAACTCCATCAGGAGCTGGAGCTATTGCCATTATTAGACTTTCTGGACCTAAGGCAATTGCTATTGCTTCTAATCATTTTGAATCTATATCAGGAAAAGTACTAGGAAAACAAAAAAGTCATACCATACATTTAGGTTTTATAAAAGATGGTGAAAATGTATTGGACCAAGTACTAGTTTCGATATTTAAAAATCCAAATTCTTATACCGGTGAGAATGTAATTGAAATTTCGTGCCATGGATCCCCTTATATCCAACAGCAGATTATTCAGTTATTTCTCAGAAATGGCTGTAGAACAGCAGATCCAGGTGAGTTCACTTTAAGAGCATTTCTAAACGGTAAAATGGATTTAAGTCAGGCCGAAGCAGTTGCCGACCTAATTTCTAGTGATAATGCAGCTAGCCATCAGATTGCTGTGCAACAAATGCGTGGCGGATTTAGTAATGAAATTAAAAATTTACGCGCAGAACTGCTCAACTTTGCCTCTTTAATTGAGCTGGAATTGGACTTTTCTGAAGAAGATGTTGAATTTGCGGATCGTACACAGTTTAAAGAGCTGCTAATACGAATTCAAAAAGTTTTAAAAAGCTTGATTGATTCGTTTGCTGTAGGAAATGTGATTAAAAACGGAATTCCGGTTGCCATAGTAGGTGAACCTAACGTAGGCAAGTCTACATTACTCAATGCATTTTTGAACGAAGAGCGAGCTTTGGTTTCAGATATTGCTGGTACCACTCGTGATACCATTGAAGATGAAATAGCTATTGGAGGAATTGGATTTCGATTTATAGACACCGCAGGAATACGTGAAACGGAAGATATTATTGAAGGCATGGGCATTAAACGAACATTTGAAAAAATAGAGCAAGCCCAAGTTATCTTATTATTAATTGATGGTTCAAAGCTTTTAGCTGATGACCAAAAATTAAAAAATATTGTAATAGATTACGAAAAAATCAAGAATCAAAATCCTCAAAAACCTTTAGTTCTGCTAATAAACAAAGCCGACATCCTTTCAGAAGCAGATAAAGATATTATAGGTCAGTATTTAAATAACATTAATTACCTCTCTGCCAAAACTGGCCAAGGAGTTGAGGAGTTAAAAAACAGGCTATTAGAGTTTGTAAACACAGGTGCTCTTCGCAACAATGAAACCATAGTTACGAATTCACGTCATTACAATTCTTTACTTAAAGCATTAGAAGAAATTGAAAAGGTACAAATTGGCATGAAGGAAGATCTTTCAAGTGATCTGATGGCTATTGATGTACGCGAAGCACTTTATCACTTAGGTGAAATTACAGGGCAAGTAACCAATGATGAGTTACTAGGAAATATCTTTGCAAATTTCTGTATAGGCAAATAATAAAAATCACATAAAATTTATGTTCAGCTTTTTCACTAAAAAACATTTTTTAATTGACCATCTTGAGGGTTTCATTGATATTCACAATCACATTTTACCAGGTATTGATGATGGTGCAAATACCGTTGATGAGTCTATCGAGCTTATAAAAGGATTTGGAGAATTTGGTGTAACTAATTTTATATGTACTCCACATATCATGGAAAATTATTATCCTAACAATCCTACAACAATTAACAGTTCTCTTAGTTTACTTAAAAATGGTCTAAAAATGAACAATTTAGACCATGTACATATTGATGTTGCTGCTGAACATATGATAGATTCAGGTTTTGAGAAACTTCTTGAAGACCAAAAATTTATGCCACTTTCAAAAAGCTATCTCCTTATAGAAATGTCCTATTTACAAGCTTCGATAAATTTTAACGAGTCTGTGAAATTAATTTCAGACATTGGTCTATTCCCTATTTTTGCGCACCCTGAAAGATATGCCTATTTGCATAATCACGTAAAACAATATAAGAAACTAAAAGGCAAGGGATTATTATTTCAATTAAACATGTTGTCTTTGAGTGAATATTATGGTAAAGAAGTAAATCAGGCAGCTAATTGGTTATTAAAAAATAATTTAATAGATTTTATAGCTAGTGATATTCACAAGATTTCTCAGCTTAATTCTTTAAAAAAAATAAGCATCAATGAAAAAACATTGATGCTTATTAAGCCTATAATTGAAAAAACTATTTATAATTTTAAATAAGATGGTTTAAAATTTCCACCATTTTTTGCTGGTTTTACTATACCCATAACCATATTTTCCTCCGTAACCTAAATCAGCGTCTTTTACTCCATTTAAGATAAAAGCTAAACCATTTATCTTCCCTTCTTCTTTTAATTTCATAGGAAATTCTAATACTTTTTTCTCGGTACTACCAGCTCTAACAACATATAGCAAATGATTTGAATACTTTGTCAGTAATAACGTATCTGTTACAACCATTAAAGGCGCTGTATCAACTACCACATAATCATAATCTAGAGAAACCTCTTCAATTAATTTTCCAAATTTTTCATTCATCAAAAGCTCGGAAGGATTAGGAGGAATTTTACCTGAATAAATCAAATCAATTGTATTCGTATGTACTAATAAAGTATTAATAATACTTTTAGCTTCGATTGAATCATCAATTAAATACTCTGTTAGACCTATGTCCATATTCCTCTTAGATTTTCCTAATTGGTTAACATTCTTTCCAGTAAAAAAAGCATAAAGTTTAGGGTTCCTTATGTCAGCACCTATTAATAATACTTTTTTATCAGTGCTAGAAAGTATCATAGATAAGTTTGATGCAACAAATGTTTTACCTTCACCTGGGACACTGGAGCTAACAAAAATTACGTTATTTTTATTACCTTTTTTAGATTTCATAATGTAATCTAAATTAGTTCTCAAAATTCGCATTGATTCACTAAGAACAGACCTATCATCTTTCATGACCAACTTCTCTTCATATTTACCTATTTGTGGTAATTCGGCTAAAACAGGCACATTACTTATCATTTTCTCCAGTTCTGTCTTACTTGATATAGTATTATCTAATATCTGCTTGCCATAAATTACTGAAAAAGGCAGCAAAAACCCAAGTAGTATTGAAGCTAAATATATTAATGGTTTTTTAGGGCTAATTGGATTTAATTGAACTAAGTGTGCATTATCAATAACCTTAGATTTAGCCGTACTTGATGCTAATGTAATTTGAGATTCCTCTCTTTTTTGTAACAGATATAAATACAAAGATTCAGTAGTCTCTTGTTTTCTTGTAATATCTCTTAAAGCCCTAGAGTTTTTTGGAGCAGAATATATTTTTGAATTAATCCTTGCCATTTGACTAGAAAGGTTATTAACCTGCATACCTAGATTTCTTTCAACACCAGACAAACTAGACCTAATTGTAGATTTAAGACCAGTTAATTGCTGGTCCAAATTGACTATCATCGGATTCTGTTCATCTGCACTCTTTAAAAGACGCTGTCTTTCTAAAACCAATTCATTATATTTAGCAGTCGTACTGGCAATAGTTCCATCTGTTAATCCAACATTAGATGGTAATACTTCGTATCCATTCTCTTCTGCCAAATAACTATTCATACCAGAAGCAATATTCATTTGAGTTCTAGCATTTTCTAATTCTTGTCTATTTGCTGCACCTACATTAAGCGCAATGTTTGACTCACTTGCGATATCTGTTAAACCCTTTTCAGTTTTAAATTCTTCGGCTGATTGGTCGACTGATGTCAAATTAGAGGAAATTTCCTCAATTCTATCATCAATAAAATTAGAAGTACGATCTGCTATTATTTTTTTATCAGTAATCGCGTTTTGATTATATACGTAAATTAATTCATTTAAAATATCAATCCCTTTTTGTTTAATAGCCGTATTCAATGATATATTAATAATATTTGAAAATTCCATAGCTGGAAGTGCAACAACTTTTTTCTGATATGTTTCCGCGACTACAACAATAGGCCTTAAACTAATTTGAAATTTTTGATTGGAATAACTTTTAAGGTTCTTTAAATTTGGAGTGATTACAATATCGCCAGCCTCTGTTGGTATATTTTCTCCAAAAGAATATATTTTAACAGCCCCATCCGATTCAAGACTGTATCCAAAAGTACTTTCAGAATTTAAATCAATGAAAAAATCAAGTGTTGCCCTATTTATAACAGAATCGCTTTCTAAAAAACTAATATTAATTGGTCTATTAGTATAGACTTCACTATTTTTTACATTACCTAATTCAGTTATTGTTAAATTAAGTTTTAACTTTTCAGATACCTCAATAAAATTTGCCCGTGAATTGAATATTTCAATTTCATCTTCTACATTATTTTTACCACCCCCTAAAAGTCCCAAATCACTAAAAGCTGAAAGTTCAGAACCTGAATTCTTATCTTCTAAAATGTGTATTTTGGCCTTAACAGCATACTCCGGTGTAGCATATCTAATATATAAAAATGCAACTATTACAGCTAAAACAACAGAAATAACAAACCATTTTATATGTCGAGTATATGACTTAATAATATCGTTTAAGTCAATATTTGAATTTAGGAATTCTTGTGATTTCATAGCTCACTTAAAATTTATATTCTATTCGTATATTAAATATTAAAAACTATCAAAAATTACTTTTATTATCTGGTAAGAATTAAAACAGTAGAAGTAATTAAAAGTGATGCAATTGAGACTAATATTGAAGCTCTATTATCCAATGCCGATGCAGTGATGGCAGATTTATTAGGCTCAACATAAACTACATCATTTTGTGTTAAATAATAGACTGGAGAATTTAAAGACTCTTTTCGTGTTAAATTTATTCTAGTATATACCTTTGTCCCATTAAAATCTCTAATAACTAAAACGTTATCTCGCTTACCTTTAATGGTTAAATCATTAGCTAAACCCAATGCTTCTAAAACAGTTATCTGTTCACCATTCACAAAGTAAGTTCCTGGTGATTTAACTTCTCCTAAAATAGTAACAGAAAAATTCTTTAATCTTATATTAATGATAGGATCTTTTAGGTAAGGAACTAATTTTTCAATTAATAAAATTTTAGTTTCCTCGGGAGACAATCCTACCAATTTAATATTACCAATTACTGGAAAATCAATTTCACCGTTTTTATCTATAATATAATCAATTTGTTCTGGCCTTACTCCTCCTTCGGCCGCACCACTATATAGGTTAAAAGGTATACTAGGTTCTGGATCAAGAGTTGATACGTGAATTCCTATTACATCGTCAATTTTAAATTTATTATTATGTGAATTATCACTAACAATTGTTTCGTAATCCGCAGCATTTTGAAAATATACCACTTCTTTTTTCGAACCACATGACGAAATAACCACTAAGCCTAAAAAAGCTAGCACTATTAATTTAATACTTTTAAGTTTATGCATATTTAGAATTATTTTAGGCACTTATTTTAAGATTCAACAACTTTTAATTTTATTTTATCTTGTTCTATATCAGACGCTTTTTTATCAAATTCACATAAATCTGAATTTTTAGAAACATATTCTGGCACTATAAATTTCATTAATTTTACTGTATTTCCATTAAAAAACATATTGGTAATACACAACTCATCTATTTTTGAACGAACTAAAGAATATTCTAAATCTCGCACCTTACTGATTTTTATTTTCTTGTGATAGGTAGGAAGTGTATTTTCACCATTGGCTAATAATTCTTCATATAATTTTTCACCAGGCCTTAATCCTGTTATTTTAATATCAATATCATCTGGATATCTCAGACCTGACAACTTTATCATATTTTTTGCCAAATCAAATATCTTAACAGACTCACCCATATCAAAAATAAAAATTTCCCCGCCTTTACCCATTGACCCTGCTTCTAAGACTAATTGAGATGCCTCAGGTATTGTCATAAAATATCTTGTAATATCTTTATGAGTTAATGTCAAAGGTCCCCCGTTTTCAATTTGTTTTCTAAACAAAGGTATAACTGATCCATTTGAACCCAAGACATTGCCAAATCGAGTAATTATAAATTTAGTTTTATTCTCCTGCTGCATACAACTAATGTACATTTCAGCAATTCGCTTACTTGCCCCCATTACATTTGTTGGGTTAACTGCTTTATCAGTTGAAACAAAAACAAATTTCTCTACTTTATGTACAAGTGATAAATCTGCAACTGTTTTAGTACCAGCAATATTCACTTTTATGGCTTCATAAGAATTATATTCCATAAGTGGAACGTGCTTATAAGCAGCTGCATGATACACAACATTGGGCTTATGTTCCTCAAAAATAGCATTCAATCTATTCTTATCCCTAACATCACCAACAATAGGAATAAAATTATGAAATCCGTTTCTTTTCAATTCTTGCTGCAAATCATATAATGCAGACTCCGCTTGATCAATAACAATTAAAGATTTATAAGAATATGAACATATTTGACGTACAATTTCGCTTCCAATTGAACCTGCCCCACCAGTAACCATAATTACCTTATCAGATAGTTCTGAAGAAATTTTACTGTTCTTAATAGAAATCGGAGCTCTATCTAAAAGATCTTCAATCTGCACTTGTTTTATTTGAGAAGCTTTTAATTCTCCATTAATCCAATCTTCAACAGGTGGAACGATTTTTACTTTTACATCCAATTCCACAAAGCTTTCAACTAAGTTTTTAAGTTTTTTTGGTTCTATATTCTGAATTGAAAAAATAATTTCATCCAAACCATTTCTGGAAATAAAAATTCTATCTAAAGATGCCTTACTGTATACTTTAATACCATTTATATTCTTACCTGCTTTTTGAATATCATCGTCAATGTAACCAAGAACCCTAACTTTACTTTTTGTATGATTTGTAATTGCATTGTACGTTAAAATACCAGCATCCCCAGCACCATAAATCATTATATTTTTAGTTGTTTTAAAATTACGATTAGTAAGATTATTATAAAGCGACTTAAAAACGTACCTAGCAGCTATTAGCTGAATAAAACTCAGTAAACTATAAATAATAATTATGGATATAGGAATTGTTAAATTATCAACAATATTCAGTTCTTTATTAAGAAGAATTGTCGATATAACCAATATACTCGAAAGGCAAACTGCGTTAAAAATATTATAAACATCTCTTATTCCTGTATGTCTTATAACACCTTTATAGGAACCGATAATTAAAAATGAGATAATTGAAATAACAAGAACTAAAGGTATTTGATATTTTAATTGTGACACGTCAAAATTGAATGACAAATTAAAACGTATACAATAGGCAATTAAAAAAGCTATACAAGACACAATAACATCAATAGCTAAAATAAACCATTTAGATACAAATCTTTGTGAATTGCTATTTAAGTAGTTTTGTATCATTTTACAATTTTTTTAATTAATTCTGAAGTTCTTAGCAATGCCTCCTCAGGAATATTAGTCCCACTTGGTAAACATAAACCTCTATTAAACAAATCTTCAGAAACACCGTTTACATAATGTAATTCATTAGCAAAGACTGGCTGCATATGCATTGGCTTCCATAATGGCCTAGATTCAATATTTTCCTCATCTAAAGTTTTGCGAATTTCTTCTCTTACTTCAAAAGATTTAGTTAATATACAGGTAAGCCATCTGTTAGAAAAATATCCTTTTGGTTCAGGCAAAAAATCAATATCCTCAATCGCTGATAATTCTTCAGTATAAATGGAATAATTTTTTCTTCGGCCTTCTACTCTATCTTTTAGCACTTTCATTTGACCTCTACCAATACCGGCAAGCACATTACTCATTCTGTAATTATACCCGATATCAGAATGCTGATAATGAGGAGCGTTATCTCGTGCTTGGGTTGCTAAATAAACCGCTTTTGATTTAATATCAGCATTTTTTGTTACCAAAGCTCCACCTCCAGAGGTTGTTATTATTTTATTGCCATTAAATGACAAAATTGAAATATCTCCAAAAGTACCGCAATTCTCACCATTAAACATACTCCCTAATGCTTCAGCACTATCCTCTAAAACTGGTATGTTATATATTTGGGAAATCAATTTAATTCTGTCAATTTTATAAGGCATTCCATATAAATGAACCGCAATAATCGCTTTAGGTTTTTTACCAATAGCAATTCTTTCCAGAATACATTTCTCTAATAAACTTGGACAAATATTCCAAGTGTCTTTCTCACTGTCTACAAAAATAGGATTTGCACCTAAATACTGAATTGGATTTGCTGATGCAGAAAAAGTAAAGCTTTGACATATAACATCATCTCCTCTATTAACTCCAAGTAGTTTTAACCCCAAGTGAATAGCCGCTGTTCCCGAACTCAAGAGTGCAACTTTAGATTTACTTCCTAAACACAATTCTAAATCATCCTCAAATGCATCTACATTAGGGCCTAAAGGCGCTATCCAATTTTGTTCAAATGCTTCTGCAACAAAGGATTGTTCCTCTCCTCCCATGTGGGGAGAAGATAGCCAAACTTTGTTTTTATGAATAATTTCTACGCTCAAAATATTATATAAAGTTTAATTATTACAGCTAAACTAGTCATAGATTATTGATTGTTATTCCTTTCAAGAGTTTAATCCGTTTAATCATTAAAAAACTCGTTTAACTACAAAATATTGTACATTTAAAAGCATCAATAGACTTGCATTTATACTGAAACACTTTCAAAATAAAAGTTTTTGCAAAAAAAATCTATAACATATAGATTCTATTCGTTGTCTCTTTTAGCAGTAAAGATAATACAATAGGAGAATTAATAAATATAATCCTTCATCCTTCTTAATTTTACAAGTAATTTAAATATAAACAAAATATCAAAACAGTTTTTAAAGCTTTCAAGTATGTTCGTTTATGTTAAGCCCTCTCTAATTTAAATCCTTTTAAATACAGCGATTTATAAAGTTTAATGTTCTAAAAACTTAGATTTTTTTTACTATAGAAAAAATTCAATTTACCATTAATCAAATTTAATTAACCATAACCTATAATTAAATAATTCACCAAGTAAGTATTTAAATTACGTTTTTAAAATATTAGCTCTAAGGATTCACAAATTGCATTTCAATCATGAAGGGTTTGTATGAAAGAAATTGAAGCTTTAACAATATGGTTATGAACTGGCAAGCATGTGTTTTTTAAAAGAATATAAATAAAAACACCAAAGTATATAAATATATCTAAAATCATAATAAAAGCAAAAAAGTCTAACGAATATTTTAAGAGACTTTAATCAAAGAAGAGTAAGAGTTCTACTATGCAGCCCACCCCCAACATTAATCTATTATAATTATCCAGCTCTGGGATATGACAATATTTCACCTTTTCACTTACTCCCTTTAAGACTAAACTTGACTTTAACATCCAATATTTAAATATCAACTTTTATATCATGTAAAAAATAATTAACATCTAACAATTTAAATACTTATTCGACTGTAACATCTACTTCTTATATTAAAAATTGTTTTACTTTTAACATAAAATAGCCAAAGCCTTTATTTAAAATTATACACTTCCAAAACATTTATGAGAAGAAAAAAACATCCATAGAAAAGCAACAGTTAAAAGAATTTATTTAAAACTTAAATGCTCTAATTAAAAATATAATTAATAGTTAAATTAAACTGAACGATTACATAGTTTTTAATTACAAATATGTCATTATAATCTATGTAAATGTCAAAATCAAAAAAATTGTTAATTTATAGACCATTTCAAATAAAAATGTTTATTGCCTTGAAAAATATATTATTACTATTTGCCATAATAAACTAAGTATTAATTATATGTTATAGAACGAATAATATCCCATTTTCAACGTAATAAATAACCATTAAAAAGTATTTCAAGTTATCTTTGTTTTCAAATTAATTGGAAATGAAAACGTTTACCTCAATAACCTACTTTATAACGATTCTTGTATCATCTTTCTCAAGTTTAATATTTTCACAAACACCATCTAGTGAAGGGGAATGGAGCCCTGTGCTCAGTATGGGCATTGTTCCTGTAGCTGCTGCCAATCTACCCGACGGCAGGCTAATTACCTGGGCCTCTAAATTCCCTGAAACTTACACTGAGATTGGCGATGGCATGACCTATACGGCGATTTTCGATCCATCTTTAGGGACACACGGCCAGGCTCTTCCCTTTACACAGACACCAACCAACCATGATATGTTTTGTCCCGGCATCAATAACCTGCCCGATGGTAGGATTTTGGTCGCGGGGGGCACCAGTAGCGAACGTACTACTATCTATGACCCAGCAACAGGACAATGGACCAGAGCTGCCGATATGAACATACCTAGGGGGTATCAGGGCAATACGACACTTTCCGACGGCTCCGTGTTCACGGTAGGTGGTTCTTGGAGCGAAAGCACGCTTATCAACGGCAATAAAAATGGCGAATTGTATACCCCCGAGACGGGATGGATATCTCTGCCTGGAATATTGGGAGATGAACTATATAATACTAACGATGCGGCCACAGAACTTCAAGGTATATACCGACTTGACAACCATGTCTGGCTTTGGGAGAACTCCAACGGCACCCTTTTCCAATTAGGCCCTGGGGAGCGTATGCATCGCATAGACCTTTCCGGTGACGGTAACATGGTGGATGTCGGACAACGGGGGGACGATACCTTCGCGATAAAGGGAACTACTGTAATGTATGATGTGAACAAAGTGTTTAAGGTTGGTGGGGCCAGGTCATACAACAGCGGTAATCCTGGCAAGGACAACTCCTACAGCATAGACATCAGCGGAGCAACCCCTGTTGTTACACAAACGGCCAATATGACCTTTTCGCGTACCATGCACAACAGTACAGTATTGCCGAACGGGCAAATACTCGTTACCGGTGGGATTGACCATGCGGAAACTTTTTCGGACACAGGTGCACGATTAGGACCCGAACTTTATGACCCGAACACCAATACATGGACCACTCTAGTAAATATGGCCACTCCTAGGACGTACCACAGTGTAGCTATTCTTCTTACTGATGGTCGTGTCTTTGTAGGTGGTGGCGGTCTTTGCGACCAGACACCCGGTTGTGTGAACCATCAGGATGCGGAAATATTCAGTCCGCCATACCTGTTCGATGGCAGTAACAATCTGGCGACCAGACCGGTCATTACAAATGCCCCGGATGTGGTGGATTATAATGAAACCATAAATGTTACAACGGACACCAATGTGACCGATTTTAGCCTTATCCGATTCTCGGCCGTAACACATAGCACAAACAACGAACAGAGAAGGATTCCGGTCACTACTTCTGGCGGAACTTCGCATTCCTTAACGATACCTCAAAGGGAGCTTCTTCCACCGGGCTATTATATGCTTTTCGCGATGGACGCCAACGGTGTCCCCAGTGTTGCAAAAACAATGAAAATCGGTAATGCTGTCCCTTTGGCCAATAATCCCAACTTGGTACTGGAACTTGGTTTCGATGAAACTTCCGGAGCTATAGCCGGTGATACTTCAGGGAACAACAATAATGCTACTATTTTCGATTCTGCTAACAATGGCACAACTTTGACTCCTAACGGGACCTATTGGACCACCGATGGACTTTTCGGCGGGGCCATAGAATTCGATGGCGGGGAATTCAACAGTAATAGTATTGTAGATATCCCTACTTCAGCATCTATGCTCTCGATAAATAATACCATGACCGTCATGGCATGGGTAAACCGTTCGGACATTGTGGGCAATGCGGGTCTTTTTACCCATTTGTACCCTGATTTGTTCTTCGGTTTCCACAATAGCCTATTCAAATGGGAGTTCGACACCGATAACGGCCAACAAGCCAGTTGTTACGCAGGCTATACCCCATTGGATACCTGGGTGCATATTGCCGCTACCTATGACGGTACTACCGCACGCTTGTTCGCTAACGGTGTAGAAATCTGCACAAAGAACGTGACCGGAAACTTTTTATTGAACACTACAGGCGATAATCGAGAAACTGCATTCACTGCTTCTGGTTTTTACCAGACCGTTAATAACACAGGTGCTACACCGGGCTATAACAATAGCGGAGTGATAGATGAACTTACGGGCAAGTTGGACGAGATGAAAGTGTTCGACAAGGCATTGGGCGCCGAGGAGATAAAAATGTTCTTCGAGATAGGCAAACCATTGAACCCAACGGTACCTGACTGTGCCGAAGGTGTAATAGTAGCACAATACAGGGTGGGCAACGGTCCTTGGACCACGGCCAATAACGCCAACGTATCCGATGGTAGTGAAGTATATATAAGAGCCATTACAACAGGCAACGAACAATATTTTATTACCAAACCAAAAGTGGACGGCAATACCTACGATTCAACAAATTTCCCGAACGTTTCGGACCCTACCTCCTACCAAATAGATACGGCACTAAGGTACAACGCCCCTTCGGATGGTCTAGTGGCCAAAACGGACGAAGGCCAGTATGTATTCACCACGGCAAGTGGCTGTGCCACCGTTCTAAACCTAAACGTATCCGGAAGTTGTGATCCGGGTGACACACCGGTAAGTGCGGAATGGAAGATTGGTAGTGGAGCATATCAAAATGGAGCTGAAGGTCAAGATGTCTCCATAACTGCTGATGAAGGTCAGACCGTACGTCTAAGTCTCTTGCCTAATCAAGCAAACGGGGGCAATCTTAGTTTTACCGTAACTGCCCCGAACGGTTCAGAATATGAAAACATAGTAGGTGACTTCACTTTACAGAGTATAATTGTTAATCAAGGCGGTGCTTATTTGTTAGAATCCTCTGAAGGATGCTCGGTAATCATAGATATCACAGTGAATGCAATTGATTGTTCATCTGTAGAAACGGAATATGAGATTAACGGTAACGGCACATACATTACAGGTGCAACAACTGCCACTGTTGACCAAGGCAACAATTTATTATTGAGTATTATACCAAACGGTCTTGCTTATTCTATAACCGGACCAAACGGTAACAATAAGCCAATGAGTTCAGCTGATCTTATTTTGAACTCACTTTCGTTGGCGGATTCGGGTACATATACCTTTACAACCATAGCTGGATGTATAGTAGCATTGGAATTAACAGTTGAAGCACCTGATTGTAGTTTAGTAAACACCGAATATGAAATTAATGCTGATGGCAACTATGTTGTAGGAGCAAGCAACCTTTTAATCAACGAAGGAGCTACTCTTCTCTTAAGTATTACCCCTAATGGTACTCCATTTAGTATTAATGGTCCAAACGGAAACGACAAGGCTTTAAATGGCTTAGATTTAACTTTGACAAATATTAATGCAGCAGATGCAGGCACCTATACTTTTATTACTGGTGCAGGATGCTCTGTTGAGTTAGAGCTTACCGTTAATACTTTAGATTGCTCCCCTGTTCAAACAGAATATGAAGTTAATGGAGATGGAAACTACATAATTGGAGCTAACTCCTTAAATATTGTTGAGGGTGGAAATTTAATTTTAAGCTTAGTACCAAACGGCAATCCTTATTCCTATTCTATTACGGGTCCAAATAACAATAACAAGACCTATAGTTTATTAGATTTAGTAATAAATAATATTAGTGCGGCAGATGCTGGTACATATACTTTTATAGCATCACCTAGCTGTCAAGTTACATTAGATGTAATTGTAGATTCTATTGATTGTTCAATTGTAGAAACTGAATATAACATAAATGGAAGTGGTAATTTTATAGTTGGAGCATCTACGGTTACAGTAGCAGAAGGTGATTTCTTAGAGTTGAGTATTCAACCAAACGGAGCTCCATATTCGTACTCTATTAATGGACCCAATGGCAACAATAAGCCCTTAGACTTAAATGATTTAATTATTTCAAATATTTCACAGGCCGATGCAGGAACGTATACTTTCACTACTGGTGCTGGATGTATTGTAGTTTTAGATGTTACCGTGAATACAGCAGATTGTACATTGTTACAAACCGAATATGAAATAAATGGAGATGGTAATTATATTATAGGTGAGAACACTGTTTCTATTGAAGAAGGAAATACAATCATACTTAGTATTGTTCCAAATGGACAACCCTACTCCTTCGCTATTGCAGGACCTAATGGAAATAATAAACCTTTAGATTTTCAAGATTTAACTATCTCCAATATTACGGAATTGGATGAAGGTCTTTATAATTTTACGACTGGTGCAGGCTGTGAGATATCATTAAACATTATCGTTAACCCAATTGGATGTAGTTTTGCAGGATTGCAGACAAGCTACAGTATCAATGGTGCAACGGAAGT
>TARA_R110002074_G_scaffold203432_8_pt1 | contig 16447 bp, 17 predicted proteins | sample TARA_R110002074 | Tara Oceans TARA_R110002074 (sample SAMEA4397215) | marine metagenome | biome: Polar Biome; feature: [MIX] marine epipelagic wind mixed layer (ENVO:01000061); material: water (ENVO:00002006), including particulate matter (ENVO:01000060) such as... | depth 10-100 m
TATGAATTAAGTTGAAGAAACTCTTTGGCCTCAAGTATCTCTGATCTGTCACTATTAGAATCTTTGGTGAGATCTAGAAGTGATTCAAAATAAAATATAGCCTTTTCGTGATTACCAGATTCTTTGGCGGCTAAGGCAGCCCCATAAATTCCATTAAATCTATTTGGTCTCTTTTTAAGGCTTAGCTCATAAGCATCTAATGCCTCAATAGGCTTATTAGCTTTTAAAAGCATATCGGCCAAAAGTTCATCTGCAGGTAAAATTTCGCCTGGTGTAACTGGGTGTTTTGAAGTCAAACTTTCCATTTCTGCAGCATTTCTCATTTGAATTAATGCCTTTTCAACATCTCCATTCTTAAATGCTATCCAAGCTTCAATTGTTTCAATTTGAATAGCAACTTGATTTGCTTTATAACTATCATTTAAGCCAATCAACTCCTCTTTAAATGATTTCAATAGTGCTAGCTCCTTCTCTGCTTCAATTAAGTTATTTACATGAATAGTACCAAGGGCTTTTGCAAAATGAAGTAATGATTGTTGCCAAGGAAATTTTTCCCATTCCATTTCTGGTATTTGTGGTAGCTGTAATACAGAAGCTGCTTCCCAATTTTTATTCTCTACGGCTATTCGCGCAGGAATAGCAGCAGCGGTATAGGCAATTTTAAAATTTGGCGGAAATATTTTTTCAAAAGAATTTAGGTAGGCGTATTGCTCTTTGGCTTTTTCATTTTCTCCTGTTTGTAAATAAGCATAAACCAAATACCCCATTGCATGTACTTCTTCATCCCAATGTGCGCCGGGGGCTATACTTTCAGCATAGCAAACTGCTGACGATGCAGAATTTATATTTGTACTAATTGACTCTTCCCAAAGCCCTAATCTGGTAAATATGTGTGATGGCATATGTTGTGCATGCGCAGAATTCGGCGCTATGTCTGCATACCTTCTAGCAGTACTAAGACCGAGTTCAGCTAATTCAGGATAATCATAAGAATGTATAATGTAATGTGCTATACCCGGATGATTAGGTTCTTCTTTAAATAAATCTTCCAAAATTATACCCGCGGCACGTTGTTTTGAATAGCTTTTATCTGTTGGTATTGCAGATGCTCGAAGCGCCAATGCATAAAAAATTGCTACTTCAGTATCATCCATATAATCATTAAACATTTCCCCCATCTTTTGGGAATAAAGTTCTTTTCTTGTCTGGTTATCTACCGTCTCCCAATCCTTATAAAAAGAACTAATCGCATTTATATATTGTTCGGCTTTTTTTGTCTTGGGAAGTTTTTCTGCAATAGCAAGTAACTTAATACCTTTCTTTAAAACTGAGGGTTCAGGTGGTGCCCACAATCCGTGGTAGATACTCATTGCAACACCCCAATAGGCCATTGCACAATCGGGATCCTCATCAATAACTTGTACAAATGCTTTTTCAGCCTCTATGTATTCAAAAGAATGAAGTAAAGAAATTGCAAGATTAAAAGTTTTTCTAGTTTCATAACTACACGATTCAGAAAAACTAACCTCACCAAATTGGCCGTTTCCACATAATTGAAGTTCGCCTCTTAATAGATTCAATGAAGCTAGTTCGGTTTTTTGATTATTATTTTTACATCCTAAGCAAAAAAATATAATTACTAATCCGACTGCAAAGTTCCGTTTTTTAAACTCTTTCATTTCGTATACATTAATGCCCTCAAAAAACACATTCTTGAGACACCAACAATTTACAAATATTATACTGTCTATCAGATACTTAACGTATGAGTAGTAAGAAAACAAGTATGCATTGCAACAACATCCAATTTCATGAAAATAATTTTTTTTATAGGAAAGCAATTTAAATAAGTAATGAAAAAAAAGCTTCTTTAATTGGTATAAGCGTGATTGTTTGCAAACAACGGCCGTGTTTTAAAAGCTAAAAACAGTAGAACGGATAATAAGCCACAAACCCCTAAACCTGCAAATAGTGCCCATACCGAATCTTCAATAAAACTACCTACGAATATAGATATCGGAATAGATAAGATGGTAGATATGAAACCAGTTATAGCTGCACCAATACCAGCAATATGACCGATCGGTTCCATCGCTATAGACCTCATATTACCCCAAATGAAACCTAAGCATAAAAATAATAGTGATAAAAACGTTAATAGTACAATTAAGTTTGGATCTTCTGAATCCCAAAATAGTAAACTGTACCCAAGTGCTACAACTGTAAATATCACCAATGCTAAAAAAGATAAATTTCGCATACCAAAACGCAGTACAAGCGTGCCATTCATGAGCGTTGAGATTCCTACTGAAAAAGCCAAACCAGCAAAAATATATGGGAAAGTTTCAGTTAAACCGTATAGCTCTTCAAACACATGTTGCGCTGAGCTTAAATACACCAAAAACGACCCAGTTATTAATCCTGATATTAAAGTACATGAAACAGTCTCTTTAGATTTAAGTATTTCTTTTGTTCCCTTCATAAATACACCAAAAGAAAATGGAACCTTAAAGTCTGGGTTGAGGGTTTCTTGCTGTCGTTTCCAAAACCAAATACCTACAAGCAGCGCAAAAAACAGTTGCATGTAAAAAATACCTTGCCAGCCCATTATGTGCATAATACCTTGACCTATTGCAGGTGCTACAATCGGCACCAAAATAAAGAATGCGGTTACGAATGACATAATTTTTGCCATATAATCACCTCTATAGGTATCACGAATTATTGATATACTTATTGTTCTTGGAGCAGAAAGACCTATACCTTGCAATATGCGACCTACCAACATAATCTCAAGATTAGGAGCGAACAAGCAAACAACACTTGCCAATAAAAAAATGATAAATCCGAAATACACAATAGGTTTTCTGCCAAGGCTATCGGAAAGTGGGCCAAAAAATAACTGTCCTACTCCTAATCCTAAAAAAATCATAGTAACCAACAACTGATTTCTAGTTGGATCTAAACTATTTATAGCTAGACCTATGTCAGCTATTGCCGGTAAAATCGCATCAATGGTCAAAGCCACAATAGACATTAGTGACGCCATTAAAGCTACAAACTCAAAATTGGGTTTTACCTGTTCATTTTGCATCGTGCAAAAATAAGGCTTAGTATTTCAAGCAATGTTAATTAAACTTGATTTTTAAGTTTTGCGGATATTTGAAATTCAAATATGTATTTTTGTGGCAAAATTAAATGTATGCTGATCATAGGGATAGCTGGCGGAACGGGTTGTGGAAAAACTACCGTAGTAAATCAAATTATCAATGAATTACCTAATGAGGAAGTTGGTGTAATTTCACAAGATTCTTACTATAATGACCTATCTCACTTATCTTTAGAAGAAAGAAGGAAGACCAATTTCGACCATCCTAGTTCTATAGATTTCGCCCTCTTAGAGCAACATTTAATTGCACTTAAAAACGGTGAGTCTATAGAGCAACCCGTGTATTCCTTTCTTGAGTGTAATAGAACGAAAAAAACAGTGTTAACCCACCCAACTAAAGTAATTATTGTTGAAGGCATATTAATCATGACCAATTCGGCCATTCGTAAAATGTTCGATATTAAAATATTTGTACATGCAGATACAGATGAAAGACTAATAAGAAGGTTAAAGAGAGATGTTAATGAAAGAGGCTGGAATTTAGATGAGACATTAGAAAAATATCAGTCCATCATAAAACCTATGCATGAGCAATTTATCGAACCAACTAAAGAGTATGCTGATATTATAATTCCGAATAACAAATACAACACGGTTGCTGTTGAAATTGTTAGAAGTATAATTAATGAAAAATTAATGCAATCCTAATGGTATTTAAAGATTTAAAACAAAAAAAATGGTTTAAGATTATGACCAATATGTATGTATTGGTTCTTTCTGTTTTTGTAGTTTGGATGCTTTTTTTTGATACCAATTCTTTATTAATTCATCTTGAATTGAGAAAGGAAATTAAAAAACTAGAGAAAACACAAGACTTTTTAAAAGAAGAGATTGCCAAAGACAAAATAATTATTGAAAAATTATCTGATGAAGGCGAGCTTGAACGATTTGCTCGTGAAGAGTATTATTTAAAGAAAAAGAACGAGGAAATATATTTAATTGAATATGAGGACAGTTTAAAACAAAAGGATAAAGATTAATTTTTAATATCATTTTAATAAGTTATTGACTTTATAAATACAACCTTTCAAAATTACGGTAACCGTTTAATAATTAAAAGTTTAACGATTTTTTAATGAAAACCAGTTGGTTATTCACCTAGTGTTAACAAAATCCTTTCATTAGCCCCATAAATAATTGTATTTTTACCAACTAACTTACTTTGAATATGGGCAAGATTATTGCTATAGCCAATCAAAAAGGTGGGGTAGGTAAAACTACCACTACTGTGAATTTAGCTGCCTCGCTAGGTGTATTGGAAAAAAAGGTGCTTTTAATTGATGCTGATCCACAAGCTAATGCCACTTCTGGTCTTGGTATTGATGTAGATAGTGTTGAACTAGGCTCTTATCAGCTATTTGAGCACACCAAAACCGCTAAAGAGACTATCATACCGACAACATCCCCAAACGTTGATTTGATTCCTGCTCATATTGACCTTGTTGCAATTGAAATTGAATTGGTCGATAAAGATGAGCGTGAATACATGTTGAAGAAAGCTATAGTTGCTCTCAAGAAAGATTACGATTATATATTAATTGACTGTGCGCCATCATTAGGTTTATTAACATTAAACGCGTTAACAGCTGCGGATTCTGTCATTATACCAATTCAATGTGAGTATTTTGCTCTAGAAGGATTAGGTAAACTTTTAAATACCATTAAAAGTGTACAGCGTTTACACAACCCAGATTTAGATATTGAAGGCATGCTATTAACCATGTACGATTCTAGATTGCGCCTATCGAACCAAGTAGTAGATGAAGTGCGTAAGCATTTTGGAGATATGGTTTTCGATACCGTTATTCAGCGTAATGTTCGTTTAAGTGAGGCACCTAGTTATGGAGAAAGTATTATTAAATATGACGCCGCAAGTAAAGGAGCGACCAATTATTTGAATATGGCCGATGAAATAGTCAAAAAAAATAAGCAGACGGTTTAAGTATGGCAAAAGCGACAAAGAAACAAGCTTTAGGTAGAGGACTTTCGGCACTTTTAAAAGATCCGGAAAATGATATAAAATCTGCCACAGACAAAAATGCAGATAAAGTTGTAGGTAATATAATTGAACTTGATTTAGAACATATTGAGGTAAATCCTTTTCAGCCACGTTCTAATTTCAATGACGAATCAATTAAAGAATTAGCCACCTCAATTAGAGAACTTGGTGTAATTCAACCTATTACCGTTCGAAAACTAGGTTTTAATGAATACCAATTAGTTTCTGGGGAAAGACGATATCGAGCTTCTAAATTATTAGGGTTAGAAACGATACCTGCTTACATACGAATAGCGAATGATCAGGAATCTTTAGAAATGGCTTTAGTTGAAAATATTCAACGCCAAGATTTAGATCCCATTGAAATTGCATTATCCTACCAACGATTAATTGATGAAATTAATCTTACCCAAGAAAAATTGAGTGAGCGTGTTGGAAAAAAAAGGTCAACAATTGCCAATTACCTCCGCTTATTGAAACTAGACCCAATCATACAAACAGGCATGAGAGATGGCTTTTTAAGTATGGGCCATGGTAGAGCCTTGGTTAATATTGACAAAAAGCAAGACCAAATTTCTCTTTACGAGAAAATCATAAGTAATAGCCTTTCAGTTAGAGATACCGAAAGTGCTGTTAAAGCTTATCATACTGAAGATACTATACCAAAAGAAATTAAGAAACCAGTTACAAATGACGCTGCGGTTTTTGTTCGAAAAGGTATAAAAGAACTAACTGATGCTTTATCGGTTAAAGTAGATATTAAATCTTCAGATAATTCAAAAGGAAAAATAACTATTCCTTTTAAATCTCAAGAGGAATTCGACCGTATCAAAAAATTGATAACAGGTGCGTAGCTATATCACTTTATTAATTACAATACTTTTTTCTATACAATCTTGTTTTTCTCAAGAAGAGAAAGAAACAGTTCCTACGACAGAAACGGATAGTATATCATCTACTCTTGCAGAACAAGGAATTATAATAAAAGACTCCGTCTCATTTAAAAAGTCTAAAAAAGAATTTAATCCGCTTGCGCCAAGTAAAGCGGCTTTTTATTCTGCCATATTACCAGGAATGGGACAGGCATACAACAAGAGATATTGGAAAGTGCCTATAGTATGGGGGGCAATCGGTGGTAGTATCTACATGTACACTTTTAATAATGACAGTTATCAACGTTTTCGAACTGCTTTTAAACGAAGACAAGCTGGTTTTACCGACGATGAATTTTATGATTTAAATAATGGTATTCTACCATCTTTAGATGTTGATGATCTAGAATACCAGCAAGAACGATTTCAAAGAGATCGAGATTTATGGTTGGTGGTCGCTATTGGAATGTATGCGCTTAATATTGTAGATGCAAATGTAGATGCACACTTAAAGCAATTCAATATTGATGACGACCTTAGTATAGATTTTGAACCATATTTTGATTTAAATCAGGTAACTAACAGTCCGAATTACGGTATGGCTGTAATTATAAAATTTTAAGAATGAGAATTGCACTTTTCGGATACGGAAAAATGGGTCAAATGATAGAGCAGATTGCACTAAATCGAGGTCATGAAATCGTTGCCAAAATTGATGAACATACACAAAATATCGATTTTAGTTCTATGGATGTTGCTATAGATTTTAGTATGCCCGAAGCGGCTTTCAGCAATATTACAAAGTGCCTCGAAAACAACGTTCCAATTATATCTGGCACAACAGGCTGGTTAGATAAGTATCAAGATGCTGTTACATTGTGTAAAAGTAAAAATGGAGCTTTTATCTATGCCTCAAATTTTAGTCTTGGAGTAAACATCTTTTTTGAGTTAAATAATTATTTAGCCAAAATGATGCAGAACTTACCAGAATATAAAGTTTCTTTAGAAGAAATACATCATACACAAAAGTTAGATGCACCAAGCGGCACAGCGATTACTTTGGCAGCAGGAGTCATATCAAACTCTGAATACACCCAATGGAAATTAGATGATAGTTCTAATAACTCATTACCAATAACTTCAAAAAGAATAGGTAAAACCCCGGGCACCCATATTGTAAACTATAACAATGTTGTAGATAGTATTGAAATAAAACATACCGCCCACAATAGAGAAGGATTTGCATTAGGAGCAGTAACTGCCGCTGAATGGATTATTGGCAAAGCCGGTATTTTTTCTATGCGCGATGTGTTAAACCTTGGTTAAAATACGTAACAATAATCAAACTTAAAGACTGATGGATTATTGCTATTTAAAATAATTTCAAAAAAGATTCATATTATTTCTATAAAAAAACAAAGCTCATGAATGCCACTCAATGGATTATTTTCATTTTAATTGTACAAGTAATACACTTTTTAGGCACTTGGAAATTATATGTAAAAGCTGGTAGAAAAGCTTGGGAGGCAGCCATACCGGTTTACAATGCCATCGTATTGATGCAAATTATAAATAGGCCTAAATGGTGGGTAATTCTATTATTCATCCCAATCATTAATTTATTGATGTTTCCTGTAATTTGGGTTGAAACAATTAGAAGTTTTGGTCGTAATAGCACTTTAGAAACGTGGCTTGTAGTCTTTACCCTTGGCCTTTATATTTATTATGTCAATTATTCTTTAGAGGTCACATACATACAAGACAGAAGTCTACAGCCTAAAACTGCCATGGGCGAATGGGTAAGTTCTATTTTGTTTGCAATTGTCGCAGCTACTTTGGTTCATACTTATTTCATTCAACCTTACGTAATTCCAACAGGGTCTTTAGAACGTACATTAAGAGTAGGCGATTTTCTTTTCGTAAGTAAATTTCACTATGGCGCAAGAACACCAATGACCACCATTGCCGCGCCAATGGTTCATGACACACTTCCTGTTTTAGGAGTTCCATCTTATTTAAAAAAGCCACAACTACCCTATTTCAGACTACCTGGTTTTACCAAAGTCGAGCGAAATGATATTGTAGTTTTTAGCTGGCCTGCCGATACGGTTCGTGTATTCTTTAAAAAAGAAAAAGGCGTGGATAAACCTATTGACAAAAAATCGAATTATGTTAAACGTTGTGTAGGTATACCTGGCGATTCTTTAGAAGTTCGAAATGGTTATGTATTCATTAATGGGAAGCAATTAGAATTACCTGGAAGTGCCAAACCACAATTTGATTATAGAGTATATAGCTCTAAAGGTGTTTCCTCAAGAACTCTTGATGCATTAGGCATAACAGACTTTACTAGAAAATATTTATCTAGTCCCCTAAATCAAGAGCAGGTTAACGGAATACGAAATTATCTATTAGGTTACAATCAAGCAGAAAATGGTCAAATAGAGCTGTATACAAAAGGTTCTGGCATACCGGCCAACGTCATTTCGAAATATAGATTATCACTGAAAGAAATTACAGATCGTGAACGTACAGTACCTTTAACCGCTGATATGGTTAAAACACTTAAAGCCGACCCTAGGATTGATTCCGTAATTCAAAATATAGCTGAAAAAGAAAGAAGAGGAGTAAATTTATTTCCTCAAAGCCCTGATTATCCTTGGAATTACAGTCAGATGGGACCTATATATATTCCTCAAAAAGGCCAAACTGTAGACTTGAATCTTAAAGTTTTACCGCTTTATAAAAAGATTATAAGAGAATACGAAAAAAATGAAATTTCCGTCTCAGGCAATCAAATCATGATTAACGGTAAACCTGTAACCAATTATACTTTTCAACAGGATTATTATTGGATGATGGGTGATAACAGAGATCATTCTGAGGACAGTAGAGCATGGGGTTACGTGCCTGAAAATCATATTGTAGGTACCCCAATTTTCATTTGGATGAGTTTCGATAATTTCACTGAAGGCATTAGCAACTGGAGACCTAGATGGGACCGTATCTTTACTACAGTAAATGGTGAAGGTGAACCACAATCTTATTTCAAGTATTTCATGATTTTATTGGTTGCTTATTTCGTTGGAAACTGGTTTTGGAAACGAAACAAGGCTAAGAAGTAAATTTAGCACCCTAAACTTTAAAACCTAACAGATGAAACTAATTCATCCATCTTATTTTCCGAACATTCTTACGTTCAGTTATATTATGCATCATGATATCTGTTGGGAGGTTGAAGACAATTACCAAAAACAGACATTTAGGAACCGAACCTATATTGGCAATGACCGAGGTAAACATATATTAAGTATACCGATTGTACATGTAGGCTCAGCCAACGGAAGACAAAAATATAAAGATGTTACTATTGACAATTCGTATCCTTGGCAAAGACAACATTGGCGCACATTAGAAACAGCCTATAGAACATCACCCTTCTTTGAGTTCTATGAAGATGACATAAAACCATTATACACAGAAACTTTTGAAAGTTTACTGGAATTTAATCTAAAGACCATAGAAACTATTTTCGAATGCCTTCAATTAGAAATGCCACAGGTAAAAACGAAAAATTTTGAAGTTTTACCTGTTGACCGTGAAGACTATCGGTCTTTGATTAGTGCCAAATTAAAACCTCAATTAGATATAGAACCTTATGTTCAAGTATTTGGTGATCGCCATGGCTTTATTCCTAATTTAAGCATCTTAGACTTACTTTTTAATGTTGGACCAAATACGGTAGATTACCTAAAACACAATTTCATTATACCCGCGAATGGTTAGGTTTATAGCACATTATGGCATTCATTTTATCGCACCAATCTTTATAGCTTATTATTTTTATAAGGAAAATCGATTTTGGATATGCATACTATTATTATTAGGTATTATTATAGACCTTGATCATGTACTGGCCGACCCCATGTTCGACCCAAATCGTTGTAGCATTAATTTTCACCCGCTTCATAGCTATTTGGCAATTGCAGTTTATTTAATTCTATTTATATTCAAAAAAACGAGAGTAATCGGCTTGGCCCTATTACTTCATATACTAGCAGATACTGTAGACTGTCTATTTATTCGGTCGGAATTTTAATTGTCGCCATGATAGGCTCATGATCAGAAAGATTTATACCATAATTCTTATGAGATAGTACTTCAAAAGCTGGGTCTACTAAAATATAGTCAATCCTAAATGGAAATTTCCAGAAGTTAATAGTCTTACCATAACCCCTACCCTTCTCCAAAAAACTATCTTTTAGATTTCCCTTAATGGTAAAATATGAGTTTGAGAATTGCGTATTATTAAAGTCCCCACAAACAATATTTTTATAAGAACTATTTTTCATATGCTCCTTAACAATAGTGGATTGCTCTTGCTGTTTGGCAAAAGAATGCCTTAATCTACCAAACAATTTATCAGACCGTTCACTCTTAATATTATATGGTCTTATACTTAACGATTCCAAATGTAAATTATAAATACGTAGGGTATCAGTATTGTACTTTATATCTACATAAACTGCACTATTTAAAGTTTCTGGAAATTCTAGTAATCCTTTATGTACAATTTTGTATTTAGAGTACACTGCTTGAATCACCCTATTATTATCATATTCAAAATCAACATACTTATACGGGTATTCTTCAAAATAATGAGACCTAATTTTTCTATTATCAAACTCTTGAAAACAAATAATATCAGGACGCTCATTTTGAATAAACTTCACTATGGTATCACCCGCAGTACTTTCCCATTCGTCCTTTTCACCTCTAAAACCTAAACTATTAAAACTCATAATTGTTATTGAGTCTTCAGTATTTATAGACTTATTAATTGAGTTAAAACCGATAAACGTACCTAATGTCAAAAAACCATAAACCAAAATTGATAAGGAGAGTAGAAAATAAAATTTCTTACGTAATAACCAATATATAAAGAATAAGATATTTACAAAAACCAATAAAGGCACCGCTAGACTAACGAATGCCAAACTAGCGGATGAAGTATATGGGATTATACATGCAAGTAATAAGCAAAAAGAGAAAATCATGTTTAATAGCAACATGATTTTTGAGAAAAAAGATTGTTTTTTCATCTTGCTCAGTTCTCTTTACCTGCTTTGAACAGAAAGTCTTTTTCCACTTTAGAAAGGCTTTCATAACCAGACTTACTTATTTTATCAAGTATAGCATCAATCTTTTTTTGATGGGTTTTTTTATCATAATCTATAGCAGAAGAAGTGCTACTACTTGCCTTTTTATTTTTATATACAGTTTTCATGGGAGCTTTCTTTTGTGAGCCTTTAAATAGATTTGCAATACTATCCATAAACTTAGAGAAGCCAGAGCCTATATCGTTTCCTTTAAGTAATTGGCTCGCGTATAAATAACCTAAAAAAGCACCTCCTAAGTGTGCCAAATGCCCTCCAGAATTACTAATGGGTAATTGAACTAAATCTGATAAAACAACTACTGCTCCAACCATCCAAAGTTTAACATTGAAAAAAATTATTCTTACTTCTTGATTCGGCAGATAAGTACATATAAAAATCAAAACTGCACTTGCTCCGGCAGAAGCTCCTATTAGAAATGCATTGGTGTTAAAAAACGCAGGAAAGATGTTGTAGCCTAAAACGAAAAATAATCCTCCTAATATGACACCGAGTATATAAACGTTTAAAAAACGTTTCGTATCAAATAAATTAAGGAATATTTTCCCAACAAAATATATCATCAGCATATTCCAAAATAGATGACCAATTCCACCATGAAAAAAGGAATAAGTAACAATTGACCATGGCTGAAATGCAATATCAACGATATCATTTGGCAATTCGAACCACTGCACAATACTGTTTTTAGGTATACCCAATAAAAAAGGCACCAAAGCATTTACGATAAAAACTAAAACGTTTATCGCAATTAGCTTCTCTGCAATGTTTAACCTGCTAAACTGATATTTTAAATCGGGTTGCGCCATATCTTAATTCCACCTATTTTTATTAAACTGATTTTTTTTCCAATACCACATCATTAAGAATCCGAAGAGTGCTCCACCAACATGGGCAAAGTGCGCAATTCCTTGTCCGAATAAACTATACCCCGTTACACCAGAAAATAAATCTAATGCGATTAGAACTGGGATAAAGAACTTTGCTTTTATCGGTACTGGCAGAAAAATAAGAAAGAGTTCGCTGTTCGGATAAGACATACCGAATGCGACAAGAATACCATAAATAGCACCAGAAGCACCTACCACCGGGGTATTAAAAGCTCCTAGAAAATTATCGATGGTTGCTTTACCTGCAATAGAATACCAATCTGTGTAGTATTGTCCGGTATTGATAATCTCTAAAATGCTACTTTCTGTCAACCCCGATTCTATTAAGGCACTCATTCCAGCATTATAATAGTAATAGTTAACTCCAATATGAATTAGGGCTGCACCTAGACCTGCGGATATATAAAAAAACAAAAATTTATTTCTACCCCACATTTGTTCTAATGGTGTACCAAATGCCCACAATGCATACATGTTGAATAATATGTGCATAAAGCCGCCATGCATAAACATATGGGTAATAATTTGCCAAATATAAAAATGTTCATTCTTTGGAAAATATAGCGAAAACCACTCATACATTTGTACACCATACATTTGTGTGGCAACAAAGAAAAGAACGTTTATTATAAGTAAGTGCTTTATCGTTTCAGTTAGTCTTCCCATTTAAATAAATTTTCGTTCAATATCATTCTCTGTGATTGTCATATATACTTTTTTATTAAACGGACTCAAGGTAGTTTCCTTACAGGCAAATAAATCATTTACCAATTTCACTTGAGAAAACTCATCTAACGTTTCACCAGTTTTTACTGATAGTGTTTTTGCTAATGTTTTTGCCAACATATCGCTTTGCGAAAAACTATCTCCAGGAACCTCTTGTTGAAAGTCAGAAATTAACTGCTCCATTATCATTTGCACTTCACTCTCTGCAACTAAAACAGGTACTCCCTTAATTTCTACCCCATCTTCAGCAACTTCACCAAATACAAAGCCAACGGTGCATAAATTCTCTTTAATTTCATTAAGAATACTAATCTCACTTGGCGAAAATAACAAGCTAAGCGGAAACAATAATTGCTGGCTAACAGCTTCTTTAATAGTTATATTTTTCAAGAATTTCTCGTAAAGAACCCGTTGATGCGCCCTACTCTGATTAATAACCACCATACCAGATTTTATCGTCGTTATAATATATTTTTTACGCAATTGAAAAGTAGTTGTGGTGTGTTCTACAACTTCTTGCCCTTCATCAAAAATACTACTATTTACAACTTCAGACTCAAATTCTAAAGTACTATGATTATTACCCTCTATGGAAATATCCATTCCTGAATACAGGTTTTCCCAACCTTCAACTTTAGGTTTAGAATAGTTACTGGTAGAATTACCTCTCGACGTTTTAACAGCCTCAAACGGATTGAATGAGGAATCAACAACTACTTGAGGTATACCTACTTCTTTATTTTTATAAGCATACGGAGTATCTAAATTCTGGTCTTGTTCAAAATCTAAAGCAGGGGTAACGTTAAATTGACCTAAGCTATGTTTAACTGTAGACTTGAGCATAGCATACAAGGTATGCTCATCATCAAATTTAACTTCTGTTTTAGTTGGATGAATATTAATATCTATAGTACCTGGGTCAACTTCTAATTTTAGAAAATAACCTGGGTGAGTTCCAGGACGAATTAGCCCTTCAAAAGCACCTAATATAGCATGATGTAAATACGGACTCTTAATAAACCGATCATTGGCAAAGAAAAACTGTTCACCTCTACTCTTTTTGGCAAACTCAGGCTTTTGTATGTATCCTGAAATTTTGACAACTTGAGTTTCTTCATTAACAGGCACCAATTTTTCGTCTGTTTTTCTTCCGAAAATCTGAACAATTCGCTTTCTAAAATCATTAGCCGGTAATTGAAAAACATCACTACCATTATTATAGAAATTGAATGCTACTTGAGGGTGCGCTAAAGTAATTCTATGAAACTCATCGGTAATATGTCTAAATTCAACTTGGTCAGATTTCAAAAAATTACGTCGGGCCGGAATATTAAAAAATAAATTTTTAACCAACATTGAAGTTCCTTTCGGTGCAACAACAACTTCTTGGGTAACCACTTTGCTCCCCTCCATTTTTATTCGCGTACCTATTTCATCCTCCTCTGTTCTAGTCAGCATTTCAACATGCGCAATTGCAGCGATAGAAGCCAATGCTTCACCTCTAAATCCTTTGGTATGTAAATTAAATAAGTCTTCTGCCTTTTGAATTTTAGAGGTAGCATGCCGTTCAAAGCTCAACCGTGCATCGGTACCACTCATACCCTTACCATTGTCGACAATCTGAATCAATGTTTTACCGCCATCCTTTACAATTAATTGAATTTCGGTTGCGCCGGCATCTATAGCATTTTCCAGTAATTCTTTTACCACAGAAGAAGGTCGCTGAACCACTTCACCAGCAGCAATTTGATTTGCTACATGATCAGGTAATAACTTAATAATATCAGCCATTATGAAGAAAAGAAGATTGAAAGGTCAAAATCAATTATATAGAGGAAAATAAGTACTAAAACAGCTAAAATAAGGAGCATTCTAATCTTAAGATTACGATCTCCTTTTCTTTTAGCATCTTCTAAAGCACGATTGATTTTTCTTTTTAATCCGCGAGATGTATCTAATGTGCTACGAAATTGGTCAAACTTGGGTTCCATTTTAAAAGGGTTGCCTTTACCCTTACCATCATAGTATCTAGGATTATAATCGAATTGCCTATTTTTTCGTAACCGCGTTATTTTACTCAACATCCCCATAGTACCAAAGTTACTTAAAATAGAAAAACAGGGCATAGAACGAATGCCAAAATTTGTTAACAGCTGCAGTAAACCTATACTATAATTAGGTTTTTCAAATAATTAGAAATAAAAATGGTGATTACTTTTTACCTAGTACGGCCATTTTAATAGCAGCAATTGCAGCTTCAGTACCTTTATTACCATGTTTACCTCCACTACGATCAATGGATTGTTGTATGTTATTATCTGTAAGTACACAGAAAATAACAGGTACATTCAATGTTACATTTAAGTCTTTAATACCTTGTGCAGTGGCCTCACACACAAAATCAAAATGCTTAGTCTCGCCTTTTATTACACTACCAATAGCAATAACTGCATCGACTTTTTGTGTCTCTATCATTTTCTTTGAACCATAAGTAAGTTCAAAACTACCTGGCACATTCCATCTTAAAATATCAGTTTTCACTGCGCCACAATCTATTAAAGCTTCTAATGCACCTGAAAATAACCCTTCAGTTATTTCAGAATTCCACTCAGAAACAACAATCCCAAACCGAAGACCGTTCGCGTTTGGGATTGTTGCTTTATCATAAACTGATAAATTTTTATTTATTGTTGCCATTACTCACCACTTTTAGCCATTCCTATAAAAGCATTTATAGAATTTGCATTTTCTGATTTTGGAAACTCACTTTTAATTCTTTCAAAAAAGCCTAAAGCTTTACTCTTATCTCCCATTTCTAAAGCAGTTACACCAGCTTTGTACAAAAATTTTGGAGTAGTATATTCATTTTTGCTATGAGCTATAGCAGCTTCATAATAACCTAAAGCATCAGAAGGCTGGTCTAATTGCATAAATGCATCTCCTAAACCACCTTTAGCCAAAGCGCCTAAAATAGCATCATCTGAGCTAAAATCTTCTAAATAAGTTATTGCTTCTTGATAATTATTCATATTCAAGTAAGACATACCAGCACCGTAATTTGCTAAATTTGCCGCTTTAGTACCACTATATTCTTCAATGATATCTAAAAAGCCGTATTTACCATCAGCACCTTCTAAAGCCAATGTAAACAAAGAATCTTTAGCTGTTGCACTTGCCAATGCTTGGTCAAAATATTGTTGCGGATAGTACATTTCATTAGCCGCACTAGCTTCTTTAGGTTTTACAACAAATTGGTTGTAGGCTAAATAACCTAAAACACTAATTGCTATTACGCCTATGGCACCTAATATAAAGTTCTGATTTTTAGAAACCCATTCTTCTGATCTTGAAGCTCCTTCATCTAAAGAACTAAAAACCTCAGCGGTTGTACTTTCCTGTTCATCAAATTCTTGCTTTTCAGCTTTGGTTTCAGGTTTATATCCTCTTTTCTTATATGTAGCCATCTCTAAATTTATTGGTCGCGCAAAAATAAACGTTTTATTGAAATCCTATAGTGTATTTATTCGTTATTTTTGGATATTTTAAGGTTGTTTTCATCCTTCCAAATCCAAAATTCAAGAATTTTAATGCTGCTGAGACAATTATCATTGATC
>TARA_R110002074_G_scaffold33472_6_pt1 | contig 16416 bp, 11 predicted proteins | sample TARA_R110002074 | Tara Oceans TARA_R110002074 (sample SAMEA4397215) | marine metagenome | biome: Polar Biome; feature: [MIX] marine epipelagic wind mixed layer (ENVO:01000061); material: water (ENVO:00002006), including particulate matter (ENVO:01000060) such as... | depth 10-100 m
TTAACGACTAACTTTTTAGGTACTTTAGGAAGTTCGTTTGTTTTAGGTATTTCACACGGTACTTCATCAAGTTGTTGTTCACTAAATATAGGAGTTGCCGGAAGCTCGCATATGTTATATTTTTTAATGATATCATTAAGTTTTGAATCTAGAGCTTTTCCCGTTAAGTTGCTATCGACATCGCGTATACTACGTAACACGTCTGATACATTACTATCGTCTATTTTATCATCGACGTTATTTAAAGCAATGCTATTTATAGCATCATTTATTAAATCCTCTACGCTTATTTCTTTGTCATCACAGCCCAATGTAATTAATATGATTTATTTTATATATTTAAAATAAAAAAGGCCCACTTATTAGTGGGCCTTTTAATATTAAAAATAATTAGATTTGATTACTTCACTACCGTTTCTGGCATCTGTTCTGATAAGATGCATTCAGTGGTAAGTAATAAACTAGATATAGATACTGCTTGGTCCAATGCACATCTAGAAACCTTAAGCGGATCTATGATTCCAGAGTCTATCATATTAACGTATTTATCATTTCTTGCGTCATATCCAGATTCTAAACCTTCGGGTAAACCATTTATAATAACCTCTGGATTAAGTCCTGCATTTTCAATTATGGTTCTAAACGGTTGGGAGCAAGCTTTTAGTAAAATTTCACCTCCAATTTTTTCATCACCTGTAAAAGAAATTTCTGATAAGCTGTCTAGGTCTATAGTTGCACATGCTCTAACATAAGCCATTCCTCCACCAGGCACTATTCCTTCTTCTATGGCAGCTCTAGTTGCGCTTAACGCATCGTCTAGTCTGTCCTTTTTTTCGTTCATTTCAGTTTCTGAATAAGCTCCTATTTTTAAGATAGCTACTCCACCATCAAGCTTGGCCAAACGTTCTTTTAAAAGAAGTTTTTCAGATTCGTTGTCCTTGTTTTTCATGGAATCACTTATATGTTTCACTCTAGCCTTTATGTCTTCAGAATCTCCACTTCCGTTTATAATAACAGTCTTATCACCAGATATAGTTATTTTTTCACATGATCCAAGAATATCTTTTATTTGAGAAGGGTCTACGTCGCTTAAGTCTAAATGTTCTTTTTCTGAAAGATAAACGGCTCCAGTCAATATAGCAATATCCTTTAGTCTTTCAGTTTTATTAGTTCCCATGCCACCGTTTCTAATAGCTGCAACATCAAGAACATTTTTCATTTTATTCAAGATTAAAGTCTGGATAGCATCTCCTTCTACGGTATCCGCCATTATTAAAAGAGGAGCTTGTATTTTATTAGTGTATTCTAGAAAAGGCAATAAAGATTTCATGCTAGATATAGTGCCTTCGTATATTAGAATATGTGGATTTTCCTGAACAACCTGTTCTTTTTCAGGAACATTTATAAAATATGGAGATAAATACCCACAATCTATTTGCATACCCTCTACTATCTCTACATATGTATCGAAAGTATTACTATCTTCCGCAGTTATTACTCCTTCGAATCCAACTTTTTCTATTGCATCTGCGATTATTCCACCAATAACTTCATCTCCGTTTGCAGATATAGTTGCTATATTTTTTATAGTAGTTATATCTTTAACCGGCATGCTCATTTCTGAAAGGTTAGATTTAATAAGAGTAGATATTTTGTCTATTCCACGTTTAATATCCATTGGACTAAAGCCAGCTTCTATCATTTTTATACCGTTTCTAATAATAGCCTGAGATAATACAGTAGCTGTAGTGGTGCCATCTCCGGCTTCGTACGCTACGTTTTGAGCTACTTGCTTAACCATCTGTGCACCTAGGTTTTCTACATCGTCTTCTAAGAAAACTTCTCTTGCTACAGATACTCCATCTTTAGTGATAGCAAATTGCTGCTGTCTTCCAAGTACAACATTTCTACCTTTAGGACCAAGTGTTACTTTTACAGAATCTGCTAATTTATCTACGCCGTTAAGTAGTAAGTTTCTAGATTCAGATCCAAATTTTATTTTTCTAGGATTCATACGTGTTTTTTATTTTTTTATAGAATTATTATACAATGTATCTTAAATTAGTTTTATATAGTTAAATATTTTTCATTTAAAAATGATCTAAGCCTATCTCTAAAGTCTATAACTTTAAATATTTTGCATTCAAGTTTACCAGGAGGTATCCATAAAAGAAAACTTTCTCCTAAGTCTATTCCAGTTTCTTCTTCAATTATTAGCCTATATAAACTTAATTGTATTGAGAATTCATTATGTTTATTATCCCAAGTATCTTCAAACGGATATAATAATTTTCTAGATCTACCCATGAAATCTTCGTCAGTAGTAAAGCTTTTGTTGGTTTTCCAATCGCCAATCATTAAGGTACGTGATTCTGTTTCAAATAAACCATCCACAGTACCCGCAAGTCCCCATTTCCTTGAGAAAATTCTTTTTTCTTGAAATACCGATTTTAGTTTATATAAGCGGGCTTCATGGAAAGCTTTAAATTTGTTTATTCTACTTGTAAACTCTTTATCATTTAGACTATATGACACTTCATGTTCTTTATAGAAGGACTCAATCCATTCATGTACCTTTGTTCCTAAATCAGCTGCATCATTGCCTTTCTGTTTCCATTGTTTTAATATGTCATCTACAGGTTGCCCATATAGTGGATTACTTTTAGATAGGTTTTCCGCGACTTCCCTTGAATTAAAAGGTTCTTTAAATTGACTTTTGAAACCTGTTACAGATTGAAAGGTCTGTAACACATCACTAGTTTTATCACAAATATATGTATATTCATGAGCTTCTTCGTCAAATCTAAACATTGGGTCATCAAAAACTTCAAATTTAGAATTATCTATTTGTATATCTTTCATATAGTATATTACTTAGTATTAAATATTAGTTCTTAGGCAAGTACCGGTATATGTAACTTAGATGCTTTATGTTCAATATAGTGAAACAACGCTAGTTCTTTAGCTTTTGCTTCTATTTCTATATCGAAATGCATACCTACTTCTGGTATATTATCATACAAGTAATCTGCGTGAGATCTTTCCATAACGAGTACATCTTCGTGCAGTTTCCTACTACTACTAAAATGGGCTAAAGGACGTATGTGAGATGGCCATGTTGACTTGGCTAGCATAGCAGCTTCGTCCTGTGATAAATCCCCGGTGCAAAATAAGTGATGAAAAAAGTCAAATGTGATAGGTATGTTTATATGTTTGTATAAACCTTCATATAAGTCAACTACGCTGTATTGACTAGCTTTATCGTCATTTTCAATTACAAGCCTAGATTTAGTTGAGCTAGATAACCTATCAAAGTTTTCTACAAAACGCTTTAGAGTCGCTTCCTTATCACCGTAACTACCGCCAACGTGTATATTTAAACTGTATTTGTGGCATTTAGGAAGGCCCATGAGATCTAATATTTGAGAGTGCTTGTCTAGGTCATTTATAGTGTTAATTACAACTTTTTCGGTTGGTGAAGGAAGTACACAATATTGGCCTGGATGAAAACCTACTCGTAAATCATTTGACAATACAAAGTCGCCAATTTCTATTAATTTAACTTTAATCTGTGGATAATCTGGTAGTTGTGTAAAATCATATTCGCTCATCCATGGAAATAGACTGCTTGAAAATCTAAATATTCTAATGTCGTTTTCCACATTCCATTTAAGAATAGTTAATAAATCATGTAGGTTCTTAAGAGCTAATTCACTAGCATATGGTAAACCTTTCTCGTTAAACGTTTTCTTAATCATTCCACGATTAGTACTAACATTATCTGGTTTCAGTGTTAGATTAATACAACAGTATCCTAAATTATTCATATTTTATAGTTTATACAAATAATATACTATAAAAAACTATATTTATGAAACTTTTAAATAAATAAATAAATAAAAATAAACGTATTATAATGAGTTATATTGAAAATTTCAAAGGTTTTAAAAAGTTATTAGAAGATAACAATATTGACTATTCAAACTTTTCTACAATAAACGAAGGGCTGAAGGACCTAAAAGGAATGGGATTAGAACCCGGCGGACTTGTTAAACCAGTATTTAGTTACCCAGGTATAAAGGAGTCATATGGTCTTCTATTGAGCTATATTAAAAATCCAACAGATTCTAGTCACCAAGATGGAATAGACGAGGCAGAGGGTTCATGGGAAGATTATCTTAGATTAAACAAAGAACCATTTAATGGTTATTTCTTAGGAACAGTGCCTAGTAATTGGAAAGCTATCAATTATGTAGCTTTGTGTGGAGCAATAATTGCAGCAGGTAAATCACAAGGTGATGTTAAAATTACTAAGAAAAATATATATGATAATAGTAATATAGATAGCTTTACTATGGCTAAAGAGACGGAATCTAATATAGAAGCTGTACCTGCTGAAAATGGAATTGGAATAGCTATATTCGGTAAAGTTAATAATCAAGCTAGTGAATTGGAAACAAAACGTGGACAAACAACAGACAGCGCTAGAAATGTAATGCAATATATGAATGCATATAATATGGTACAGGAGATGCTAGGCCGGACAGGAGGCAATAAGCAATATGGAGGTGAGGAACAAGTAAATTCCGATGGAGACCTAGATTTAAGAAAGCCCGGAGATAGTGCAGGAATAGTATTATTCACAAGCAGACTGGCAACAAATAGGAAATCTAGTCCGGAAACTTCAACTAAATCTACAACTGAAATAGTTGGATTTGAACCTGGTTTCGAAGGAGTTGTAGATATTGCTTTTCAACAAGGAAAAGCTGTAATTCCTACAGGAGATGTAGATAAAGTAGATGCATTGGTTGAATTAATACTAACCAAATTTAAAGGTAAAAAAGTTGATTCATTTGTGTTAACTTCCAGTGCTAGTCCAGAATGGGCCGGTGGAGAAACAATGGCAAATTACGCAGGTAAAACAACGACAGGTACTGGTAACCCTGGTAAAGGAGATGGAAAGTTTGCTGCTTTAAACGCAGACCTAGCATATAGAAGAGGTGTAGCTTTGATGACTGCAATTAATACAAAATTAAAAGCAGCCGGACATGCAAGTTTCCCTAACTACGTTGTTAAATGGCAGATTTCAGATAAAGGTGGACCTTCCGGAACAGGTAGATTCGTTGATCTTAATATTCAAAGCAATGAAATGAAAGGTAAAGAAGTAACTACAACTACTACATCAAGAACTGGTAAAGTTGATCAAAAAGGCAAAATAGAAGGTCTTGATGGAATGTTTTACGCTTGGACTTTTAGTTAATAAATAAAATATAACTAATAAAAAGGAGATGTAAGTCTCCTTTTTTTATGTCTTGTATTATGACTTACCTCTTATTCTGTCAATTAGATCATCTGCTTCGTGCCATGTTGCAACAATTTTAAAATATCCAGTATTTTCATTGTATCTTATAATAGTTGAAACAGTAGTGGAATCATACCAATCCTTTGAGATAGCTATTCTATGACTTTCTGATCCTACCCAACTGCTAAATACTTTTTCAGCGATTACTTCTAGATTACCACTTTTTATATAATCAATCCATTCATTTTCATGAGAAGCTGTCATTTTAAAGGAATATATGCATTCTCCGCCGCTATATTTAACGATACTATCATTACAACTATGGCTAGTTTCAGCGTTTTTTGGAATCATTCTTTCACAAACCCTAGCGCTAAATGCTTTCATTTCACCTTGTTCATATACGGAGATAGGTTTATTGCCTAGTGAAATTAATCTATCATTTATTTTGTTCCAAATAATTCTATTTAATTCTTCTGATTTAACTTCTACTTCTTGAGAAAAACATGTTAAAGAAAAGAAAGTAAATAATATCGTTGCTAAAATTTTCATAATATATGTTTTGTTGATTATATTTATAATATACTAAATATATGTGAATAAATAAAAGTATGCAAGACTATTTTACATTAGAAACTATTCCTGGGACTAAAGAGAAGTTACGCATTTATTGGGAGGATGGAGAATCTCAAGGAGAATCTGATCACCGTCCTTGGGATTCTGAATCATATGTAATGAATGGAATTGGAGAAGACGGAAGTGCATGGGAACAGTTTGGAGATTATAATAGCAATGCAGATGAGTTCTATGAAGACGGAGATCCAGAAATGATAGAGAAGCCTGGTACTAGTAAAGTACTGTCTTATTTTAATATACACGATAAAAAACCAGGATATTGGGATATGGCAGGGAGAATCCCAAGTACATTTAATGGCTATAAAAATATACCAATTAAAGAATATTTTAAACTTAGAGTTGGTGATTATCCAAATGTAAATATTAAAAAAGGTCCTGACGCTATTGCTTTTAACAACGCATTAAGCAAAGACCCTAGAAGATTTCATCAATCTATAGTAGGAAATATTCAATGGAATGAAATGAAAAAAATAAATTTCAGTAAAAATAAGCATTCTTCTAAAAAGTATACATATTATTGGAGTGAAGAAAAACAAGCTGATATAATAACTGCTACTGCATATGGAATATTACATGATACATTGTCATCTTATGAATTAAATATAAAAAATAGGGATGTTGCTAATGGGATTTTAAAATATTTATTTTAATTACTCGTGCTCCGCGCTACTTAAGTAGTACTAGAGTAGAATATAAAGTAATAAGTAAAGTATCCCACCCACTAACCCTCTTATATTATTTAAAAACTAAAGGTTTCGCTTAGACGAAACTATTTAAGGTATTAAGTATATAATAGAATAAGAATATTAAAATAGTCTCTAATGAATGAATATAATAGGTATAGACTTTTCTATACTTTATCCAGGAATATGTATTTCGAAAGATTTCAACGAATTTAAATGGATAGGTATTACGAATAACAAAATAACTAAAAAGGATTCTTCTTTTATAGAAGATACTTTGGTAGGATACAAAGATCTAGATATAATTCAATTAGGAGAAAGACAAAAGAAATCTACAGAATATCATATTAACGAAAGACAGAAATTACAAAATTACGTTAAGCTTACTGATATTATAGTTGAAGAGATTAGAAAAAATACAACTTCAAAAGATAATATAATAGCAATTGAAGGAATATCATTTGGATCTTCTGGAAATAGTTTAGTCGACATAGCACAATCTACAGGAATACTTAAATCAAAATTACTTACTTTAACTGATTCAATACAAAAAGTATTTGTATTCAGCCCTAGTGAACTTAAAAATGCCATTGGTTGCAAGGGTAATGCTTCAAAGATAGATGTTTTTCTAAAGTTTATGGAAGATCCAATAATAGCGAGCGCTAAAAATTCAGATTTGTATAAATTATTACATAAAGAAAAAGATGTTATCTTTAATGGTAAAAATATAAAGTCTCCATACATGGATATGATAGATTCATACCTACCCATCGTTAAGATTTATAATATTTATAAAAATAATCATTAAATGATGCCAGAAAAAAGACAACGAAGAAAAAAAGGAGATAAAAATTACATTAATAACAAAGAATTCACCCAAGCAGTCATAGATTCAAAAGAAGCAGATAAACTTACAGACTTTACGGTAGAGTGTTTTGTAATGCTAGCAAATAGAGCAGTTGAAAGATTGTATTTTAAAGACTATAGAGACAAAGAAGATTGTGTTCAATCTGCATTAGTCGATTGTGTTAAATACTGGAGAAATTTTGATCCTACTAAGTCTAATCCCCCAAACGCTTTTGCTTATTTTACTCAAATGTGTAAAAACGGATATGCTAAGGAATGGAAAAAAATACACAAGAAAACTGGATTAGAGGATGGAGAAAATGTAGAAACTATTTCTTTAAGTACTTCCGGAGATAGTACTGTATATACGATATAATTTTTTATTATTTTTAATAAATAATAAAAAGATAACTTATACCTAATGATACTTGATAATCTTTATTTCTTTGATAAAAATGGAGAATCGCTAAACCTACTAGTTGATTCAGAATCCGGAGCATGGGAGGGAACTATATACTTCGAACAACTATCAGTTTCCCTATATGATAATGAAAACATTTTTATTCTTGAAAAGATAGGCAATGACTATAAGTTTCCATCATTGTCTCCAGGTCAATATATTGAAATCAGTTGGGAGTCTTCACTTCCTTCTCCTTTCTTTTTATACGATATAACTAAAGAATTAGATATACGTGAATATGTATTGGATAAGAAGGAAAAAACTGTTATTCATTACGACGATATATTGCCAACATCTGATGGATCTAACATAGACCTAGGATTACCCTTACAAGTAAACATAGCGTTTAATCCTGATATCGAAGCAGAATTTAATAGGACTTTAAATATTTATTTAAAGGATTCATTAAGTCCTTCTGAAAATATACTTTTATCCAAGATAAAGTTTTACGGAGAAGGCGAAGAAGAAGACGAAAGATTCAGAGTGTGGTTACAAAACTTTGGTATTGTATTCAATAGACAAGATGCTAACATATTAGCTTCATATGACATAAAGGAAGCTTTTCCTAACTGGAATAAAATAAATGAAACTAGAAAGAATATTCTAGTAAACCAAAGTGAGATTTTCCCATATATTGGTACCTATAAAGGTCTTGTAAATTTCATAGACATGTTAGGTTACAAAGACTATTTGCATATTCAAGAATACTGGAAAAATGTAAATAAAAAGTCTCAATATTTTAACAAACTATTTCTAGTTGACCTAACTGATATATTAGATGACGGTAAAATAGATAATTTAAATCTATTAAATACCAACACAAATTTAAAATCTGGAAAACAATTTGTAAAAACTGAATTTTTAGCATTGACTTATGAATTTACTAAGGCAACTGACAAATATGACGATGATGGATTACCAGAAGTTATTGAAACGACAGACTTCACAGTAGATGAAATTTTCTATAAATTAAATCAGCTAGGTAAAAAAGTAAAGAATGAAATAATTCCAGTCAACGTCAAAATAAAGGATATTATTGGTGAATTTGTTTATTTTCAAAAATTAACACCTAAATATTGGAGAGATGATGATTCAATATTAGACTATAATTTAAATGAAAAGGTTGATATATCATGTGCTCCAACATCTAAAGAGAGACTAACTCTAAGAGCCCTTGCTCCTTTATATAAACAAAAATATAAACAAGGATTAGACATGGGAGTTGTTCAATTAAATTCAACGTATCCTGATCCATATGAATTTGCACAGAGATATGAAGCTGCTGATATTCCTGGTATGCGAGATTATATAACTAGCTTTTATTCAGAAATAAAAAACCAAAGATATCCTAATCTATCCTCAATTTTAAGTTGGGATTTTGGAGACGAACCTGATAAACCAATAGGTGCGCCTATTATTTTAGATATGGACATCGACAAGTTCACATTTAGAACATTTAAAGGAATTACATGGCAAGACTTGAATAATACACCGTTATATTGGACTTTTCAAAACTTAGACTTAAGAAATGTATATGAAGTAACTTGGAGAATATCAAAACCTTCACCGAACCCTTATAATTTCGAATATCGTGGACTCGCTAAAGATTTAAAGACTCTCCCGCACTTTTTACCTCACATTGGAGAATATACTATTTATATAGACGTTCACACTTTCAATGGAAACACTAGTACCTTTACAAAGAAGGTAACAGTAGATGATGCTAAAAAACCAGAAATAATAGCATTTGCTAGATTAGAAGATAAATTTAACTATAGACTAGATAACCTAGACAATATACAATTAAAGGACTTTGGCACGTCCACGTTCTATTACCCTAGAGTTAACGTATTAGACAACGAAGATGTACCTGCTAAATTTGACATATATAAAAATGTTTTAGAATGGGAATCGTTTTTTACAAATAGATATGGATCAGGTAAAAATATATATGATGTAGAAATGTATGATAACGATACGTCTACTTATATAGAATATAATGATCCTAGTAATACCTTAGAAGCTAGAAAATATTGGGGACTAGGTTCAACTACTACCCCATTTAAAATAAGTGATTTTGATGGAGTTACCATAAAGGATACTTATTTCATGAGATTTTCAGATTTAATATACCAAGGAGATTTTCTAGCAGGTTTCTATATAGTCGACCCTACGCCCGGTGATAGTATCACAATATCTCAATTTTCAACATATTACCTTCCAAGTTTTTCAAACCTAGAAGAATTAGCAACTTCATTAAATAATGAGACTGTACATAATGGTATTAGACTATTTAACTATGAAGTTATAAATGATAAAATACACGCCCAGGCTCAATATTTTAGTAAACAAATGTATCAAATACTTGCATACTTAGATGAGACAAGTCCAGCTAGTCCAAAGATAGGTAACAAAAGTGATAAATATACGTTTTTTCACCCTAAACATGCTTATTCCGACAGACTGGTTTCATATTTAAAAAATAATTTTCCAGCATTCGATGAAGAAACTCTATTTTTATTCTCTAAAACTAGCGATATGTTGTCTGGAGCTGTCCAAGATCCTTATTTTTGGTCTGACACTGATTATTGGAAATTTAATAATGACATACAGACTGGATATCTACCAACCACTATGGATGAAAATGTGTTTGATGTAACTAAGATAAAACTATTTAATCAAAGATTTGAAATTCCCAGATATGCTCCTACCTTTTTTATAATTGATAGCATAGACGCTAAGGTTGAATATATATGGACATTAACTAATAACCTAACAGGTGAGGAAGTTGTTAGAGTAAAAGGAGTACCATTTTTCGTATGGAAATTTAAAGATTTAGGTAAATATAATTTAGGAGTACAAGTAATAGATAGTTCAGGTGCATCATATTTTCAAAATATTGAAAACTTAATCACCGTAAATGATAAAATAATATATACTAAAAGTATTGAAAATAGATTAGATGAAAGAAAACTACAAATATTAAGTTCTTGATTTTATTCATTATAAATAATTAAAATAATTAATAACAATGGCATTTACACCGATCGACATACCAATACAAGAAATTCTAGAAACAGACTTTGTTGTAGACATGAGAATCATAGATAACTCTAATTTTCTTTTACTAAAAGACAAAGTAGAAGATCTAGTTAACAATCTAGAGATTGATACAAATACTCTTTCTATAGGAACTGATACACCGATTAGTTACTTAAGAACCGATTCATTAATTTTAGAGGACACAGGTTTCATTATGCAAACTGGAATGCCAGTGCAAACGATAGCTGCTCTTACCAAAAATGGTAGTGATCAATCTGTATTGAACGTAGATATATTATCGGTGGATTCAACTATTCAGTCTGATTCTTTGAGTGTAAACGCATTAACTATAAATGACTCATTACAAGTTGATGGTCCAGCTACTTTTAATGCTAGCACTACTAATTTAGCAAGTGCTATTGAATCTAAAGAAGTTATTTCTGCGGTATTAATAGACACTCTTGGCGTAGCAACTACTACTATTACTTTAACAAATACTACTAGACAAAACATATTCTTAACATTAGACGCTGATGTTTCAGTATACACCGGAGGTGCATTAGTAGCTGGTTTAACTGATATAAATGTTATTCTAGATTTTGATGCTACTAATCCCCCAGCTCAAAATACAGAGTTCACTATATACATTGTAGACATACAATCTGGTGGTACTAGTATATTAATTGATGTAAACGCATACCCTTTAGGGTTAACTATTTCTGCTGGAACTAATCAAAATACATTGGGTAATATTCTATTACATAATGGTAGTACATCATCATTAACAGTCGCATCTGGCGGAGTCATTGAATATAATTCATTAGTGTCTCTACTATACATAATAGATTTTAGCTCAACTGATAGGCTAATGGTAAAATCAGAAGTTAACATGATACTAGCTTAAAAAAAGAATATACTATAAATGGCAATTACACCTTTAATTAAACCCGTACAGAATAAAAAGGGTATATTATATAATTTTCAGAGCTCTATAGAGGATATTCAGTTAAATTTAACTAATAATCCCAATGGAGTTAGATATTCTAAGTTTGCTTTACTTAGAATTCCTGAAATTGGAACGCCAGATACATTGGCTACTGATAATAAGATACAATTTTTAGCACCAGGAGAAACACCTATAATAGACGGACTTTCTAGTGATAACAATATAAATTTAGCAGAAAGCTTTCAAAACTACGCTCTCAACTTAGAAGCCCTGTTAATAAGCAGACCTGAATACAACTACGAAGCTAAGCAAACTGTTGCTGAACGAGTATTTTTCAAGTGGTTAAAGGAACTGGGTGCTATTAGGTATCAAGACGCTAATAACCTTCAGAAAAATACACCATTATTGGGTACTGAAAAAAGATTCGTAGAAATAGATGAAACTCTATCTACATATAACAATGTGGTAAAATACGTTGCTGATATAGATGTTGTTAATTCTATAAGATCTCCTGAAAATGCATATACTGAGATATTTATACACATACCTACTAATGTCGGTACAACTCCATATGTATTATTTAAATCAATTAAAGACGAAAACTACTTTCCTAATCAGACTATAACTAATAATCCTCAAGACCCATTGGATATAGAATATTTAAAGGGACGTCATTACAACGAAGTAAATCCATTTGGACTAAGCATTAAAGCATTCTACGATAAGGATGATGGAAGTATAGTTAATGAAATAACTGATGATCCAACTAATACAGGTTCGTTAGCTCCAGGAATATGGTATACTGAACTTACTAATAATTCTTATTTCACAGATGATTATAATTCAACTGGAGAATATGATGTAGCTAAAGATCAATTGATAAGTAAATCCTTAGGTATAACATCAGTTGAATATGTAAGAAATACATTGGATGGAGTCGGTATAGATTTTGATTTAAATAATTATTTATTAGCTGCCGAAAATCAAGAGATACAAGTGTTTACTCAATTTAATGACTATGTATCAAATAAGAATTTTGAATATAACGCCATATTAATATACTATGATGTATTTGACCCAAACAATTTAGATGCAGATGGTAATCCTGTAGATTTAAAAACAAACCTATATGGAGTATTGTTCTTGGATAAAGTAGAACAAGATGGAATAGAGTTCATGATTCCACCTGTAACTAAATACATGCCAGATCCATTAAATGGAACTAATGGAAATGCATTTTCTCATAAGCCAAATTTAAAATTAGATACATCAGTTGAGAATGTACTTGTAGAAAAATCTATTAATGACTATTCTACTTTTTCTCTGGATTTATTTCTAGACGTATTGACCGAATTTAAACAACTGCAGGTTTTATATAATGATAAAATATTACAACTTGATGAGTTATCGCAACAAGTAGATAACTTAACTGATCTATTAATAAATCAAGAGGACCAAAAAGAAATTGATGTAAGGATAACTAATCTAGAAACATCGGTTACTGCAAGCCAATCTCTTTTCGATAACACCGAAGCTGTTGTTAAAATGATAGAGAACGTAAATGATAAAGTAAACGATATAATTGCAGGAACTACATCTATAGAAGTATCATATAATTTAGATTCAATTAAATCTGGACCTGGAATTACAATAGACCGATCTATACCTAATAGAGTTAGAATTATAAACACTAATCAAGAATATAATATTGAAAATACTTCAATATCTAATTTATTCATAAACAATAATATTACGCTAGGAAGATTTAGCAACTATGTTAGACATGAAAACGCCAATGTAGAAATAAGCTTAGACAGAGATCTGCAACTATTTATAGATGATTCCAACGTATCTTGGTCTAAAGGTCAGACTATGCAACTTGTATTCAAAGACCCTATAGATTTAAACATCTATAATATAAAAATATACACCGATGCTTTAAATAGATTAAATTTAGGATCATTTGGTAAACTAATAGTTACATTTGACGATACCGATTTTCTAACTGATGATAATCCTATTTTTCAAATAACATGTATAGATAAAGACTTACTAACTTTTAAAATAGATAAAATAAGATAATATAATATGTCAAATACAACAAATTCACTGCAGGACTTATTAGCTAGACTAGCTATTGATATAGAGAATATGAACTCTTTTTTATTTAGTTTAAATAATATGTTAGAGTCAAAATCTGATTCTGTGGATATTACTCAAACCAAGAACGATGGAAGTCAATATGTAATAAACGTACCTTCATTTGGATATTTAAAAGGTAAAATAAATGATTTAAACGAGAATTTCAATACTCTTATCAATACCAACGATAACGTTATAGGTATTAAATCAACCAATGGAGACGTAAGAAAGTTTGAATTACAAAACATATCAAGTATAATAAATGATTTAGAAGACGTAGAAAACTCAACGTTTAACATACCTACAGATTTTAGAATAAAAAACAATTGGTTTTTTGAGTCTTTCTTAAACCCGTTACTTTTTGTAAGTGTTAATATCAGTGCTGTAATGTCAAGTGATATATCTAGATTTGCAGTAAAAAGAATTATAGTAAATTCAATAAGTGATGATGATTTAGAATATTTTGATAATAATTACAAGGGAATAAATAATTTAACTCTCGCATCCACTTTAACTGATTTAGAATCTAATGGAATAGACTATATAGAAGATGACAATATAGTAGATTTACCAGTTGGTATAAACAGATATAAAGGAAACTTCGATGTAATACGTATTTTACAAGAAGATGTTGTAGATACAACTACTGCCACTCCTACAACTATAACTAGACGTAGATACAAGCTAAGCTCACTAGCATATACAGATGTACTAACTGGATCAGTTGGTTCTAAATTCCTAGCAATAGGCGATAGATTAATAACTAATGATGATTCTGAATATGAAATAACTTCGGTTAATGTAACAGACTCAGAAGTTGTTTTGTCAAATGTATTTGGAGTAGAACCAATTACAATAGGAGCAAATATACTTAAAATTAAACCTTCAGTATACATAGCACCTGAGCTTCAGATAAACGTAGGATTCAATGAAAGAGAAATTATTTTCACAAAACCTATATCTACTAAGCAAAACGTAACTACAGACGGATATTCAAATGGATTTGGACTGTATACAAATGAATTAACAATATCTCTAGATGACGAAAGCGAGAGTACTCTAGAGGACTATTATAATAATTTCGTTTCAGATTTTGGTTTAATTTTATTAAACTTAGCAAAAGAGAAAACTGTTCCTGCTATTCTAGCAGCAAGCCCAGACGCACCTATTATATCTGCTGCTAACTTCCAAGTTACACAAGTAGACGAACATATTAAAGAAGCTGAAAACATAATAGAATTAAAAGGCAAAATAAAAGAAAAAGAGGACTCTACTTCAAAGAAAAAAGAAATAGACAGAAAAATTACTGATTTAAAAGCTGAGATAACAACTAAAGCTAAAACTCAAGCTGAAAAACAAAGAATTCAAAAAAGTATAACTAAAAAGACCGAATCTAGAAAGGTTCTTCAAGACAGGATATCTACTTTAGTTAAAGATATAACTTTAACCGTGTCTACTACTCCGCAATTCGTTACTGAATCTAAATACAAAGTAAACGGTTTCTGGGAAATACCAGCTTCTAAAACCACTGCTTATGGAAAACAAGAGGTAGTTCAATTTATTTATAGATTCAGATACCTAAGCAAAAAAGGTACTGCTCCAAACGCAACACAAAGTGAGTTTGTTGAATCTAATGGAACCAAGAAGTTTGCCGTATTTTCTCCATGGACTGAAAGAAAAACAAAACCTAGAAATAAAGTATTAAACGAAGAAACTGGGCTATATCAATGGTCAACAGAAAACGTTTCAGATGCAGATGAGGTTAATTCAAATCAATTATCAGTATCTATACGAAAAGGCGAAATTGTAGAAATACAAATAAAATCTCTATCTGAAGCCGGATGGCCAGATAATGCTGCTGAGTCTGATTGGTCAGATTCTATTCAAGTTGAATTTCCTACGGCTATTGAAAATCAAGAGGAAGGTGTTGTTTTATCTAGAAAGGCATTTGTAGAAGATGCAAGAATTCAATTTGAAGATGAATTAAACGCTAAAGGTCTAGATTTACACTTAGACAGTCAGTTCACGACAGGTGAAAGATTTTTTGCACACGTTGCTACTAACATATCCAGTGGATTTTTTACTACCGAAGGAAATGTTATAGATTTATATGAAAAATTAAAAGATATACAAGTCAGCATGGAATCACTCCAACAGGCTATCTCTGTTTCAAAAGGAGTAATAAAGATATCTATAATATCACCAGATGGAAATGCAACAGAAGTAACTAACGGGCAGACTATAGACCTATTTGCAGGATATTATAGAGATTTAATAAAGGATACTACGGGAGGTACTGTAGTTTATAATGAAGGAAGAATAGTAACTTCTCAATATGTGATGTCAATACAAAATACTTCAG
>TARA_R110002074_G_scaffold7642_6_pt1 | contig 16414 bp, 28 predicted proteins | sample TARA_R110002074 | Tara Oceans TARA_R110002074 (sample SAMEA4397215) | marine metagenome | biome: Polar Biome; feature: [MIX] marine epipelagic wind mixed layer (ENVO:01000061); material: water (ENVO:00002006), including particulate matter (ENVO:01000060) such as... | depth 10-100 m
CCTTTTCCTTTTGCCACCATCATCTGATTCCAATACGATAACTCCATCATGATCAAGATAGATCATACTTGGTGTGTGGAAATCTACGGCTTGTAAAAGCTGTGTTACCAAACTGTCTTCAAGTCTTATTTGGCTCATTTTAATTCCTCATTTTCTAGTTCCATTATCTCTTTGACTTCGATGATAATATCATCCACGCTTTCAAAGAGTTCTTCTCTTCTTGCGTTTGCTTTCAAGGAACTTAGACTATCAATCATTTGTTCAAGAAACTCTTCTTGTCTATCATAGTCTATTTTTTGGCTCATAGTGAACCACCGAAATTACATTGAATACGATTTGTCAAAAATGTCGTATCTCTTGTAGATTCCATTTTGTCATGTTTATTATATTTCATAACTGTAATGTATTATTTTAGAAGTATATGAACTTCATCGTAAGAACTTGTTTCTGTAAGATATTACACAGAATGAAAACTGATTCCCCTTCTCATTTTTCAAAGTTTGTTTGACTGCGATTGTGCAATACCTTTTTACAGCAAGTTTGTTTACTTGGTTCATCTAATTACTTCTGTATGTTAGACCAGATGGAACAAAATTGTTCTGATGTTAAACTATTCCACCATTTATCATGTATACTGTTTATACTTTGCCAGTGTTTCTTATCACCAGTTAGATTTTGCACTAACTGTTTTTCCAATTCATCTCTTTTATCGACATTGTTTGTATGAGTTGATTTGTCATTCCACAATTCTACCAATTCTTTCATTATAGATATTCTTTCTTCCAATCTAGCGTAAAATTCCTCGACTCTATTATCAGCCCATGCATCATAAGCTGAATCATCATCATTTGGATCACAGGTGTAATCATCTTCTTCATTCATTATTCATCATATTCCAAATCATTTCTAGTCCAAAATAACGGATAAACATCTATTAATTTACCACCAATCATATCTTTGAATCCTTCTGATTCTTCTGAATCATATTTTTCTATCGTTAATTGGTATTTTATGTTTGACCATCTTGTGGAATCCATATCATAATTATCCATTGTGAATTTCTTTCCATTGAATATCAATACATCAGGTGATTCCTTTTTCAATCTTGTTCGTAATCTCTTTAAATCACTTTGAGTCTTTTTTGAATTATACCATTTGTCAAATAATGAATCTTCCATTGTTCCATCTCCAAGTTTTTTACATGGAGTTCCTTCCCAATCTTTATTAGAATCACTCAATGCACAACTACCTTGACTGTTCTTTCTTAACAATTTATCTAATATTTTAGAAGCGTTCTTATTCATTGAATCTACAAATGGTTCGTGATAAGTCATTCCTTTAAACCTAATAGGATCGTAAGTCCAATCGTTGTTTGACATATTGAATCTCACAAATATTATTCCATCACTTTTTTTCTTTTTTCCATAGGAAGAACCACCATTTTTTTCCTCATACACTTTTCCCATTACAGATTCTAGAACATCAACAATTTCTTTTGATATTTCCACATTTCTTCTTCGATTATCTAAAAGCACCTTTAATTCATGATATATATTCTCTTGACTATTTTTTAGTTCAGAACCGTCTAATTGTCTAACTATTTTTGATAACTCTCTTATTTCGTGTTTATCTAGCCAATTTTCATTCATTTTCTTAACATACCTCTCAAGTAATCTCTCAATTTTCCAAAATCCTTCATGTGTCCATGATTAAAGTAAGTCACGCTTTTACTATTCCAACATCTTGTGCATGAACCACACTTTTTACTGTTCTTTGTTATGCCTTTGGAAGCATGACAATTACTCTCACTTTTCTTTGTTGTAATGAATGATTTTCCAATTCCATATTTGTTTAGAAACTTATCTAGAAATTCTGGTGTCTTTACAAGTGGCATTGAGTATAGTATGTTCATGTTTTCTGGTTTCTTTCCTTTTCTGTTTTCAAAGAACTCGTAAAGTATTGTGTCTTGCCTTGTTGATAACCAAAAATCATTCCTCTTACATTTTCTACATATTTCATTCCATTTCTCCAAATCTTCTATGCATGAGAGATCACCAAATGCGTATATTCTGATACGAATCCGATTGGAACATACTATCTCTGAAACTATTTTTTCTACGAATTTATTACTCTTTATGAGCTTGGCATTTCTTTTTAGCTTGTTTGGAAAAACTTTTCCCCATCTTCCGTTTAATGGTGGGTTTACCGTACAGTACGGTGTCAATCCGTTTAATGCCAATTCACATGACTCTTTACACAGAGAAAGATCAACTGAAAAGTCTAGTGCGTTTAGCTTTTGATTTTGGCTTAAATGTTCCATCATCTTAATTATCCCACACACCAATCTTTCCAAAATCTCGGTTCTTTTTCTTTCAAGCATGGAAGACATATTGGAACAGATTGCCATTTACCTTTAACACAATCACGATAGTATGCACATCCACCTGTTTCGGTTTCTGCCATTTGTTTACAGTATTGACAATCAGTCATTTCGATTCCTCATGTGGCATGAATTTCTCATACGTTTCAATCAGTTTACGATATTTTTCCTTAAACTCTTCTGAACGACATGGGTTATTGTATGCCAAACTATGGTTGATTTCTGCATGACTGAATGTTGATATTGTTATGAAATCTGAACCGTTGAAATATTCCAACTTTCCATGTGATTGATAAGTCACACTATTATCAATATGTGTGTAAACTCTGAATAGTTTGCTTGCGTATTGAATCAATGTTGTCACATTATAATTTTGATATTCATTAGTAATGTGAGTATCTTCTTCTGTGAATTTTTCTAGAAAACCTTCTTCATATACTGGAAAAGATGAATGATATTCTTTGTATGTCGGTGAAGTATACACACCTATGTTTTCCTTTCGTGAATCTAGAATACAACCTGACACTTTATCTGCTTTGGCTTTAGCTTTATCGTAATCATCATATTCTATAAATTCTGGTTCACCACCATGTTCGGATTCATGTGTAGGATCACAAACTACCCACCTTTTCATATCATAAACCTTATCTGTCATAATCATGTTCACCTAAAATTAATGGCTAAAGCAAGCCTGAGATCATGTCTAGTTGCACGTTCTTTTATCGTACTCATCTTTTGGAATATTTTTTGATCTTCCTCGTCATAGTTTTTAACACCAGCATCAATCATTCTTCGCATGACTAAATCAGCTACACGAACTAATTGTGGATCGGATAAATTTTCAGATACCCATTGGATTGTTTTCTTTCTCATTTTCTTATATTTCCATGCTTATTCACATTTATCTTTAACCAACCATCACCATCACAAACCATTATTTCTTTATTAGGAAACAATATGAAATCACTTACTGACATTGAACTGTGAATCAATCCTAACCTATCTAGCATTAGTTTGTTTTCTTTACCATATAACAATGGGTGATCTTGTCCATTTTTATACATTCCATTCATAAAGGTAAATACAATCTCTGATATTTCATCCATTTCGTTTATTTTAGATTGTTTACATTTGATAAATCTCCATAGAAAATTTTCTCCGTATGAAGTTTTTTCCATAACTATTGCATCTTCTTTTCTATTATCATAGTGTATATCACAAACTTTACTTGCTATATCATTCATGTTTCCAGTTTTAAGATACTCTGCTACTTTTTTACCATTCAACCAAGAATGACAATACTTGGTTTGAGATGGATCTAACATTTCAGCTTTGACAGATTTCATGATTATATCACCTTTGATATAATGAACTTCAAGTTTCATTTCTTTATACTAGGATTTTTACAAGGCTAGGGAATCTAGGTGCTTGATAATTTCCGTTTGAATCTTTCATTTTCATATATTTCACTATTGCAGTTTTTCCGATTAATTTTTCAACAAATCTTTTTGCTTCTTCTGTATCATTATTTGGATAATTGATGTATTTGCAATCACAAGTCATTCCTTTATCAATGTGTCTTCCTTCTGTATCTTCAAGTGTTAATGTTGATACTAACCAACCTCTTGCTTTTGCTTCTGGTGTAAGTTTTCCAAATCCAACAATTTTGAAATCATCTTCATCCCAATTCTTTACCTTTACCCAATCGTATGGAACGTGAGGATTCTTTATGACCAATCCTTCTAGGTCTTTATCCTTGACATCTTTCCAAAGATTTGTTGCTGTTTGTCCATCACAAGTTTGAGTGTATAGTAATTCACTATTATCGAAAGATGTTATTGGTGTAAGCATTAAACCCTCTAAGATTTTTCTTCTTTCACCAAATGGTTTTTCTCTCAAATCTTCATTGTTATATTCAATCACATCAAATGCAACGAATTTTACCTGATGTTGTTTCATTAGTAATTTTCTTTTGAAATCATCTTGAAGAGTTACTCTACTTTGTATTGCTGAAAAGTTTGCCTTTTGATGAGTTTCCAATATGCAAATCTCACCATCAAGAACCATATCTGGTAATTGCTTTGTTTCCACATACTGAATAATCTCTGGATAAAATTCTGTCTTTATTCTACCTTCATGTCGTTTGATTGTTGCTTTTCCATCTTTAATGATTAAGAGATTTCTTTCTCCGTCATATTTGATTTCTGCAATCCAATCTTCTGGGTATGCACCCAATTTTACTTCCTTTGGTTTGTATGGTTTCAATTTTCAGCCTCTACCCCTTTTGCCTTTTTGATCTTGTCAAACATACTACTCTTTGCCTTTTTAGGAACTTGTTCTGTATCAACTGTTTCATCAGCAGTAAGCAAATCCATTAGTTTGTTTCTGAAATCATCTTCGATTGTTTTCCAATCTACTGGTTTGACCATTCCTATCAAGTCATTTCCTAATTGAGTTTCTTCTTCTGATAATTCTGGTTGTTTCAAATCAACTTCCAATTTGTTCAAATCTTGAGCAAATGGTAATGTGTAAAGAACCAACTCATGATCATCAAATGTATCTGCCATTATTACTCCCAATCTTTCAACTGAACTGCTTGAATGTTTTACGATTAATGCTGTTCCTTTATCACTCATTGCTTTGTGAATTGCAAACCAAATTGATGTATGATCTTCGTCTTCTGCTAATTCCTTGTGTTTCTTGCGTTCTAATACATCTGGAAGAATCCATTGAGAATCTTTCAAATATTTTAGTGGGAATTGGTGTCTATCAGTTGTTCCTAAAACTGTAATGACATTTGCTGTTTCTTTTAGTTTGTCTATCTGGGCTTTTGTAAAGCAAGATTTTGTAGTTTTATCGACTCTAATTGCTTTTAGAACATCTTTAAAATCCACGCCTTTAACTTTTCCACATTCCTTACAAAGTTCTTTTCTTCCCATATCACCTTGACAAGAAGGACAAGCAGTTGATATTACAGAAGTTGGTGCCTTTGCGACATTTCCACTTCTTACTGCTATCTTTATGTCTTGATCAGGGAAGATAAGATACGTGTGTGTTAATCTCATAATTTTTTCTCGCTGTAATGAAGTCCTATACTGAATCTTTTTCCACATTCAGGGCAGAAATATACATTGGAATATCCTTTGTATGTTTTCAAAACTTTGTGAACTCTTTTATCACCAGTTTCAGAATCACATTCAAAGTATTCACCATGTCCTAATGATTCAAACATTTCTTCACTCATGATTTAATTTCTCCTTTAACTTTGCCATTTCTTGGTATCTTTTTGCAAGGTTTTCTACCATTGACATTGAATCTTTTATCAAATCTTCAACAACTTCGATTGTCAATCTTTTGGAACGTCTAAGATTTCTTTGAACCTTTTTGGTTTCTTCTGCAAATGTATTCAAATCTCTTTCTGCTTTGTATATGTTATATCTAGCAACTTCCATTTCTTGACTCATGCTTCTATCTCCTTTACTGCAAATAAGAAATCTGCTGTATTTCCATTTATCATTGCACCATTTCTCACTTGTTTAGCATCATCAAATGAATCACACTTCATATCTTCAACCACTTCACCTGTTTTGATTTCTGTGATTATTACGTGCCAATCTGTTGTCAATGTAGATTACCAATCCTTCCTTTAGCTTCTTGCAAAAGCTCAACACATCCAACATGAACAGATTTTACATTTCTGTTTTCTCTTGTGTAAATTTCCATTGTGAAATCTTTCATATTTATCAAATAAACAAACTGTGTTTCATCACAAGATATATCCAATTTCTGAAATGCCACTTCTAGGTAATCTTTTTGAAACTTGTTGTTTTTCCAATCTAAATCATAATCCTCTTTAATCATAATTTCATTTTTCTTTTTTATGAAATATGTTAAATTTGCAAGGAATTTTCTTATATTATATAAGAAATTATCTTCTGATAACCAATGCATAAATTCCCTCATCATGTTTTGAATATCTGATGGTATGACATTTCCAGTTTTTATTATCGTTGGAAGAAACATATCTTCGCCTTTGGAATCTACAAATTTTGTCAGATCATTATATGCAGTAATTTGAATTTTACATTGCATTAATTTACTTCCACCTTCTTTTTCAAGATTTGTTTTATTCTTTGTTCGTTCAGTTCCATATAATTCTGAAACACTTTTTGCTTGAATATTATCTATATTGTTGTTTAGTTCAACAAATCTTTCTGCAAAACCTTTTGGTATATCTTTCATATTGCCTGAATCATTCGGTTCGTTCATTGTCCATACCCCTTGTGAGAAACTACTATTGGCAAATATTCTGTGCAGAATAATGCTATTTGTGTTGCCTTCATTGGAAGTTTTTGTATGTTTTTATTGTCTTCAATAAATTGCTGTTCAAACATTGCAGTTGTTAAATATGATTTACAAACTGAAACTTTGCAACAATTGTCACAACCTCTTTTCAATTCAGTAGGTTCAGAAAAAGAAGGAGAATGGGATTCCATTGAATCCTCATTCATATTGTTTTCACTCATACTGCAAATACCCTATCAAGTTCGCCATAGTGTTTCAATGCAGAATTGAATGTTAAACCTCTGTTGTCATGAGATAGTTTGTTGGTTATGTTGTTGTATAAATCCCAACTTGTCATGCTTCTCTCATTTCCATCTCCACCTACTTCTCTTTTGTCGGTGAATCTTGTCAGTTCGACATTATATGCTTCGATTCCATTCTCTTCAATTCTTTTACCATCTACTTCTTTGTATAATGGTATTCTTTTCAAACCGTCTAGATTGTCTAAAATTCCATTTGGTAATGAACTATTTGCTAATCTTACAGCGTGTTTTTCAACACCTTTTAGTTCTCTCTGAATTTCAATCATGCCGAGTTTGTTGGCTTTTAATTGTGCCATTTCTTTGTATCTTTTTGCAAGGTTTTCTACCATTGACATTGAGTTCATTATTATGTCTTCAACTACTTCTGGTGTCAATTTCTTGGAATGTCTAAGACTTCTTTGAACCTTTTTTGTTTCTTTTGCAAATGTATTCAAATCACCTATTGCCTTACTTGTGTTCTTTCTAGTGATTTCATACTCTTTATCACCATGAAGTGTTAGACCAGTATTTTCCCATTGAATTGTTCCCTCTTCAAGAAGTTTTTGAGCTCTTACGTGATACATACTGTTATCACAACCATCTCGGTGATGATATGGAAATACTGAGAAACCTCTTGTTAGGTCTATTGAGTTTCCAATACATATTCCCATTCTTAATTTTCTTCCATCACCAGTAGGATCAATCGTTTCTGGGAATTGGTATTTGAACAACTGTGATGTTCCAGAAGGTGCATAACTTCCACCTTTATTCATTATCACATTTCCATCTTGTATTCCCCATGAATGATTTGTTGGTTTTACATCAGGTGACATTCTCCAATCTTCATGATCATACATCATATTGTTTACCATTTCTTGGATGTATTCGTTAGGCAATAGTTCGTATGATGTGCCTGTATGGGCGACAAAGGTATCTTTGTATGAAATGAATCTTTTTCCAGTAAACTTTCCATTCCACATTATATTGTAGTGTTTTAGATTGTATGCTGGATATTCTTCATGAACTGTAAGATAAATTCCCTTTTCTGGAATCTTTTTACTTACGTTCTGGAACTGTTCCTTTCTAATGTCGTCTTTTATGTCTGACATTTCATTCATAGTTCATCTACCTCTTTCATCTGCTTAAGAATTTCCATTGCTCTTTCACCATTTGTTCTTCTGTCAAGGTTCATTCCGACAGATATGTATGTTCCTTTATACTTCATTGTCTTCTTCCTCTTTTTCTTTTAGAAGTTTGTAGAGTGTGTATGTTAGATAACTCATCTCATCACTTCTCCACATTTGCTACACATATTCTTTATGAAATTATCTTCCTCGAATCTAATTCCATAGGTGTGTTCGCAATCGGAATTACGTTGAATACGATTTGTCAAAAATATCGCATCTCTCGTAGATTCCATTTTGTCATGTATGTTATATATTTCATAACTGTAAAAAAAAGGGTGGGGATCGAGGACTACTCTTCGTATTCATAATTATCCAACTGTGGTAGAACTGAAACATCACTTACTGTGAATGTTCCAACTTTCAAAATACCTTTTTTGGTAAGATGAGGCACTACCATGTTCCTTCCTTCCAACATTTCTTCTTCTGTGAACTCACAGAAGTCAATTTCTAGGTCATGGTTTCTTTCAAATTGACGATAACCATATCTTACTGCCTTTCGTCTTTTTTGTTTCTCTAATCTTGTTAGTTTCTCTTTACTGATTAATGCTCTTGCTTCTGCATACAGCTTTCCTATTGACCTTTCCACAATCTTTCTATGTGTTGGACAATACAATCCTTGTATTTTCTGACATTTTTTGCATTTGTCAAATACGATAGATAATGGTGTTCTTGTTTTAACTTTCGTTGAACGCTGTTCACCATTAACAATGTATGTTATGCGTTTCACTGTCTTTTTTGCTGGATTCTTATGGGATCTATTCCCAGAGAGTTGTTCCTCTTTTACTTCACGAATGATTTGGTATTCTTTACATAGACCAAATGTAGCACACTTGATGTGTAGTGAAGCCTTTTTTGAGATGATTTTTGGTAAAATGTATGTTGGATCATCTCCAAACACAAACCTATTTGCTAGGCGTAGTTTGTTTTTTTGTTGTTTCACCTCTGATTTTTCTTGTCTTCTATGAAGAAGATTTCCGAAATCTCTTTGGTGTAAAATTGCTGATGTCATAATTTTAACATTGTTATTTCTTTATTCAATAATTCTTCAAAACATTGAATGTGAAATTTTTTTGCTGTTGTATATCTACTTGTTATAGCTTCTTTTGCATAAGAGATTCCTTTCAATATTGTTTTACTACAATGCTCACAAACATAATTTTCCATAGCTTTGTGAGTTTGAAATTCTCTCAATATTTTATAGATCATTATTCTTCAATTTCTTTAACCATTCTTCAGCATTACATTTACTACATGGTATAATTATCAAACCCATCATAAAGAATCCACCCATTTTACTATCACCATTTACATGATACTTTTTACCTGTGTTAATACATGGTCTTACCTTCATTTCGATTCCTCCTTTGGAGTTATATGATAATTATCTTTTCCTTCAATTAAGGATATTTGGTGTCCGTTATCCCATTCTATTACAAGGACTCTTGACATTGGATCAGAATTATGAATGTAAATTATAGTTCCTTTAGAACCTCTTTCCAAACTATGATAAGGATCATTCATTGAAACAAATTCAACTCTACAACCTGATTTTGAGAAATCAAAGTTTGGTAATTTCTTAGTTAATTTGAACATTGCATCTATTTTTTTCTGTATATCTGTCATTGATTTTCCTCTCTTGTTCCATAACATATCATATTATCACATTTCAATTTTGAAAGTGAATAACCTGACCTATGTTCAAATAAACAAATTGAGCATAATTCCATATCACATTCAGTGCAAAAATATTGAATTTCTTCTTCGTTATTCAAATCTCTTTCACTTCTTTGACATTTTGGCTGTTCACAACTAATCGCCATAATAATACCCCTCTAAATCTTTTTTAGCTCCTTCAATGATTTCAGTTATTCCATTGTAACAATTGCTGAAAGCTTCTATTGGGCTTCTGGAAGCCCAACAATCTTTAATGATATGTGGATGTGTTTTATAATTCCAATTATATGTTTCAGGTGCTAAGTGTTCTCGAATTATTTCTCTTAATACCTCTAATTTTGGTATCAAATCTTTACCTTTGTAATCATATATTTTTCTAAATCCTTGTTCCCTATCAAAATATTCACGAAATATCCAACTATGATTATATGAATAATATAATTCTGTTGCACCATTGCCAAAGTCATAACCCATTTACAATCTACCCCACACTTTTTCATGACATAAACATTTGCAATCTTTTTCACAGATTGTATATGTTGCACATCTACTGCATTTCAATTTTATTATTTGGCTCATTTTAATTCACATAAATTCCTCGATTTTCTTGTTTCCTTTCTTGATTAACTGAGATTTAATCTTCATTATTTCTCTTTCTTTAAACTTGTAATCGAATAAATCCATAATTAAAAAAGGAAGGATTAGGAAATTCCTAATCTGATTTTTGCTGATTTTTTATCTTAGATATTCTTTCAGCTTTTGTTGGAAAATACATTTTTCCAGTTGTTTTTCCGTAGTTCTCTAACCACATCATATATGCTGTTCTCTCGATCATCAAAAAAAAAATAAAAAAATAAATAAAAAGATAGCCCTAAAAATTGGGCTATCGAGAAGGGTGTTTGTTTGTTCGTGTTGTCTCACTGTCTATCTAGTTAGGATTGGCTTATCATCCATGTGGCAAACATACATTCCCATGCATATTTTGGAACAATGATTGTGTCTAAGACACCTTGCTTTATTCCATGCTGTTTTGCAACCTTGCCAACAGTCCACCATGTTTTTGCCTGTTTTCCATGACCCTCTTTCTTTGCCATTGCCACTTCATCTGAATCATCAGATTCTTCGTGGTATTTGGTAAGAGTGTCTTTACCTATCTTCAAGTTATCTCCATTTGCCTGTTTTATTACAAGCAAACGGTTTCCCTTTTTAGATGTGTAGGTTTTCATTCCTAATGTCTTATCTGATGCATAAGCTGTTGCAAGCTCAAATGCCTCATCAAAGGATTTAGGAAATCCCTCTAGACTTAATGCTTCTGCAATAGATAATGTCTTACCTACTTTAGAATCACTGGTCGTAGTGCTACCACTAGGTAGTGGTGGTAGACTAATAGAACTACTTGTCATACCCCCCCTTCGTGGTGGGGGGATATGTAGGTGGGGTGATCCTCACGCCTGAAAACAAGGGTGATCCACGCCCAACAGGGAGAGGGCTAAGCCCTGCCTGAGAGGACTTGCTGAGGGCGAGGTTTATTGTGCCTAATTCGTGACTGATTCTGCAAAATTAACTTGGTTATTTGTAGCTTAACTTTAGCTGTATTTCGTAGCTTCACGTTAATCATTATTAGTAGCTTCAACCTTCATCTTCATCTTTACTTGCATCTCTTAACTCTTTTCTGAAAAGGTTTCTTCTTTCTTGGGTTTTCCGTACTGGATTGAAAAAATCAGCTTCTTCCAACTCTTTTGCTTTTTCCTTTGCTTTTCCAGCTTCTCTAGATTTTCTTATGTATTCTTTCTGATCTTCTGATAATTTAGATATTATATTATATTTTTCTTTTTCTTTGTATCTTCTTATTGATTTCTGTCTATTCTGCATAATATCATCTATCCAAAAAACATACAAAGGATTAATGTCTTTTCTATCATCTATTAACTCTCTATCAATCTGTTTCTTTTTTGCTATTACACCTCGTATCAATTCCAACACTCTTCTGTTCTGTGGCTTTTTCAAAATGTCATACCATCGTGGATTTCCAGTCTTTGGGTTCACAGATGTGATATAATTATAACCAGCTTTCTCTGCTTCTTGTTCTGTCCTAAATCCATATACTCTCAATCCACCCATTGTCTGGAAAAAGAAAGGATATGTAAATGTGTCACCCAATATTCTTCCACCCATCATGTATCTTCCGTATTTTTTAGGTGTTAAAAGATCAACCAATACCTTTTGCTCTTCTTTGTTTTTAGGTGTATTTGCAGTCTCCCAATCCTTTCTATTATTGAAAAAGAATCCAGCGAATCTAATCTTTGAAGGATTTGCAATACTTTCACTCTCCTCACCGAACAAATCTTGTGTAATCTGTTGGGCGTTGAATAATGTGAGTGCTTTAGTTTGTAATTTCTTTACCCTTTCCAGTTTCTTTTCTTGCTCTTTACCACCCAAAGGATTTAATCCAGAAGCCAAATCTCCTTTATCACGTATTTGCAAATCTTGTTCTGATGGAACATTTTTTACTTCTACAACATCATCTCTGTCCTTATCAAATTTATCTACTGCTTCTACTTTTGGTAATGTGAAACCCTTTGGCAATGTTGGAACTTGCCCTGTTAAAGCAACCTGTTTTTTTATCACTGATGGTTCAACACTAACATTTTCTTTCTTTGGTTCTGCTCTTTCAAATATTGCAATCGTGACATATTTCTTTTTCTTATCATTCCATTTTTTTATAAATTTCACCATGATCAATCCCTCTTGTAAACTTCATTTCTGTTTATGTAATCTGCTATATCTTGTGCCGAAACTCCCTTTAATTGGAAATTATTACCTGATGATTCTATGAAATCATCAATCATCTTAGTATCTTTTTTTGTTCCAGCCTGTTGCTGGTCTTCAAGTTTTCTACGATACCTATATCTTGATTTAGAAGCCATTTCGCCTATCTCTTGATCTGTTTTCATTGGAGATCCACCCACCCATCTTATTCTACTTCCTATATCATTTCCATACAAAGAAGCCATGAACTCTTCCCAAGTTATTTTTCCTTCTGTGTCTTCAACAGTTTTCCAAATTACCTTGTTTCCTTTACCTACATTCTTTCTTATCATCTTGGTTTTTGCATCTATCAAGTTTCCATTTTTGTCTACATCATACAGACCTTTGTGAATCTCCTCACCTAATTTTTTTCCATATTTCTTCTCTAACATCAATTTATTCATTTTGCCTATGAACCTCTCTTTCTGTTTTTGGTTCATCGAAAATGCATCCAATATTCCTACTAAATGAGAAACTCTTCTACCTTTATCATCAACTGCATAATTTTCTTCACTGTTTAGTGAATAACCTCTGGATAATGCTTCTGCTGACTCTATTTTTATTTTTTGAACTGATTTTAACTTACTTCTAAATTTCTCCATATTCCAACCCCTGTTGAATAATTTATCATTCTTTTTCAATTCATCTTTATCTTTTTCCATTTTTAATTTTCTTTTTCCTAGAATATTTAGTAAATTATGTACATTTTCCTCTTCTTCACCTGAACCTTTCCTTGCACTACTTAACACCATGTTAATTGGCATTAATCCCAAGTCCTTCATTCTAGACTCTATCTGTTTTAATGATAGCGATGATCTTTCTAAATTTATAAGATCACTGGTGTATTTTTCTACGTTCTCTTGCTCTTTCTGTAATTTTCTTGTCTCTGGTGTGTATGCCATATCTAAAATCTTTTCACCCTCAGACTGCATTGCTCTTTCTGTTTCTCTTGGATTAAATGTCAAACCTCTTATCTGTGCTTTTTTTGTTCCCAATACTAAACTAAACTTTCCCATGCTAGTTCCTCTTTTCACTGGATTCTTTTCAACAAACTCTTCATCAGATTCAAATAACATATCTCTTGCGAACTGTGGGAAAGATGATGGTGAAATCTTTAATGAAGCATCCAATACTCCTTGATTAATTTCATTGGTTGTTTTTGTCTCCTCATCTTTTAATGATTTCAAATCGTCTGAATTTCCACCACCAGTCTTTATCCATTCTTGTATTTTTCTATTTGTTTCCAACTTTAGTAGTTTCTCATCTTGATCTTCATCAACGTTCATTCCACTAAGTTTAAATTTCAAATCTCTTATTGCACCACCTTTTGTCTCATCTGGATACATCTGCATCGCTTGATTTGTAAATTCTACATTTCTTAATATTGCACTATTCTGGGCTTTCTCAAATAATGCTTGTATTTCCTTTTCTGATCTTCCTTCTAATCTATCCTTCATTTCTTTTCTCCATACATCTTCTTTTGGAACGGTTAGGATTTCATCCCATATTGCAACTTTTTCTTGTGGACTATATTCGTTATAATTAGGTGAACCAGAGTTCATTATGTATAATACAGCTTGTTCCTTCTTCATCTGTTCAATTCCTCTTGTCTGACCAGAACGAGTTAATTTATCATCTCTTGTAATTTGGTATCTTGGACTTATTGACGCTTCAATTATTTCTTCCTTTGACTCCATTCTCATCTCTCTTTCTATCTCACTACTAACCCTATCTAACTTTTGAACTGTTTTCCCAATTCTAAATAACTCATCTCCACCGAGCTCTTTTTTATTCTCAACATTTACCAGTTTTAATATCTCATCTCGTTTATCTGGATTATCTTTGAGATAATCTTCTGCTCTTTGTATCGTTGCACCCATTTCACTTAAATCAAAATTTTCATATTTTGTATCAATACTCAAATTATAATTTTTCTTTGCCTGTTCAGTTATGATTTTTCTTTCATCAACATCAGGTAATCTTCCATTTTCATCTCTGAATTTTTCAATCAACTCTTTCTTTTTCAACTCTACTCTAAATCCCATCTCAGTTCTAGGCATAGTTGGATACGCCCTTGATGGATTTATCATTTCCCCACTAGAACTTCTGAAAGATGCTTGTGTGTAAACGAAGAATTTACTATTCTTTCCTTTTGCTTCCCACTTTTCTCTGAACTTTTGTCTTTGCTCTGAGTTCATATTTGAACCACCTTGAGCTTCCCAATCTTTCTTTATTTCGTATAATGTAGCCAAATCTCTTTGTAATTGTAAAGCTTTTCCAGCAACCATTTTTTCTTCTTGTCCTCTTCTAAACAAAATATCAGTTGTCGTCACTCCTTCTTTTTGAGCTTGCATCTCCAATGGTAAACCCTTTAATGGTAAATTAAATTTTGTAGAAGATTCCTCTTTCACATCTGTTTTTGGTAATGAGAAAGAAACAGGCTTTTCAATTGGTTTTGATTCAACACTTGCATCCTTTGAAATTTTACTTTCTTCTTTATCATCAAATATTGCAATCGTGACATATTTCTTTTTCTTATCATTCCATTTTTTTATAAATTTCACCATTAGATGTTTACCTCTATATCAAACCAGCTTCATTCAACATCATCATCCTCAACAAACCTACCTGATTCGTATTTAACATATTTCCAGTCTCATCTCTCAAATCCCAATCTATTGGTTCAAAACCAGCCTTATCTGTTAACTCTGCTAACTCTTCTCTAACTTTAAGAATACTTTGATTTGTGATTGGTCTTCCAACTCCATATTGCATATTTCCTTTGCCACTTTTCGTTTTAACTGGTTTTCCATTATTGTCATAAATTGTTATATGTTTTCCAATCGTTACTGAATCTGGAATTGTTTTCTCTTCTTGCTGTTTTGTTTTTCTATTCATAAATGAAAAATCATATTTTTTCTTACCTGACTCTTCGGAAAAAGTTGGTTTCAACTGAACCTTGTTGACAATTCTGAATTTCTCCAACCAAGTTTTCGGTCTATCTGGATTTGAAATTCCATAACTAACGTATGGCTCTGATTTTTTCTTTTCTTCTTGTTTCTTTTCTTCTATTGGTGAACCTTTTTTTGATGATTGTGTTTCTTCCATTACTTTCTCTAATAATGATCTATCTACCCACTTTTGCTTATTTGCATCCCATACTTTGTCAACATTTGGAGTATACACACCACCCAAAAATTGATCTGTTTTACCACTTGCAGATTCTGGAGTATACACACCACCCAAAAATTGATCTGTTTTACCACTTGCAGATTCGGTCATTTTCTGAACTTTCTTACTTGTCCAACCCATTGGCATTGTCGTTCCAAATCTGTTTAGATTCTCTTCTCTTAACTTTTCAGATTGTTTTTGCCTGTCTACAAAATTCCAATTAATCTTGGGAGCTCCACTTGAATTACCTCTGAATGGACTCGGATAAAAAATAGTTTCTCGTTTTTTCATTTCTTGCTTTATCATTTCTTCTCTTTTCTTTTCTTCTTTATCGAGGTCTTTTTGTTTCACCATTACACTTGATTCTGAACTTGCGTTAATTGGTGTGACTGCTTTACCATAATTTCCATCTGATCTTATTCTACCTTTGATATCTTTCCAAACTGTCATAACAATTTTCTAACAATTTTGCGTTATTAAAACCTCTAAAACTTGGTAAAATCGAACCATAAATAGTAGTATATGCATGAAAAATCATGGCAAAAGCTAAAACTAAAAGGCGTAAAGCTCCAAAGCGAAAAGCTCCAAAGCGAAAAGCTCCAAAGCGA
>TARA_R110002074_G_scaffold139993_1_pt1 | contig 16403 bp, 9 predicted proteins | sample TARA_R110002074 | Tara Oceans TARA_R110002074 (sample SAMEA4397215) | marine metagenome | biome: Polar Biome; feature: [MIX] marine epipelagic wind mixed layer (ENVO:01000061); material: water (ENVO:00002006), including particulate matter (ENVO:01000060) such as... | depth 10-100 m
ATCCTCCAGTACCACTAAATGGATTTGCTGCATTAATAGCTGCTTGAGCATTAGTTTGATTAGTAGCATTCCAATTAGCAGCATATAAAGCAATTAGTGCTGCACCAGTAGCATTACTACTCATACTTAATCCACCTTGATTTAAATGCATACTTGCAGTACCCCAACCTGTAATACCAATTTGCATTGTTCCTGCAGCTAATGCATCTCTAACATTTGGATTAGCCATAAATACATCTAACCAACGCATCTGTGCAGTAGCAGCTGAACTATTACCCATATTACCACCACCAGTTTGATTACCAGAAGAGTCAAAAGTCATAGGAGTATAATCAATATTATCAGTACTTCCTGACCAATCTATTGCAATTACAATATCCAGTAAACAATTTGTTGCACCACCTGTTACTGTTGCTGCTATATCATCAACATTTATGTCTGCATCTATTGTTTCATTTACACTCTGTTCACATAAATCTGTAACTGGATTATAATTATATCCTGGAGGACATTGAGGTATAGTAGTTGTAGAATTAGCAGTAGTAAAGAAATGATTAATACTTGGTAAAGCTAATTGTGGATGCCAGTCATGAAATGAAATCCATGCTTTAATTTTTGGATCATAACTTATAGTCCATGAGCAATCATCAAAATATTGTGGATCTCCTATATCAACATTAAGTGATCCAAAAACTCCAGATACTAAAGTTACAGGTTTTACATTTGCGTTTGTAAAAATTGCACCACTTATATATGCTGGCTTTAATTGATAATCTTTTTTCATAAAGTAGACTATATCATCTACTGAATCATACATTACTTGACAACCTACACCTGCTACAGGATTATCTGTCCACACAGAATTTTCTGATGCTGGGAATTGTTTCAAAAATTTAGATGGTAAATATTTAGCAAACCACCACTTCATTCCATTATTAGATATAGGATCTAAACCTTTACCAGCATAAGAAAATATTTTACCTTGTGCTTGAGATATAAAAAATAATCCCATTGGTGTATTAATTACACCCCTTAGACTTTCTAATGATCCGTATTCATTTGATATATCTGCATTGGCTATATTCTGAAAAGGCTGACTAAATAAACCTCCGTCACCTATAGTTAACTTAGTACCTAAATCAGTTTTCAATGTATCTAGACCCTGAAACATTTGTGGTGATAAATAAGGAAAGAATACTAATGCACCACTTTTATTTATAGGTTTAATAACACTTACTGCATTTTTAAAATCTTTATAGTTAAATGGTAAATATACTCTCCAAAAATCTCTTCTTGCTTCTTCTTGTGCCTGTAATGAATATATTAATCTTTTTGGATAACTTACAAAACATTGTTCACTAACTACCGGATCATAGTCACGTGTTTGCATTGCACCAAAAGTACTCAATTGTGTTACAAATTTAGATGGGCTTAATGACTCATCATATTTATAAAAGTTCCCTGATTTTTCAATCTTAGCATGAAACAATTCATCAATATCATTATTATTATATACATCATATATTTGTTTTGCTGGGTGGTCTTCCCAATCTCTTTGATCTAAGTTTATTTCTGACTCAACATAAAAATCTAATATACCATTAGTATGAGTGTACATATATGCAAACTCCATTGCTAACATTGGATTAGGATCATTGCTGCTTTTCATTATTCTATTCCATGCAGTATTCCCACATGATTGATTACCTCTATCTAAATAAAATAAATCTCCTGGCATAGCTGCACTTAATGAGCCTGGATTAAATACTCCAAAACCAATTATCTCATCTGCCAATGGTGTTATATCATATTTTTGTGAGTTTAACCAAAATCTTGGATAAGGTATATTTACATATAATGAATAATCAAATGTAAATTCATCAGGTTGACCAAGAAGAAAATTAGAAAATATAGGCATGATTGACTTTTCAGTATATCTACCTATAAATGTGTCTCCTGAAAAAATTGGTTTACTTGTATATATTGTTGGTAAAGGAGGGTTAACATTATCTGGGTCAAGCAATTCTAAACAACCTCTCATAGGAGTCTGCTTTATACCATCTAGTTGACCATATTGATTATCAAAATTAAATTTCAAAGCTCCATAATGAGCTGATATATTTTCTTTTTTATTTACTTTAGGATCTAACAAATAAGAATTGTTCCATTTAATTCCTGTACCACCTGAGTCAACATATCCACCTACACAAAATCTTGATCTATCTTCTATATCAGGATCAGCAATTTCATCTAGTAATGCTACTGCAACTGTTTCAGGTCTAAATAAATTATTTACTTTATAATTACCACTGTCAAACATTTGAAATGATGAACCTAAATAATTAGAAGCAGTATTTTTAATTCTCCATAAACCTGTGTTTACTTTATCAAACCTATTAAATAATCCATATGAATTATACTTCCATGCAAACTCTGATTTTTTAATTAAATTATAAAATAATTCAATCATCTCATTTCCTCCCAAAGCAATGTTTGCTCTTGAAGTTGTAGCTGCTATTATAGCTCTTAAAATCAAAGGCATTGAAGACAACGGTGTAGTTGTTTCTGCTGATGTTTGTTCATAACCTCCTTGAACACCGGGTATATCACCTTGATTTTGTCCAGCTACACTTTTAATAGTTTGTTGAGTATAGTATAAAGCACCACCAGTATATAAATCAACAACTCCTGCTGCTGTTTCAAATAGTAATTTTAATACCTCGTTAATTACAGATGTAGCTATATTACTACTAATAGTACCTCCTAAATAACCTACCATAGCTACACCCGGTTGATTACCTCCACCAGCAGGTCCAACAAATGTTCCTGATTGAGAAGATAAGTTTCCTCTTGGTCCTACTACAGTAGTTTTTTGTGAACCCCTAATTTGTTGCATTGCAAAACCTACTCCAAGAACTGCACTAATAATTGCAGCACCTCCTCTTAATAATTTAAATTGTGGGTGTTCTTCTGAAGGTATAAAATATCCACTAGACTTTCCTGAAACCTGCCCGTATAACCTGGTTTCATAAGCATTTAAAAATGGTTTAGTAAACATTAACTCTGGAGAAGCAAATGTAAATACTTTTTTAGAGTAACCACTTAGCGGAGGGTAACCACTTATTGAATCAGACCAACTATCACAACTTTTAGTTATATTAGTACCACTAGTATTTGCACCAGTATGAAAGTATGGATCAGGTCTTAAATCATTATATGGGTGATTAGGATACAATCCCTGGACAGATCCACCAATAAGGTTTTCTGCATTAGGTAAACTATACTCACGCATATTTCTAAATATACCTTTTGCAAGAATAGATCTAGCACCTTGTCTAGAACCTCTAAGTAGTTCATAACCAACTACATTTTCAATATATGATCCATCATTATATTTAGGTCTTTTTATATTTGCAAACTCTACACCTAAAACATTAATTAAATCAGCATTTGTACTAGATAAATGTAAATATGATCCTAACTCCTCAGTAGGCATTTTATGATGTCTTATAAACTTACCACACAAATCAAGGTCAGTATTATTAGTTCCCCCTATATTTACGCCTGTTGCTGGATCAGTATAAGTTGAGTTCCATATATCTGGCTTTCTTGTTGGGTATCTTTCTGTTGATTGCCAGTAACCCATTTTTCCACGGGCTATAACTATTCCAGCACCATCAACTGGCTCTGTTAATCCTGAACTTGTAGTTGATGCAGTATTATATACTTTAAATAATAAATCTCCGTTTACTTGATCTAAAACATTATTACCAAAAATTTCTGCATCCTCCATTGTTCCATTATACAATTCTGGAGGTCTACCAGGTATATGATATGAAGAAGATCTTTCTCCAGTATTATATATCCATCTTATAAAAAATGTATATTGTTCATCACGCATTAGTCCAGTTTTATTACCACCTTGATAATAATACTCACTTTGTACTTGATTAACAACCCAGTTAACTTCAATTTGATTTGCAATAGGTTGATAATTAAAATCAAATTGTTCAACAGGTCCTTGTCTTATTAACCAATCATTTACAACAAACATTGATTCAGACTTTTCATATGCAGGACTTTGCATAGGTATTAAGCTTAAAGGAACGTTTTCTAATTCATTAGCAATAAAGTCTATATTTATTTCTGCTGTTTCTGTACTATATATGCCTATCTTTTTTGCATCTGTCTGTCCTTGATTTCTTCTTAATATAGTTAACTCAAAATAAAAATAATCTTGATCAATATTACTAAATGAAACATCCAATGAACCGTCTGTACCTAAATGACTCCATAAAGTTTGTATATTAGACATACCTATATAATCAGTTACTTTCTGATCATTTTCAACATATGCTACAAAAGCTTGGTATGAACCATTCATTAGCATACCACCATCAGTAGATTTTTCAAGTTTAACACAAGGAGTATCTAAAAGAGGGGCTAGCCTAATTTGTTCACAATCTAACAATTTTGGTTCTATAATTTCAAATACAGTACAAGGTAATCCATCTACATCTAAACCTGATACTTTAATTTTCTTATAAGGAATGTTATCTAAATTTAATGAACGTGATGGGTTATTTGCATCATCCCAATATACTTGCCATGAACAATCAAAATTTTCCTTTGCTGCACCTGTGATTAAAAACTTCTTTTTAAAATTTAAACACGGATCATTTACTAGTGTTGTATACTTACATTCACTATCATCAAATAATCCTATCTCTGAATTTATATTATCAGTAGAATAAACAATCCACTCATCACCATACCTATGTATTGCACCTATTACTGTATATGGTACTACACCACATAATAAATTTGATGGTTCATTTCCTATAATACCTAGGTCTCCATCTTCTGAATTATTTGCTGCATTTCTAGCATGCCACCAACTTTGGTTATTCTCCATAGAAGGAGCAATATCCTTATTCATCCCTTTTACAAATGTATTTGTATTTACAGATGAAGTACTTGGATTACTTGGAGCACGCCTTGGTGTAGATTTTCTTTTCTTTGCCATAATATATTAACTCTTTAACAAGTTGGACATTTTGATGTTGCACTATTTGTTGCACTTGATGCCCCTATTGTTGGTGCCGCTACTACACTTGGATTTGATGGAGCATAGCTTAAGAACATATTGTAATAATTATGATACTGAGCTCTTCTATTCATAGTCCAGACTTTTCTCATTTCTTGGAAATTAGGTGTATTTACAAAACCTAATGCATTATTTCTTGCTGCTCTTAATCTACCTTCTATTAAACCTAATTGCTGTGAAACATTTTCACCTGCAAAAACCATATTCTCTAGTATTCTTTGTTTAATAGCATACTCATAATATTCATTACAATATGGTTGATCTAATACTAATAAGTCTCCTTCAGCATTTTCCATTGAACCTTGAAAACTTAAATATATCTTTCCTGTTGTAAATGTTGTAATTAAAAAACCATCTCTAACTTCAGCAATGTCTATTGCTTGAGCACCTAAACTTGGACAAAAACAAACAGGACTATTAACATCTTTTATATGTATGGGTGTCCAATCAGTAAACGTTCTAAATTGACCTCCTCCAACTCTTTGAACAAGTTGATGACTATCTGTTTTATCACATGTTTTAACAACACAAACATCTTTACATACTTTACCATCTTCACATGGAGCTACTTCTCCTGGAGCAGGAACATAGGGTACATCATTAAATGTTTCAACATGTGTACCTGAAGGCATTGTATTATTAGTTGTATATGATCCACATCTGAATGCATAGTTTAGATATTTAAAATCCATAGGTAGTTGTCCTCTTCCATGTTCAATATCTATAATTACTTCTTTAGTTCTATGTATTCTTAATCCAAGATCATAATTTACTCTTGTTGCAACTTTAATCAATTGCTGTGGTTCTATCATGCCTTCTAATGCATAATTAGCAAAGTCTATGGAAACATCTTCCATTAATTGACTAAAGGTTCTATATTGTGTTGATACTCCCATAATTGTTTATTTTAATTTCTCATTGCATTACGTTTATTATCAGAATCTTCTGAAGGGACTTTCAATGTATTCATCATAGTTTGTACAACTTGAGATTCTATTTCAGCAAACAATGCTTGAGGTATGTAAATTTCTTGTTCATATCTTGGAGTACAGTTATTTGTTTCATCACAATCCCATGCTGTAATGTCTGAATCAAATACACCTTCTACTTTCAAAGCATCCCATGATATGTTAGGACAATATATATAACCATCTAACCACCAAAAATATAATGTATTATTATATTTAAAAGAAGTAGTTTTAGTCATTGAAGTATATGTACCCGGTTGGGTTGCTTGTAACTCTTGTGACCCATCTATTGAACTTATAGTACGTATTAGTGGACCCCAGTATCCTTCAAACATTGAAGGTAATTTTAATTTTGTACGTTTTATTGTACAACCACTTTGTATTCCAGAACAATGTGCCTCTACTTTATCTACATCTATTAACTCTACATATGGTAATGTTTTCCATACTGAATTAAATTTTAATAATTTATTTGCATAGTCTTGTCTCCTCATTAAAAATTGAGCATGCTTTTCTATTAAACTATATATGTATCTATCAGTAATAAAGCCATCTTGTACTTCTGCTTTAACTTGACCTCTTATTCTAGATATTACTTCTGCAATTGTTGACATGTTGTTTATTTTTCAAATTCATTATATTGCTCTAATGCTTTATTAGTCTCTTCTAAATTGGCATCATACAAATGAGCAACTCTATATTTATTTTTCATAACCACATATTTTGTCCAGTTACCTGGATAGTCTTTAGCAACAGTTCTTTTAAAATCTCTACAAGCAACAAATCTCCATAGCTCTCTATTTTTAAATCTATATTTAGTAGAGTAGTTTGTATAAAATATTTTTCCTAAATTACCATCTGTTTCCCAGTTCTTATTTTGTAAAACTTTTCCATACTCTTTTGATAATGCATAATTAGTATTTACAGATTTAGAAGCTTTACATGTTCCTATAAACATATAACCTAAAGAATCAGGTAATTCAACACCATCTCTGTTTTCAATTACTGCATTCCATAAATTAGTATTATATAGTTTAATTATCTTTTTTAATTTTACGTTATCTATATCTGAGTACAAAGGTTTTTTGTCTTTAAACTCTTTTATAGTTTGTTCATTTAATAACCCAAGTCTTTTCTCTCTATATCTAGGAGCATTTAAATTAGGTTTTTTAAAATTGTTGATCATATAGTTATATTTATAATTTACAAAAAAAACCCCACTTTATGAAATTAAAAGTAAGGTCTTTATAGAGCTTGGTAAGTTAATTCACATATATTACCCATTGTAGGATGTTGAAGTTCTAATTTACCTGACCTTCTGTTACCTACAAATTTGTTACTATAATGATAATAATCTGTTTTTCCTAGACTAGGAAGAGTCTTTTCTATGAAGCCTGCTGTCTCATTGGATGTCATATATTCCACCTTTCTATCTGTGTGTATATGTCCTTTAAATAAAGTCCTGTTTGTAGTACTACCCCATTCCTTTGGATATTCTGATGCATATATCAAAGGATTATTTTTGCTGCGTTTATCACCATGTTCAAATGCATTAAAGTTATTATGCCATACATGCACTTTTCTTTCTTCATATTTTACATCCCATGTTATTTTATCACATTCAATTGATCTTGAAAGAGCGTGAGCTAAATGAAATGAAGAAAGTCTATCATGATTTCCAGGAACATATACTACTATTAAATTATCACAGTGAGCTTTAATAAATGTTACTGCCCAATGCATTGCATCAAATGCTTGTACATAAGCCTCTGTAGCACCCATACAGTTGTCTAAAGGTGTTCCTGATGTAGTAGTGCCACTAAAGGTATCCATGTTGATTAAATCACCTCCTACAACAAAGTACATAGTTTCTATATGATGTATAGCATTTGCTCTACTTACTAAGTTTTTAACTGTATCTTCAAAATCTTTATCTATAGTATCATTACCTTCTTTTCCAAAATGAATATCTTGTAATGATATTACTCCACAAACAGGGTTGTCAGTAAATTTATTCTTGTAAGGTATGTTTGATATTTTGTATTTTTTGGGAGTCCAATTTTCTAATAAATTTTTGAATAACTTTTCTTCTGGGTTTTTAATTTGAGATATTAATGCTGATACTCTCCAGTGATCACCCATTTGTTTATTCCAGTACTGAGATAACTTCCACCTATCAGTATCTATTTTTAATAGCTGAATTATTTCTTCAGCACTTTTAGGCTCATGATCAAAAGTTCCAGATAACTTTCCTTCTCCTTTTTCTAAATCTATTGCTTCTGTAATTTGAAAATTATCTGAAACATTACTAATAAATAAAGCTTTCTTTTTCTTAATCTTTCTTTCAGATAAAACTTCTTTCTTAATTTTTCTATATTGTGATTCAGTTATGTTTAATTTTGCTGCACAATAGGTTGGATGTTTTTTCCATTTTAATGACTCAAGTACTTTTTGCTTTAAATTGTTCATAATTTTTAATAAATTTTTTGGGGTAAAGATAGTAAAAAAAAAAAGACCAGGTATAAACCTGGCCTCTTCCCAACGTTTGCAGTAGAAAACCAACAAACCACTACTTGCTGTTGTTCTTTATGATGCCAGAGTAGAAACCAATAATTCAATTGGTTCACATCCTGCACTTGCTCCTGTATCTGTTACTTTAATTTTATAAGCTGTACTAGCAATTAAATTAGTAATAGTATAATTATTAATACTTGTAACAATAGGAACTGAGTTTTGTAATACCCATCCTCCTGGTGCAACTTGTGTATCAATATATACATTAAACCCAGTACTACTAGATGATATACCATCCCATATTACATTTAATGTAGAACTTGTTTTTACACCAACATATGAATTATATGGATTATGTACAACATCACTTGATGTGCATGAACCTATTCCTTGAGAAATCATTGATGCAAATTTTTGAATAATTGAGTCTAATCTTTCTCCTGATGTTACTGTTAGTAATTGTCCAGCTGTCCCTATTTGAAATGATGTACCACAATAGCTTACACATGAAGCACATTGAACGTCATCACATCTTTCACTACCCACACTACAATCAGTATAAGTACATGCATTTGTTAGAGCTGTGTCAGCACAACTACATTTATTACTACATTTTGTACAATTACATGCCATTTTTTTATTTTTTATTTTATGAACAACCAGCTATAATTTCAGAACTAATTGTTGTTGGATCAGCTGAAACATTCCAACCTCCACCTGTTTGTGTTGCTAATTCTCTCCATGGGTATAGAGGTGTTACGCTTCCACCAGTGAAATTAGTTCCTGGCCCACATACAAAGTATTTAATTCCATTTAAGTTTGCAAAAGTAATCATGTCTTGTATACCAGCCCATACTGTATTATTAAATGAGTCACCTGTTCCTCCAGGAAGTTTATCTGTTAGGATAATAACATACTTAGCAATAGATGATCTAAAGGCTCCAGTAAAGTCACTAGTTGTAACAAGTTGTGCTGCATAATCTGTTGGTTCAGGAATTCCTGCTCCATTACCTAATTGAACACATGTACCATCTACACCTCCATTTAATTTATTTAATTGTGTTGTAAAAGTTGCTGCATTATTATTTTGGAACATTTCCCATGCAGTAATATATTGTGAAACATTACTTGTTCCAACATTGGTAATTTTTTGTGCTGAAGGTAAACCTGTATAATCTACACAAGATGCATATGTAGGTGCACCACCACCAGTTGTATAATATTCATCTGCTGTTACTAATGATAATCTATAGTCATTTGCACCAGATAATGTTGATATAGTTGAAACTAAATTTGATACACCTGATTTTACACCTTCTATAATACCGCTCATACTACCTGTGTAATCTAATACAAAGGACACATCCATACCTTGACTACAAGGTGCTGAACCTGTTAAAGTGGCAATAGGTGTTAAAGGACAAACTTGTACTCCTCCTTGGAATGTAGTAGTTATTCTAACATTATAACTTGTGTCAGGAATTAATCCTACAAAAGTTACTGAAGGATTAGGAGAAGGGCTATTAACTGTAAAGGTAGCTACAACTGTTGTTCCACTTACATCTAGCACATCTACAACATATATTGCATTTATACCTAATTGCTGAGTAAAGTTAACAGTAAATCCATCTGATGTTACTGCAGAGATTGCAACATTTCCTGGACAAGGTACATAACCTGTCACTGTTGATCCTAATACAGTATTACATGTATCTGTACCATCTGTCACACAATAATCTATGCTGACTGTTAAATCTTGCGTTGTTACTAATGCACCAGTTTGGAATGCAAATCCTGCTGGTATATCTTGTAAACTAGATACACTCACTGTTTGTGCTAATGATAATCCATTTACATCTGTTAATGTAATTACACTGCTACCTGAACAATCATTAAATGTAGCAGGTATAGTTGAAGTTGTAAAATTAAAATTAATTCCATCAATTAATCCAGTTGATACATCAAATTGTGATGCATGCGTTGATGCAAATACAACTTGATCACATCCTCCTGGACAACAATTTATTTGTATTGATTGAATAGCTGTATACATATCATCTATTACAAGCCATGCATTTTGCACTGATTGTGCTAATGTAGGTGCTGGATTTTGCCATCCACCTATAGAGCCGTAAGATACTGCTGAATTAGAAAGACTAAGACTTGAGCCAGTTATAGTTGATTGATTAATAGCATTATTAATTAATGCTGAAGTCCCTACTGCATCTCTTAAAGTACAAAAAGCACTTTCAAGTGCTAATACTACTACTGATACATTTGTTAAAACTCCTACTGTGCTTACACAAGTTGGTATAATTTGAACTTCTGCTACTGCACCTGAGCAAGGTAATACACATGCTTCTAATATATCAAGTCTACTACTATAACTTGTAAGTGTAGAGTTAATAAGGTTTATACTAGATAAGTTTGTACATACTTGTTGTGCTATGAGTTCTGCAAAAAGATCTAAACGTAATTCTACTACTGGATTTCCATTAGCATCATTATACTGCATACATGCAGGTAATGTCATTATTGGTAAATCAGAAGTAACAGCGGATCTACTTAAAGCTCCACCTCCACTAGAATTAGTACCACCAGAGTTGGTGCATATTTCATTAACCATTGCCTGTAATACAGGTACTAGTTCAGTAGGATCTTTACCAGCTATATTTAAACAGCTTATATTTAAACCAGTTAAATCTGGATTAGCACTAACGCCATTTGTAATAAGATCACAAACTTTAGTTGCAAGCTTTGCTACTACTTCACTAATTGAATCACCATTGCATAAATCTATACATGTAATGTCTGGACCTTGCCAGATAACGCAATTAGATGATATATTGTCACATCCATTGGTTGTGCCACTTGAGTTTGTTGGGATCATATTAATGTTATTTTATCTAATGTAAAGCTTTGTTGTAAACTATATACATTAATAATATACAAAATTTTTTAAAACCAAACAAGAAATGCTGGTTTTAAAAAATTTTATACTAACAAATATGTGAGGATACTATACTGCTGCTAAAGGTACTTCTGCTTCAATTTCTGAAATAGCACCATCTTCTAAACTAATGTTTACATTTCCATACTTTTTTTCAAGTTTAGAAGTTTCAACTTTCCAATCTACTTGTAAAGCTACATGAGTAGTAGTTAGCTGATTTGATACAACTGCTGCATTACCTAAATTCATAATTACAGTATTAATTTTTTCTTGAAGTCCTTTGATACTTTCAAGCTCTTTAGCTGAGATTTTTTTTGCTTTTTTAGCCATCTTAATCTTTGGTTTTAATAATTATTATTAGACAAAGATAATTAAAAATCTATAATTACCAAGGATGATCAGTAATTATTTTATATTCAGGCATTAATTCTTTATGAATTAGTTCTTTCATTCCTGTAATATAAGTAGGTCTTACATTATCTAATAACAACTTTATAATTTCTTTTCTTTTAATTTGTGTAAAATCACGTGTCCTAACTAAATGATCAAGATCATGTGGAATAATATATGTACCTACCACAGAATAAGATCCAGGTTTATAATCTTCTTTTAAAGAATTAGGTATAACCATTGTTCCTTTATATAAGAATACAATCTGTTCTAATAAATTATTACTATCTACTTCAATAGATTCTACATGAAAACTATATCTAATAAAAGGTTTTTCTTTTTTTCTTAGTTCTGCTTGTTTAACTTCAACTTCACGTTGTAATTTTAAAACAGTTGCTTGAGAAGGTTTTCTGCTTCTTACTTTTTTTGAAGATTTTTGTTTTTTCTTTTTCATAATGTTATTTAACTGATTTTAATAATCCGTTTTCATATATCATTGTAACAGTTCCTTTTCCTGTACTTACTGTAACTTGACCTGAATAACCTTCAACTTCTGCATTACTTCCAGCTGGCCCTTGTAGTCCCTGCCTTCCAGTATCACCAGTATCACCTTTCACACCTTGCACACCCTGAGTACCTTGTCCCCCTGTATCTCCTTTTAGACCCTGACTACCTGCTGACCCAGTTGCCCCACGTGCACCAGCTGCTCCAGCTGCTCCATTACTTCCGTCTTTACCAGGGTCTCCTGCATCTCCTTTGGCACCAGGTGCACCATTGCTTCCGTTACTTCCAGCTGAACCGGTTAATCCTCTAATACCCTGAATCCCCTGCTCTCCACGTGCTCCGTTAGTTCCATTACTACCATTACTACCTGGAGCCCCAGTATCTCCTTTTGCACCAGCAGAACCAGCAGAACCGGTTGCACCTTTGGCTCCAGCACCACCAGTATCACCTTTATCACCAGCAGGGCCTTGAATCCCTTGTATCCCCTGAAGTCCTCTTGCTCCATTAGATCCGTTTGTTCCAGCTGCACCGGTATCACCCTTAGCTCCAGCTGATCCTGTTGCACCTCTATCACCAGGTTCACCTTGAATTCCTTGACCTCCTGTATTTCCAGTGTTTCCTTTTGCTCCTTGAGATCCAGTTGCACCAGCATTACCTTTAACTCCTTGAATTCCCTGACTTCCAGTATCACCCTTACCACCTTGTGATCCAGTATTACCAGTATTACCTTTTGCTCCTGCGGTTCCAGCATCTCCCTGTATACCTTGTATACCCTGTATACCTTGACTTCCAGCACTTCCGGTATCTCCTTTAGGTCCTGTATTAGTAGGCATTGTTATAGAGTTACCGTCACTTATAGTAAGTGTTTGTCCTAATACACCTAATGTCTGTCTTGTAGCACAGATAGTAATAGATTGTTCTTCTTCATTATAGGTTACATTTGTACTTCCACATCCTAGTATAGTTAAAGTGTCATTATTACCTTTTGCTTGAATTGTGATTTTACCATCACTTATATTCTTAAATATATCTTGTGATGAACCTCTGTCAGAGTTTGTTATTGTTACTGCTCCTGATGTTCCACCACCACTAATACCTGTTCCTGCTCCAACTGAAGTAATATCACCTGTATTAGTTGTAAAACCTCTACCGTTAGTTATTTGATTGTTATTAGTTACATTAGTTGCTCCATCAGCTACATTAAGACTAGCTCTAAGTTGAGCCATTGTAGAAGGTCTAACATAGTTGTTAGATACCGTATCTACCTGGGTCATTACATAACCAATAGATGCATTAGTAGAATCATACTCACTTCTAATTAATCTAACATTAAGGTCTCCTGATGCATCTCGTTTTGCAATAGTGTTTCCTGTAGAAGCAGTTGAACTTGTAACATTTAATGTAACATCTCCTGCAACACCACCACCTGTAAGGTCTGTACCTGCAGTTACTTTTGTAATATCACCAACTGATGAATTGTCTACTTTCTGCCAAGCATCTGTAGCTAAGTCTGAAAATACTGCCCAGTCACCAAGTTGCCAATCTGTAATACCATCTAAATTTGTTGATCCAGCTTTAGAAACAATATAATATTCTCCTGTAGTTCCTGTACCACTTTGTAATCTTGGTGAGTTTGTAGCTGCGTCCCAAGTTCCTATATACTTTAATACACCTGTTACAGCTGAATTAATAGCTGTTTGTATCTGTGCACCTGTTGCTAAATTAGTAGAAGCAGAAGTTACTGTTCCCGTAATTGCATTTACTATTGGGTCTGTTCCTGAAGTTACTGATATTCTATTTGCAGTACCTCTCACTCTTGTAACTCCAGCACTACTTGAAGTACCTGCTCCAATAAGGGTTCTTACTTCAGTAGCAGATATACCTGAATTTAATGTAGGTGTTGCTCCATTAGATAAAATTGCGGGTGTTCCTGAGTCAGTTACTTTCTTTGTATTATCTACAATAGCTGAAGCTTGACTAGAAGTAATACCAACCTTCCCATTGTTAGTTATAATGTTAGATGCTTGTGTACCTGTTATAGTTGTAGTATCACCTCTTTTAGCAGTAGTGCTTGTTGTACCTAGTACTAAGTTGGAAGTACCACTACCAGTACCAGCTCCTATAAGACTTCTCATCTCACTAGCTGAGATTCCAGAATTTAGTGAAGGAGTAGATCCATTAGATAAAACAGCAGGTACTCCACTGTCTGTTACTTTTTTAGTATTATTTACAATTGCAGTAGCCTGTGCACCAGTAATAGTAGTTGTATCACCTCTCTTTGCTGTTGTTGATGTAGTTCCTAATACTAAATTGGATGATCCATTACCTGTGCCTGCCCCAATAAGACTTCTCATTTCTGCAGCTGATATTCCAGAGTTTAATGCTGGTGTGCTACCGTTAGATGTAACAGCTGGTACTCCAGTATCAGATACTTTTTTACTATTGTTTATAATAGCAGTTGCCTGTGCTGAAGTTATTGTTGTAGTATTACCTGCCATTGCAGTTGTAGAAGTTGTACCAATAACTAAATTAGATGTTCCACTTCCAGTACCTGCACCAATTAAAGATCTTATTTCACTAGCACTTACACCAGATGCCAATGTAGGTGTACCTCCACCACTAAAAATGCCTGGTTCAGCATAAATAGTACTACTATTAAATGCATTACCTCCAAATGTATATGTTTGATTTGTAGCACCTAATACACTAAACGTAAGTGTGTTACTTGATTTAGATATGCCATTAAGATAAAAGTTACTAGCTGTAGTTAAATATCTACCATCTAAATCAACTGTAAGATCTGATAGACCAGAGCGTTGTAATGTTAATATACCAGTAGCTGTAGCAAAGCTAATACCAGATACATAATTATTTAAATCAGTAGGTACATTAATCCAATTTGTTGCACCCCCTGTTGAAGAAAGTATTTGTCCTTTAGTTCCTGCGTCCCCATCTGAATCCAATAATGTACCACCAGCTCCAAGTGTTACTGAAGTAGTAAAGTTATTTCCATCTAGGTTTAAGAGCCTTTGTGATCCTGGTATTGTTGCCATGTTATTTCTTTTTACCTTTTAATTTAAACCTTGTCATTTTCATTTTTATAGATGGATCCATTTCTGCTGCATACTTAGTACCAAACAAAATGGAATCTTTTGAATCACCCATTTTATATGCATTTTTTGAAGCATCACCAGATGCAATCATCTTTACACGTAATGTGCTTCCAACTGAACTAAAGTTATGTTCTCCTGTTTCAGTTCCAGCATATGATTCCCAGCTAGTTCCATTATTATTAGAAACAAAATAACTTAAACTACATCCACTTGGTGTAAAGTAATTTGTTCTACTCCAAAAAACAAAATCAACATTAGCTGAATTGTCTAATGAATACTCTCCATATTCTAATGACCAGTTTTCAATTAATTCATTTCTATATTCATCACTCCAGATTCTAAATCCATGACCGTCACTTCCATATCCTGTTCCTATCCACCATGGTGTACCGTTAGATGAATACATTCTTACTACAGTATTCCCATAGTCAGATCTATATGATCTACCTCTACCTAAAGAAGTTTGATCTTCAGTAGTATCATTATATCTATAAAGACATACTATTCTATTATTATCAAAATCAACCCATCCAGGGTTCATAGCTTTTCCTCTATCTGATGCAGTTGGCATAAAATTAGGGTATCCAGGCATTCTGTCAGTAGGGCTTCCACCTATATCTGATTTGTATTTTGTGCCTGCTCTAAATTCTACAGCAAAGTTATTACCAGGAGTTTGAGCTTCCACATACCTTGTATCTAGTATTGTAGCAGTATTTCCTGAAAAACAAGGAGTAACATCCATTAAAGTAAATCTAGAATTACATCCTGTCCAAAATACATTTGGTGCTCCTTGTGGATCTGGTATAAACCAACCATGTTCATAACCATCATCTCCTTGACCAGCATCTCCCATATCA
>TARA_R110002074_G_scaffold35018_6_pt1 | contig 16347 bp, 13 predicted proteins | sample TARA_R110002074 | Tara Oceans TARA_R110002074 (sample SAMEA4397215) | marine metagenome | biome: Polar Biome; feature: [MIX] marine epipelagic wind mixed layer (ENVO:01000061); material: water (ENVO:00002006), including particulate matter (ENVO:01000060) such as... | depth 10-100 m
AATATAAATTTATATTAAAGTAATATTAAAGTAATATTAAATGGATAAACAATTATCAGAATTAATATATATTCAAAATAATCTATTATTAACAATTATAGCAGATAAAATATATAAAACAGATTTAGAAAAACAAAATTTTATAAATAAATATAATAAAAAAAATTATACATATATTAAAATAGAAAAAAGTAATGTTATACAGAAAGAAAATATAAATAAATTTAATTTATTTCTTAATAAATAATAAATCATATAAATTAAATCTTTTAAATCTAGTATTATAAATTAAATTATAGTTTTTTTTAATAATATATTTTTGAATATCTGTAAAATCTGTAATATTTATATTAGAATATTTTATAAATTTATCATTTAAATTATAAAATATATCTAATTTAAAGATATTATTACATAACTTATCACTATATTGTAATTTATTTTCAACTAAATTATATATATTTTTATTTGAAATATTTTTTTTTTTAATAAATCTACAATAATCAAATAATACTATATTTAATAATTTTTCTAATGTTAATACATCATCAAATGCTCTATGTGCATTATTTTGTTTTATTAAATATTTATTACATAATGTACCTTGTTTAAAATTTTTAACATTAATTTTCATTTTTTCATATATTTCTTTAATGAGTAATATAGAATCAATATATTTTATATCTATATTAAAATTATATTTTTTTAATAATAATTTTAATATAATAAAATCAAAATGAGAACCATTATGGGCTATTATATATTTTACATTATTATTTAACATAAAATTAATTATATCATTTATTAATTTATCTTGTGTAATTCCAGTATGAATCATTTTATTTGTAATATTTGTTATGTCTGTTATTTCTGGTAATATATATGACCCTAATTTTCCTCTATAGGAAGGCTTTGATATAGAATTATAACTTATGTTTTTATTAAATATTTTAATAGAAGTTTCAATTATTTCATCATTCATATAATCCAATCCAGTAGTTTCAAAATCTAAAATAGCAATATTCATAATTTATTTTAATTATATTATTATTTTTTAAATTAATTATTCAAATTTAATTTACTTCTTTGTTCCATCATTTCTTCATATTTTTTAGATATTCCATGTTGATCTTTTTCATCAAAATCACTTTCAACTATTTTTGTATTTGTAGATTGATCTATCATTTCAAAATGATTTTCAAATCCATTTGATTCATCATCTTCCAATGATGAATAAGATAATCCACACATTCCATCCATACAAAATCCATTTAATGCTCCATCTTCTTCTTCTTTTTTTTCTAGTTTTTCTGTATTAGATTGTTTAGGGATAGAACTTTCTTCTAATGGTGGTGTAACTCTTGTATCCGGTGTAGATGATAATAAACTATTAATATATTTAAATAATTCATCTCCTACGACTATCCCAGTGGATAAATATAAAGTAGGAACATATTGAATAATATTAGGGTAACTATTAGAATCAATATCAACTACTTTGAAATTTATTTTATCTTTATGTTGATGTAATATTATCAGTAATCCATGGCATACTTTACACCGTCGACTTATATAAATAGTATTCATTATATTAATATTCAATATATATATATTTATATATAGTTTTATACTTAATATATATATATATATATAATTTGAAATTAATAAATATAATATAAATATAATATAAATATATATAATTAATAAATATAATGAAAATTGAATATTTAAATTCTAAATTAATAAATGGTACTTTAAATTTTGAAATTAAAAGTGATAATGATGATACTAATATTGATAAAAGTATAATTAATTCAATAAGGCGTGTAATATTATCAGAAATACCAACAGTAGGAATTGAAGAATCTAATATTAAAATAGACAAAAATAATACATCTTTACACAATGAATATATGGGTCATAGATTATCTCTAATACCTCTTAAAATACATGATTTGAATTATAATAATGATTATGTAATTATATTGGATGTAGAAAATAAAAAAGAAAATACATCTATTGATATAACTACAAAAGATTTAAAATTTTATAAATTAAAAGAAAAATATAAAGGTGTAGAAGATTTAGAAATATCATTAGATAAATATGATTTATCTAAAGAAATACCTGAAAAAGAAAAAAAAAGCATATTAAATCCATTTAAATTTAATGGTATTGATAATTATATATTATTAACGACTCTTAAAAATTATGATTCAGATACAAATCAATATTTTAAAGCAATTATGTATCCAAACATAGGGACTGGTTCATATAATTCATTATATAATAATATTTCAACTTGTTCTTATAGTTTTCATGAAAATAAAGAATTATTAGATAGTTCTTTAGAAGAAAAACTTAAAACTGACACAATTCCAAAAACAGAATTAAAAAATTTTAAACAAGATTATGTAAATAAATATAAAGAAAGGTATTATCATAGAACAATTGAAAATGAACCATTTTGGTATGATTTTATTTTAAAATCACATAATTATTATAATTCTAAAGATATATTTATTTATTCATTAAATATATTAATTAATAAATTTGAGAATTGTTTACAAAATTTAAAATTACTATTAATAGATTCAACTAAATCTAGATATAGTGTTAAAACTAAACAAAATGTATATACATTTATAATGAATGAAGAAAATGATACATTAGGAAATGTTTTACAATCAAATATTGTAAAATATTTAAATTTAGATAAAAATATAATTGGATGTGGATATATTAAATTACACCCATTGGAAGAAATAATTAAATTAATCATTACTACTAAACCAAATATAAGTGAATTGCAATTATCCGATGTAGTTAATGAATTAGAAGAATATATAGAAATTATTATAAATATTTATACTAAAATGTTAGAAGAAACAGTTAATTTATAGATTTTAATTTGTGCAACATAATTTCATATTTATTTATTTTTTTTTCTTGTATTTTTAAATTTTTTTCTTGTATTTTTAAATTATGTGACATTTTATTTATTACATTTTGTTGTGAATTTATAATTTTTTGTAATTCAATTATATCTTTATCATTACAAAAATCATCATAATTTTTTAAGAATATTCTACTATTATATATTATATCATTTGTATCATTTCTAATAATAGTTTTAAAAGACCATTGTTTAGTTCCATTTGTCAATACTATACATTCATTTCCAAATCTAACAAATGATCCACCAATATAAAAAGATTCACTATTGTTTTTAAGTGTAATATATTTTATTTTGTCATTTTTTTTAAATTTATATGGTAGTTTGATTTCAGAAAATCCGATTAATTCATATTGTATTTTATTTATATCATTTATCATATATATTTTATTAAGTTTTAATTATTTTAAATAAATATTTAAAATTTAATAATGGAAGAATTAAATATTGATATTTCTGATAGAATTAAAGAAGGTATAAAACCGAGAATAATAAATTATGATATTATTCCAGAATATCATAATAATACTATAAATGATATATTTATACAGACTGAGAATAATATTAATAATGTAAATGAACAAATTGATAAAATAATATGTGAAAATACTAAAAATATACAATGTATAGAAGAAGGTAGTAGTAGATTAGATTTAAATAGTGAAGAATACCGTTTTTTGCGAGATGTTTGTTGTAATATTACAAATGGTGATAACAATTTTTTAAATATATTAGAAACACATTTAAAAAAAATGAATAAAAATGAAAAGTTGTATAATCTTATATCCGAATTAATTAAAATATTTTCATATAAAAGTTATATAAATAATCATACCGTAGAAGTAGTGTTATCTGAACATGATAAATCCTTTTTAAATAATATTAAACAGAATTTAATAATATTAATCGATAAAGCTGACTTATTAGAAAATGAATTTAATAATCAAATGGATGAAATAAAAAAAAATAATAAAAAGATTGTAAATAATATAAGTTTGGAATATAATGTAAATAAAAACTTAACAAATGTTCAGAATACTATTGATAGTTTTATAACTAGTAAATATAGTTGTTTATTTATAGAAAACGATGCACTTTTCAATAAACTACTAAATGATAAAAATCATTTAGCAGGTGATATTAAGTCGCTAAATACAAAAATAATAAATTATAAAGAAGGGATAGAAACAGACACCACAGAACAAAATAATTTAATTAAAGAACAAAATGAATTAAAAGAAATAATTAAAAATAATAATAATAAATTAGAAGATATTGAACATAATATGGGTGATATTAAAAAGAACCATCATGAAACAAATAAAAAACACATACAGGAAATTAAAACAATAGAAGAAAAGAAAGGAAATGAATTAAATAACAAAATAGATGCTTTGATTTTTGAAAATAATCAAAATATTCAAGTTATTCAAATTAAATTAAACAAAAAAGAAAATGAAAGGTTAGATTTCATTAAGGATAAAGACACATATTATAAAAATAAATTTAAGAGTATAAGTGAAGGATATATAAATGATATAAATAATAGAATAATTTTACTGGAAGATAAAAATACTATAAATAATAAAGAAATGCAGAGTATTATAGAGATTGATAAAGAAAATTTTTATGATATTATTAAAGGTGAAAATGATAAATTTCAAACAGAAATATTGGATATTAAAAATAAAACAGAAATAGAAAATTCAAATGTACAAGAACAAACTAATGAATTAATGTTTACATTTAAAGAAATTATATCTCCAATAGAAATTAAATTAAAGCATTTAGAAGAAGAGTATAATATTTCAATTAAACAAGATGAACAAAATTATATTTTAGAAAATAAAGATATTATAGATATTGAAAAAAATAAATTAAAATTAAAATTAAATGATGAATTCACAAATAAAAACATTAATATAATTAAGTTAAATGAACAGAACTTAAAGAAAATAAACAAACTAAAAGAAGAAACATCAAATAAACTTATATTAATAGATACAGAATTAGAATCCGGTCTTAAATCAGAAAATGAATTAATAATATTAATGAACAATAGAATGAATTTAGAAAATAATATTATTAATGATATAAATACAATTAATACTAATAGCGAACAATCAATTGAAACTATTAATATTAATTATAATGATACTAAAAAAAAAATAAATTATGATATTGATAATATAAATACATATGTATATAACATATATAAAAAATCTGATATTTATCTAACTAAAGATAGAGATAAAAAATTACAAATTAACAAATTAAAAAATACAATTGAAAATAAAAAATTATTTAATAATGTACAACTTAAAAATATAGATAAATCTATTATATTAAAACATGATGAAAATATAAAAAAATTACAACAAAATATAAAAAAAAATAATCTAAAAATATATAGTATTCCAACCACATTAAAAAGTAATAAATTATATGAAGAAATAGAAAAAAATAAAGGAGAACTAAATTATATGAATGAAACTTTATCACAATTCGAAGTCGGAACATTAGATGTTACTTTAAACAAAAAAATAATAGAATCAATTGATTTAGAATATAATAAAATAATTAATGAAGAAATAACAATATATAAAGAATTAAAGGAAGAATTAAATGCTACACAAATACAACATGATTTAGCGGTATCAAAAATAATGGGCGAATTAAATGAACAAAATTTATATATTACCGATAAAAAATATGTGGATAGTTTTAAATTGTCCGGTAAATATACTAATTATAGTATGGATGAAAAATATAAAAAATTAGAAACAGAATATAATAATTTATCCGTTATTATAGATAGTGATAATAATGTATTATTTAAACTATCTAATAATATAAATACTACAGTTTTAAAAATAGAAGAACTGAATGATTTATATGAACAAGCTATAAAATTAAAAGATATAAAAAATGAATCTATAAAAAAAATAAATGAAGTTTTATTAACTAGAAAATCAAAAATAAATACAGATAAGCGGAAAATAAAAAATAAATTATATGATAAATATATTGACTATTACTCGGGTATATTAAATGAAAATATTTATAATTATGATTCACTTAATAATAATATGTTAGAATATAATAAAATAATTACAGATATCATATCCACTAATAAACACATGCTAGAAATAAAAAAAAAAAAATTAAATACATCAATATATGCATGTTCTATTGAAAAATATAATAAATTAAACGAAATTAAAGAAGATTTAAAACATAGCAAAAAAAATTATACACATGAACAAAATAAAAATATAAATACATTAAAAGAAGGATATGATAAAATGGTAAAAAATAATGAAAATATAAATACCATTTTAAAAACAATCGATGAAGATTTAGATGGTCACACCACAATATTTTCTGAACATGAAAATATTATAAGAGATTTATTAAAAAAAATACAAGGGGAGCATGATAATTATCTAATAATTGAAAATAATATTAAAAAAAAAACAAATATAATTAAAAATATTAAAAACACAAATATATTAAAAACTCAAAAAACTAAAAAAATAAATGAATATTTAAAACAATTAAAAGAAAATAATGTAAAAGAACTAAATAATTTCAAGAACCTAAATATAGAACATATAAATACTTTAAAGGTGGCAGAAAAAAATGAAATTGAATTACAAGAAGCAGAAATAAATCGAAAGAATGAATTAGAAATATCTATCAAACAATTAGATTGTGAATATAATATAGTAAAGGAAAAGGAACACAAAATACATGATGTAAAAAAACAATTAGAACAGAGCAAAGAAGAATTAAATAACACTACTACTAAAATAGAACAAAACGAAATACAATTAGATAATATAAAAGAAAATATAAAAACTATGGACACTTTAATTAAAGGATATATAGAAGAAACAGGTAAAAATAAAAATAATATTGAATTATATAAAATAAAAAATACAGAACTGAAAATTAAAATAGAATCTTCCAGTAAAGCGTTGAAGGAATTTAATAAAAACATGGAAGACGAAAAATATAAACATACAAAATATAAAATTGAGTTTGATGAATTATTACTAGATGTAAATGAGTTAAATACAAAAAATTCATATTTAAAGAAGTCGTATTTACAAAATAAAAAGAAAAATGAAAGTATTGGTGAAAAAAATTTAGAATTAAAACATAAATCCAATGAATTACTAGGTGTAATTCATACATTAGATAGTAGTAAAAAAAAAATGGAATCAGATATAATTTTATATGAAACAAAATTACATGAAGCACAAAGAACTAGTATTAATATAAAATCCGATATTGATAATATAATAAATGATATAAATGATAAAAGAGGAATATTATCAATGAAAACAGAAGAATTTTATAATTTAAAAGCACAATATGATAAATATGTTAAATCTATACGTATGGGTCCGAATTCTAAAGAACAAATGTTACAAATCAAAACAGAGGAATTACATAATATAATAAATAATATTGAAGAATTTGAAAAAAATATATATAACATTAAAAAAGATTATGAGGTAAAAACAAAAATGGCAGAAGAGTATAAAATATCTTGTAATGATATTCAAAATAAACTAGAAACTGAAAAAAATGTCTATACTGAAATAGAAACAGAATATAAAGAATTTAAAGGAACATATGATAATAAAATGAAAGAACTTAATTTATTAAAGGGTCAATATGATAAATATAATCATATATTTAATAATTCTACAAATGAAATGGCTAAAATGAATGAAAACATAAATAACTATAAACGTAGTAATATTGAATTAGAAGAAAATATAAAAAATAAAACTAAAGAATGTAATACAATGAAAACAGAAATAGTAGAAAATGAAACAAAAATCCATAATTTTAAAAAAATGAATGATAAACTTATAAAAATATATGAAAGTAAAGCCTTAGAATCTGAAACTGCTAATGCGAAATTACATTCTGTTATTAATGATTATAAACATAGAGATAAATTAAATAATACAACAGGATTAGAATATAAAGCATCTATATTAGATTATACTGAAAAAACAAATAAATTAAATATAAATATAAAAAATACTAATAATTTAATTAAAGAAAGTAATATTAAATCAAATTCATTATTAAAATATATAAAATCTAATAACGAAAAATATAATAACTGTAAAAAAGAGATGATTTCACTTGGTGGTATATATGAAGAAAAGAAGATAGAATTAAATAATATAACTGACACCAATGATAATTTATCTAAAGAATTATCTATAATAATTAAACACATGAAAATAAGAGACGAAGAAAAAACTAAAATATTATTTGATATAAAAAATTCAGAAGAAATAGGACAAACATTAAAGAATGATATATATAAATTAAAAAATGATATAAAAGAATACAAAGAAAAGTTAAACATAAAAGAAGAAGATATCAATATATCTAAAGGTAGAATTACTAATGAAATGACAATCAAAATGGAAAATTTAAAAGTGTTATATAATAAAGAAAAAGAAATTGAAAAAGAATATTTAATTAAAATAGAATCATTAAATGAAAAGAATGATTTAAAAAAAAATGAAATTAAAACCATAATAGATACAGGAAACAAAAATAGAAAAGAATATTCAATTAAATTAAAATCATTACAGGAAAAAAATTATTTTAAACAAGGTTTAATTATTAAATTCGAAAATGAATATAAAACATATTTACAGTATATAAATGATTTAAATATATCTATAAATAAACTATCTGATAAAAATATTAAGATAAAGAGTGCATTATTATCAGATAATAATGAAATTGAAACAATCGAATCATACATAAATAAATATAAAGGGCGATATGAAGAAGACAAAATTGTATTATTACAAGAATTTCAAAATATTCGCACCATAGAATATAATAACAAAATTAACTGAATATTTTTAATTATTAATAATAAATATATAATATATATTATATATTAAATGGTTGAAGGATGCTTAGAATCAACAACGGCACAATATTCGGTTACTCCAATATCTATAGATTCAGCAAATGCACCGGGTATGGCGACAATTGAACCCTCCAGTAGTATTTTTAGTGGTGGTGCTAGAGGTAAATTAAAAATGAAACGATGTAAAAATGGTTCCAGAAGAAATAAAAAAACAAAAAAATGCGTTAAAAAATTAAATTCGAAAGCAAAAATATTTAGTATGAAGAAAAAATCTTCTAACGGTTGTTCAAAATATAAAAAAAAAATAAAATCTAAAACTAAATCCAAGTCTAAAAGTAGTTCTTCTAAATGTAAAGTATCCAACGGAAAAAAATATTTAAATCGACCATCTCCACCAACAACGGCGACTAAGTGTGCTTTGGGTTTAGTTCAAGTTGGAAATGATGGGAAAAATTGGCAAATTGTAAAAACAAAAAAATCTAAGAGATGGGCTAGATGTAGTCATAAAAATACTAAATGTTAAACAACCATTTCTGCTTTAATTGTTGGGTAATAATTATAATCTTTTATTTCAAACATAGTTTCAGTTATATTATCTATATCATTTAATTCATCTGATATAATTAATTCTGGAAATTTATAGGGTACCCTATTTTTTTGTTGTGTAACTGCATTGATATGATTTTCATATATATGAGTATCACCTATAATATGAATAAATTTTCTAGGAATATATCCTGTTATTTTTCCAATTATATGTACTAATAAACTATAAGAAGCAATATTAAATGGAACTCCTAAAAACATATCCCCAGACCTTTGATATAATTGAGCATCTATATATTCTCCTGATATATTAAATTGAACCATAACATGACATGGAGGTAATGCCATATTAGGTATATCTACTGGATTCCAAGAAGATAAAACTAATCTACGACTACTTGGATTTGATTTTATTTCATTTATAATATATTTAAGTTGATCTACACCTTTATTATCATATTTTTTATCACATCCATCATATTTAGCTCCAAAATATCTCCATTGAAATCCATAAACTGGTCCTAAATCCCCATTTTCATAATTACTAGATTTAAAATAATCATCAGCATTTTTATTCCATATATTTACTTTGCTTTTTTTAAGTTCTTCATTATCTGTTGATCCTTTTATAAACCATAATAATTCCCTTAATATTGTTTTAAAAGGCATTTTTTTGGTTGTTAATAATGGAAATGTTTCTCTTAAATCAAATACCATTTTTTCTCCAAATGTAGAAAAAACTTTTGAATTTCTTGTATCTTTAATATTTTCTTTATTTAAAATACGATCCATTAAATTTAAATAATTTAATTCTTCGTTGTTTTGATTTATTTTATTTAAAAATATTTGAAATGATAAATCTAATTTGCATTTTTCATAATTGCCTTTATTATAAATTGAACCAGTTGTAGATTCAGATTTATCTAAATATAAATTATAATTTTTATTATTCCATATATCATGATTAAAATATGATACATTTAAATTATTGTTATTTTCTATAATATCATTTATATTTATGCTTGTATTATTAACTTTTGTTACATATACCGTTTCTATAATATTACTATAATTAGTAAATACTTGATTATATATAGATTCCCCTCCAATTATAAATACTTTATTATATTTTTTTTTATTAAATATTAACCATTCTATAAAATTATCTAATGTTATAAATGATTTAATATTTTCATTTGTATTTATAGTTGCTATACGTTTTCCAGATATGATTACATTTAATCTATTTAATAAAGGTTTATTTTTTTCAGGTATACTACTCCATGTATTATAACCCATAACAACTATATTTTTTTTATCAGTATATGTTTCAGATGTTATCGTTTTAAAATAATTTAAATCTTCTTTACATTTTATAAATAAATCATTATTTATTCCTATAATATTATTATAACCTATATTTACGATAATATTTAACATTAATTATTACTATAATATAAATATTAATATATATTTATATTTATATTATTTAAAGATAAATATATGATATTATATTATAATTTGAAAATTATTAGTTAATTATTTAAATAAAATAATATTAAATAATGGATCCTAAAGATATTCAAAATACTAAATTTTGTAATGGAAATGTAAATAATATTACTTCTAATGATATTAAATCTAGTATTTTACAAGACCTTTCATTAAAGTTTTCTTTAAAATTTAATGAAAATTATGCTAAATTATTTAATGAAAGATATAAACACAATTTAAATAATCCACATATAGGGTGTTTAAAATCTAGTGGAAATCCATATTTACTTTATTTAGTTAAAGTAAATAATATAAATTATTGTTTACTAATTGATAAAAAAATAAATGAAGGTTATTCATACCCTAAAATATTTATCGTTCCTTATACATGTGACGATTTATTATATAATGGATCTTTATTTGAATGTGAATTAATTAGAAGTAAATCAAATAATTGGAGTATTATTTTAATAGATATATATGCTAATGAAGGTAATATTTTAAAAAATAAAGATATTGTTTATAGAGCAAATTTAATAAATGATATCTTAGAAAATAAATTTACAAAAAATGAATTTAGCGATATATGTAATATTTGTGTAAAAAAATATATAAATTTAAATAATTTAAAAGAAGAAATTATAAATATTTCAAGTAATACCGATTATAATTATAGAGGGATTTATTTTATACCTTTAAATGTTAGATATCAAAAAATGTTATATTTATTTAAAAAAAATGAATTAAATGATATTTTAAATATTAAAATTAAATTTTTAAATTTTTTAGTAATTAAAACTCATAATATAGAAATATATGATATATTATTAAGAAATAATGAAAATTATAAAAAAATAGATATTTTATATATTCCAAATTTAGAAAAAAGCAAATATTTAAATAGTATATTCAAAAATAATGTTAATGATGAAGATATCATCATTAAATGTAAATATAATAATTCTTTTAATAAGTGGGAATTAATTGAAACCGTAAATGAAATATCAAATCATGTTAAAGATTTAGAATAATATTAATGTTTGTTAATATATTAGTTTTTTTTAATTAAAAAAAATATATTATATATATATATATATAACTATGGGTGGAGGATTAATGCAACTAGTAGCATATGGAGCTCAAGACGTTTATCTAACGGGTAACCCCCAAATTACATTTTTCAAAGTAGTATACCGTAGACACACTAATTTTTCTATAGAGTCTATTAGACAAGTATGGCAGGGTGATGCTGTACAACCAGGTAAAACGGCTGAAGCAATTATATCTAGAAATGGTGATTTAGTATGTGGAATGCATATAGAATTATCAGCAACCGGTACGGACACACTTACCTCGGATGGTTCTTTAGCATGGCGTTATATTAAAGATATTGAAGTACAAATTGGAGGGCAAAAAATAGATAAACACACTGGTAATTTTATGTCTAAGTATCAGCAATTAACAGATCCGCATTTTTCTGGATATTCTGACCCCGAAGCAAGCGTTAAAGCAGCGACTACTGGTAATTCAGGGACTTCTGTTGGCGATACGGCTTCACTTGGCAATCCTATATACCAATTTTACTTACCATTACAATTTTGGTTCTGTAGAAATCCTGGATTGGCTTTACCATTAATCGCATTACAGTACCACGAGGTTAAAATAATATTAAATGTTAGCGATGTCAACATCACCACTTATTTTAAGATCAGCAATTCAAATTTATATGTTGATTATATATATTTAGATACAGATGAAAGGAAAAGGTTTGCACAAGTATCACATGAGTATTTAATTGAGCAAGTTCAATACAGGGCTTTTGGGGACAACGGTCAGTTAAAATGGGATATAGGATTTATAAATCATCCAGTAAAAGAAATATTGTGGATGCGGTCCGATAAAACCGACGACGATATACTTATCGATCCCAGTCCGAAATGGAAACTTAGATTAAATGGACATGATAGATTTTCTGAAAGGTATACATCATATTTTACGTGTAAACAAGTTAGTGATTATCATAGTGGATCGATGAACATAACCGGGTCAGTTGGTAACTATGCCCAGGGTGGAGTGGCAGTTTATTCATTTGCATTAAAACCAGAAGAACATCAACCTTCCGGAACTTGTAATTTCTCTAGAATAGATAGTGCTGAATTATTGAGTAGTAAACCATTGACCTCCGACTATGGCGATCACGCCTTAGAAATTTATGCTATAAATTATAATGTATTAAGAGTAATGAGTGGTATGGGTGGTCTAGCTTACTCTAACTAAAGTAAACATTGTGTTAAATCTAATGTTTTTTTTGTTTTTTTTGTAGATTCATATTTATTTTTAATATTATCTTTAATTAAATAAATATCAAAATTTTGTTTTTCATAATATTTTAATCTTTTTTTAAATTGATTTTTAAATATTGAAAAATCATCATTTACATCATAAATTAATGGATGAAATTTTCGTTTTTCTTTTTTTTGTCTTAGTATTCTTCCAACAGATTGAACTATATCTGATTTTGGAGATCCAAGTATAATAGTATTTAAATGTGGAATATCCATACCCTCAGATGCCATTGAAAATGTTCCAAGTATTACTCGTTTTTCTTGTGAATCTCTTAAACCTGCTGGTTTCATACCCCCCACATAAAACCCAGGATCAATATTAAATATATTCAGTTGTTTGTGAATATAATTTAAATTTTCACGTCTATCACTTAAATATAATATATCTCTACCTTCTTCATATAATTTTTTAATTTCATTTATAATTAAATTAGATCTTGGTAAATAATTACAAATATTATTTATCATTTTTGGACAACAAGGTTTTCCATTATACATTGATTCTGTTTTATTATATTTAATATCTTCACATTCATAATTTAAAATATTAACTTCAATGTAATCTTTATTTTTATCTTTTGTCATATAAGCAATTGGTCCAATATACCATTCAAATACTTTTGAACATCTATCTTTTCTATTAGGTGTTGCGGATAATCCTAACATATATTTAGATTGAACTTTAGACATACACTTTTGAAATATTTCAGCACCTAAATGATGACATTCATCAAATATAGCGAATCCAAATGGTTTAAATGTATCTTTATGGTATTCTTTCATAGATAAACTTTGAACCATTGCTAAAATTATATCTTTTCCTTCAACATCAATAGTATTTTGTTGTATTTTTCCTATTTTAGCATCTGGTATAAATTCTTTTATTCTATCATACCATTGAGTCATTAAGAAATCTTTATGAACTATAACAATAGTTTTATAATTTAATTGACATAGTAAATATAATGCTAATACTGTTTTACCACCACCACATTTTAAAGAAATAATACCACCACCTTTAGTTAATAATTGATTATAAGTAATATCAAAAATTGATTCTTGTTCTTTTCTTAATCCACCATTAAAATTAATATTAATTTTTTCACCTTCTAATGTATTTATACTTGGATTTCCAAATTTTTCTAATCCATAAAACCTAGGTATATATAATTTAGATGGAGATTCTAAATAAATAGTAAATTTATTATCAGTTTGTTTTCCAAAAGCATTTAATACAAATGGTTTAATTGTTAAATCTAATTTAACTTTTTTTATTTCATCTAAAGTATAATCTTCTTTTTTAATAGTATATCCATTCTTTGTTAATTTCATATTATATATATTATAATATGAAATAATATTTATATCAAATTAATTATAAATATTATATTTATAATATTATATGAAACACATGAATAAATCTAAAAAAAAAAGTGGAGGATGTATAGCATGCGCTGGTGCTGTTGCCACTGGTGTAATTAGTGCTCCAGTTGCTATACCAATTGGTATTGGAGTCGCAGCAACTACATATGGAGTAAATAAAGTATTGTCTAAAAAATCTAAATCTAAAACCAAATCTAAAAAATCTAAAACCAAATCTAAAAAATCTAAACAAACCGGTGGGCGTAAAAAAATGAGTAATTATAAAAAAACTAAAAAAAAAATGAAAGGTGGTGTATTAGAAGCAGCAAGGTATATGGTTAATAGAAAACCAGTTAAGAGATCATCTTCTAAAAAATCTTCTAATAAATCATCACCAAAACCAGTTGCTAAATTATTTAATAAACCAGAAATTAAAGAAAATTATTATAAAAAAGCACATAAAAATAGAAAAACTGGAAACCCAGTAAAACATCCTGGAAATAGAAGTTTATTAGGTTTAGATAATCAAGATATATTAAGTTTAATTGGTAGAGAAACAAATTCTATTCGTGAAAGAAAAAAATTAGAAGGAATTCAAAAAACCAAGCGGGATTACGAATTAGATCGTCAAATGTCTGCTGAAGAAAAACGATGGCATACTCCAAGTTGTACATGTGATGTTGATGGACCCCCTGGTATTGGAACATGTCCCGAATGTGGTGCATATAATGCATATTAAATAAAAAAATCTCTATTTTTGCTATTATTTTTTTAATTTGAAAACAATATAAAAGTTAGATAATAATATAGTATTATAATACATACAGAAAATTTATACAGTAACTTTACATTATAAATTTGCCAAAAAACTTTCAGTAAACTCCACTTATAAATGAGCCTTATCAAACTTAACCTCACAACCGAACCAGTAGAAAAACGATATGCTTCTACAATTGGAATTAAAGGATCCCGAGTAAAATATATGCTACACAACTTTTACAATAAGTATAATGGTGGGGAAGAAGTTACGAGTGATACAAAACTATCGGGTGTTTTTCTAAAAGTCCTTAAACATGCTGAAGTATCACAAGATGAAAAATATGAATCACTAAAAGGTTCATTCCCAGATGATGAAACCGCAGTATATGTTTATTGGGAAACACCAGAAGGGTGTGATGTAGAAAAATTTAATAAATGCATGAATGAAACTGTCAATGAAAGTGTTGATTATATCAATAATTATAAAAGTAAACCAAAATCTAAAAGTAAACCAAAGTCCGATGGGAAACGAGACAACCCTGGAATGAATAGTTATTCATTCTGGTTTCATAAAGATGAAACATTCATTGGAAAACTAATTGGATTTGAAGGTAGTAATATCGCACAACTAAAAGAAGCAATTGTTTCTACTTGTAATACAGAAAGAGCAATTGTTAAAGTATTTAAGTCTAATAAAAGTTCTGGAAACACCACATTTCAATTGGAATCAGATATGGATTCTTCTAGTGAAATTTTATACATTAAGGTATCTTATTCGGGTGATAAAAATTTCAAGGTTGTTAAAGATTTATGTCAAGATTATCTATCTGGTCTAATTGATGGTAGTTGCGGTCAATATGACAAAAATAGTATACACCACACCGACGAGGGTTATAAAGATTGTGAAGAAGATGGAAATGGTTGGTAAATTAGATACAAACAAAAAATAAAAAAACAACAAAAAA
>TARA_R110002074_G_scaffold139781_3_pt1 | contig 16323 bp, 19 predicted proteins | sample TARA_R110002074 | Tara Oceans TARA_R110002074 (sample SAMEA4397215) | marine metagenome | biome: Polar Biome; feature: [MIX] marine epipelagic wind mixed layer (ENVO:01000061); material: water (ENVO:00002006), including particulate matter (ENVO:01000060) such as... | depth 10-100 m
CCGCATCTCCACCATCACCACCCGCTGCACCGTTAGCTCCGGCTGTAATATAGTCAATACTTGAGTCCAGTACATATTTCCTAGAAGTTAATTGACCATCTGTCATGTCCATAATAAGTGCCCCAGGTTCAGTAGGTTCTGAAAATAGTCTCTGTGACGGTTCCGGCAAGCCTGCATTTCCACCGTTACCGGACGTGCCGTACTGAGAATTCCCCCCGTTAGCCCCATCTTTACCTTCATTCGTGCCCGAAGCTTGAATGGTACTCATTGTATCGTTTTCAGTCACAGTGGTCGTTAAGACGTGATTGTCACTATAGTCATAGCTAACACTCCCGATAAAGTAATAATTGAAACCGGAACTGAAGGCAGAATTACTAGATGGATATGGTTGATCCACAGACGCATGAGCATGACCACCATTACAACTATACGCATTATGACTCAATGTAACGTTAGTAAATGTACATGTTAAAACTTTGTCTGCCTGAATAATTGGATACAACTGAAACTCTGTAGCGTTAAGACCGGCATTATACGCGAAGGTGCCGTTATCACCTGACGTTCCAGTAAGATCTAAATTAAAATCTTTAAATTCACAAGATCTAAATGTTGATTGTGGCGCATTAACCAGACTCTCAATAAGAAATGTTTGTCCACTGACGTAAAGGGAGTTGGAACCAATCCTTGTAATCGTCCAGTCAATGTTGTAACCAATGAATTTACAGTTAGAAACATTATGTGCCCCTGCAAGATCTATAATCTGTACTCTGTGGTTGAACGCTATCACCGATTCAGTGCCTAAGTTCAGTGATCTTGTAAAGGATTGTCCATAATCAAATATACAATTATTGATTACTCCATTTTCGCTACCATATTTCTCAGCAAAAAATGGTAGCGAATCAAAGTAACTATAAAAAGTATCGTAATCAAATCTAAAGCCATCTACTACTATAGGATTATCGGCCCATTGTGACAACTCTGGAAAATCACCCCACACGTCTCTAGTGTGTTCATCTGTATAAGACATCCGGTGGTTATCATACTCGTATCCGGACTCTTGAATGTTCCTAAACCGAAACGATGTATTTGCAAGAGTTTCATTCCCCGCAATTCTTTGAGAAATACTTGTTTCACCGCCTAAGAACCCTCCGTAAATCTTCATGCCGGGGAAAATTAATTCAAAACGGTAGCCTGTATCGCTAGTATTGTCTTTCGCATACACACTTGCACCATAACGAACCTGAGCCGTACCCCGACTAGCTACCCATACTTGTCTTGTTTTTCTATCCTTCACAAATAGGTCTCTATATTTATCCATTGCAGCCCCTAAAGTTGGTAGAGCCTTGTCCCAAGTACTCCCATCACCCGAAGGATTTAAGTCAAGATCAACATATATCACGTCAGAATCGATATCTACTTTTGGTGGCCGGAGACTTAGCAGGTGCTCGACTTCAAGCTCTAGGTAACTCAAAAGAACATCAAGTCCAGTGCTGTCATATTTATAGCTAACTGAATCCGCCACATTAACAGATAACTTTTCCTGAAGTTCCCGAAAAAGTTTTGTCTTAATGTCGGAGTCAGCATCAAATGGATTCGAAAAAGAGACTATTTCATTTTTCATGGACGAAACCCTAGTCTCTCATAGTTTTGAGTATATCGAAGAACATCTCGTCGAAGGTTGTCAATGTCGATAATGATCTTTGAATCGTCAAATTCTTGTACTTCCACGTCAACGGATTCTATCTTCCCGTCAAGTCGAATAGATTCTTCTTGCAGCTCCCTAAACAACTGGATCTCTTTATCAGACAAACTTTCGTCGAATGGACTACTAAAACCAGACTTCTGCGGGGTTCTTAATCTTTTGATAATAGCCAATGTCTCACCTACTTTAGTTTTGCCATGCTTGTTGCTACCGCGAACTCCCTGACAACGGAACCATTCTCATCAAATTGAAAAGTAAATTTTTTATTTAATGTTGAAGAAGGTAATCGTCGCGGTCTTTCATTTTGGAAAGATATTTCGTAGAGTTCTTTTCCATCTCCAAAAAATTTAACAAGTACGGGGTAACCAGTAGATATGACTTGAGCTGCGGAGAATGACACCGGCTTAAGAGCGTTATAAACTTGTATGTCCCAAGGCCCGACAGATGGATCTTGTCTATATTCGTGTATTTTATCTCTAATTATTTTCCTAGACCTAGAGAATAAAGTTAAGCTCTGAATGGCGGTAGAAATATCATTGTCAATTGATACTCTCCATAAAGTGCCATCTGGAATATTTTCAGGAAGTTTAAAGACTCTGCCTGAATTCACAATAGCTTCATGGACTAGGCCTTGATTTTCATGGAAAAATTTTATTGATACTGGCGCACCATCTTCGGTATTTACTATTCCACTAGAGAAAGCACCTACGTCCGGAAATTTCAACCAAGATATTTGCCACACTGGGTTATTCGATTCGACTAGATTAATTGAATTCCCCATAGGAATGATATTCCTTTCAAAAGCTTGAAAAGATCTGACCTCCGAATTCCCTTCTAGTTGGAACTCCCAGTCAAGTCCATGTCTTAGGCCTTCAAAAACGACGGGGTTATAGTCTGTGGAAAGATAAGTTCCTGACAGCGCACCATCGACAAATACTTTGACGGTTATAGCACCATCAGCATCAACTTTAAAATAATCAAATATTTCCGGCTGAGTGAAGTGGAACCTCTTCGACTTCCAAGTGAAGCCAGACGTACCAGTCGTAGCGGTAAATGTAGTTACAGCTTGAATAGATTCGTCTATATCAAAACGAAGATTAGCTACATTACCCTCAAGAAAAATGCTATTGTCCGCAACCTTTGCCAAAAAAGTTTCTGGAGACAACGCGAGCCATTCTGAACGAGTGTAAAACTCTTTTGTTAGATTCTGTATACTTGAGCCAGTCGTCGCGAAAAGGCCATCACTGGAAACGTAAACAATCGTATTGCCAATTCGTGCCAAAGATTTTCTATTGATCAATGGATTGACATTTGTTATAAGGTACTTGGTCATTGTGGCAGGATTCCCCCCACTGACAATGTAGAGGTCTTCTGTAGTAAATACGACAACACTACCACCTGACAGCATGATTGCCTTAATATCATTCTTAAAAGTGACGGTGTACTCTTCGGGCCAAGAATGAAATTTATAATAATCAGAGAAATAAAGAACCTTATCCTTGAACGCAATACCAAACTGAGCCGGATGAACAATGCTTCCCTCTAAGAAAGCCTGAATTTCTGCACCACTAACGGCAGGCGGGTTTCCAAATGGTGGAAGCTCTTCTCTTAATGGCAAGAATTCAGTATCGGTAAACTTATCAGAATCAACTTCACTTAAAAGTCTAAAGCTATTGCCAGATCCCGACCGATAGACATTGTTTAATCTATAGTCGGTGTTTATTGTCTCCCTGTGAGTATTCAGCGTCGCAATCTGTCCGGGCAACAGCTCAACCGCTTCTGAAATTTCAGAAGGAACACTCTCTATAGAATCGATTCTATTTTTAAGATAGCTCTGAATGTAATAATAGGTTCTTCTTTTTGGGACAGAGTAATTAAGATTTATTGTGAAAGTCACTTCGCCTGAAATAAAATTTTCGACTAACGTATCACTCCCGCTTTCGACTGTAATAGTCTTATCTATTGGGAATGCGTCAACGTCCGCAACTTCAAAATAACCATAGATGACTCCTTGCGTAAAACTATCATTATCGTTTACTTGGATAACCATTTGATTTGGCTTCGGCTTTCTGTAAACTAATGGAATTCTACCACGAGGAATAACAGAGTTATAACCTCTACCTAACTCTGTAGGCATGTAAAAAGACTGGTCTGGACTCCCGTTATACGGTGAGTTTCGTAGTAGAAACTGGAATACGGGAGAAATTATTTGATAAGTAAAACCCGCTTGAAGGTTAAGAAGTATCTGCTCGTATGGTACTGTTATTCTCATCCCTGTTTCAGTGTAGACAACTTTGCTTGGATTAGCATACCCGCTTCCACCACTGATATGCTGAATATCATCAAAAGTGTTCCCTTGTAGATCATTAGAGACTTTCGCAACATATATTGTTCGCTTTACTCCTACCCATTTATCTATGTTACGGGCAAAGTACTCAATATTCTTAATGAATGGTGCCGGAGGTGTCGGAGTAGAAAAGACGCTACTCGAATCAATTCCACTACTTAATCGACCATCAGAGCCTTTTAGATCAAAGAAAGGAGTATTGACATCTATAGGCCTTAATGACTGGCTCGCTAAGTCACAATTCTGGGCAATCTGAGCGCCCGTCGTTGGAAGCTCATTAGGATTGAGTTTAGGAATTATTCCACCAAATCTGGTCAAGTCTACGGGCATTTAAAGAACACCTTTAATGTTTTCTAAAAAGAATTTATACTCGCTAACAACTGAAAGGTTGGTACCAAGAGATGAATTGTATAAAGCTGAGACTCTAAGATACCTTGGCACAGAATGGAGCTTTCGTTCATGCCTATGTATCGTCATAGATGGACCATCTACTACAATGTCAATAGATGGAGCTGATGCCGGAGCCGACGACGGGGAATATAGGATACTGCCATACATATCATAAATTCCCCAAGTTATGCTGCTAGAATTGGGCGTGAAGCTATTACCATGTTCGTCGATAAAGTCCACGGTCATCGCAAAAGTATTTCCCTCTTTTGCCATCTCATCTAAAAGCATTGTCGCCATAATGTTATCCTTTAAGCTGCGTCGCGAGTCGTGTAGTCAAAAGCCGGAACCGTCAAGCTATCCAAATTGGCAACAGTTACCGGAGAGCTAGTGGCGGTAACAATAACGTGTGCATCTGAAGAGTTTGAATTAACTAATATAATGTGCTCAACAGATCCCGCTGACGTTATCGCGACAACTGTATTTGGTGTTATGGTTATCTTTCTTCCGTCGGTTGCACCGTCGGCTTTCGCTGAGAGAGTGACATTAACGCCTACGGAACTGAGGACAGAAGCATCACTTAGGGCAGTCGTGCCGGGCACAAAGGCACTTGTTGCCACATATAGCTTCAAACCATTTGAGCCATTCAGTGCTATAACGTTGTCGAGTAAAGCGTCTAAAGCTGCATTGTGTATGAATTTAGCCATTTTATTACCTTTTATTTATATATTTTTGACTTGAGTATCTTTAGGTTCTTTCGTGTAAACTTAATTTTACCATAATGGAAAGTAGTTATTTTAATATTGGTAACATCAATATTATTATAATTATCTATCGATTCCACCACTAGTGATTCTTTTATTTTTAATTGTGGCTCTTGAATGAAATTGAAATTCATGAAATCTAAATTTGCTTCAAAAGGATCGACTACTACTTCTTTTGAAACCTCAACATCTTCAATTTCGTTCGAATTCTCTATGAAATGGAATTGAAGCAAAAATGTAATGGAGTCAATTCCATTGTTGTTTTCAATGTTATCGACGTTGCACAAGAATACAGAGCTTATCTCGTTCGTGTTTTGTAGATTTTCCACAAGGTTCACGTAGGGCGTTGCGTTGTTAACTCCATTGTTGTTTTCGACGTTCTCAGCATTGCACAGCACAAGAGAATCTACTTGATTCGCATTCTCTACACCTTCTGGAGCGACAGACAGCACGATGGCCTTCGTGCCTCCGATGTCTCTCATGTTGTTCCCTGTTACTGGACCGTCCACACCGCCAGACGACAAATCCAGTAAAGTATCTGGATCTATTTCGTAAACTTTATATCGGTCAGTAAAATAAAGCCTGTCAGAAACTCCACCCAAATATGAATAACTAGTGTTAGGCGATAAGACGTATGTACCATCACTTAGCAGCGTATCTGGGTCCATTTCAAACATGTTATAATCGGAAGCAGAGCCGTTGCGTCCATGCGAAAACAATCTGTCAGTTATACAGCCAATACCATTATGGACAATAAAACCGCTTTGCATGACCACATCATAGACACTAGCCCAAGGTGTCGAGTCGTCAATCTCTCTTGTTCTTGGAGAGACACCGGAGTCCTTACTGACGACGAACATTCTTGAGCCAAATCCGTCCATAGATATCATCGAACTACTATTTGCACCATTTGACCAGTCAGTAGGGTAAGATATATTACTCTTAGCCATTGTGCTAGGATTAGCATTGCACAATTGGATTCGATCATCGCTATTGGCGTCGCGTTCTTCTCCGGCAAGGAATAAATGGTCTTCATTGCCTCCGACTTGGATCCACTTATTGAAGCGATAAGGAGAGCTGAGTTCCCATCCCGTAACGTAACCACCAGACGTTAAGTCCAAGAATGTATCTAGGTCTAACTCAAAAACGCTCGGAAGGTTTCCCGACGAAAGACTAGAGGTGACGTATAGTCTGTCCGACATATTATGATTCTGGCTCGTTATCTGAGTTTGAAGCGCTTATTGATTCTGCTATGGCCTTCCATTGATCAAAATCATCTTCAACGATTTTAGCGGAGTATTCTTTATCTGGGAAGTTCGTTTTTAATACAGCCATGTCTGTGGCTATATGGCCCAAGATTGCCTCAGTCTTTAATTGATCTACAATCGGCAAGTAAGTTAGCTGATTGTCAAGAAGATCAAAATACTGGATATTCTTGGTTTTAGTGACCATTGAGTTAAACCCCATAGCTCGCCAAGGGATTAGACCACCTGAAACTCGTGCACCGTACTTAGGGTCTTTAAATATGCCTAATGGAACATTGACTAATTTTAGAAACTTCATTTGATCACCTCGTTAATTCTTCATATAGAGCTTTATGAATTGCAGCTCTATTTAAATTTTCTGTATCGGCATCGTCCTCTGACAAAGCCTTGAATACTATAAAAGATGCCAGTTTATCAGAAAGTCTATCTTCTAGCAGGATCTCTGTATTTAGATTTATGGCAATGACAGTATCTTGGAAGGCTCCAGATGAATCTAACCAGAACTCCAATCTCTTATGCCTTAAGTCATATTGTGCTTGATTCAAATACCCAATCAATTGACTATCCGGCCAACGGTAAGGACTGTCAGTGTCATGGAGTATTCGTCTAGCTTCTTTAATCGGTACTGATGATATCATGCCTGAACCCCTGAATTATTTGATCCACCACAACTAGCTCTATACAGTTCCAGACCTACTCCCTTGAAGAAGTCCTTTTCATAGAACTTGGAAGCGCCATAATCAGTCCAAGGTCTTTTTGGCATCATCATTAAAGACGAGACGCAACCGCTTATTAAGTATTTCTTGTACTTGGTAATAAACCAGTCTGGGCAGTAACCAGAATTTGGTATTAGAGACATCGTAACGACTATTGTAGAATTCGCGCTTGGAACATAGCTTCCCATAAAAGAAATACTCTTATACTTTAGCTCATAATTTCCATACGCTACTTCATTGCCATCGACGGTAACTTTCATAATTCTTATGATCTCACCATGAGTGCTCTTTACGAGAAGATAATCAGTCTGTGCCGATATGGCAGTATGGCTGTCATCTTCCTGCCAAGCATTCGTGCGTTCACAAAAGTCAGTGATCACCTTTCCCATTCGAATATTGATTAGAGGCTTCGGAACGTCCGGTAGCTCCATCAATACATCGTTTGTCATGGTTGTTGTCGTTACGATAGTCATCTAATTACTCGTTAGCATCTTTGTTGTTCGATGCCTTAGAAGCTTTCGTGCCTTCTCGCTTCATCTTATCGAATTCAGCTTTAGTCGCGGGTTTGATTTTTGTGTATGGGTAAGTTTTGATTTCACCGACAATAACTCTTGATTCGCCCGGCAATTGGCGGTACTGCTTTGCGACTGCATGATCAGCCACTTCAAGATAGTTGGAAGGGAGGATTACATTAACATTTCGCTTCATAACGAGAATGTTGCCGTTTACACCCAAGATAACTTGGTCAGAAGCATTCGGATTATCTTTAGCAGCGAAACTAACCCACCAGTAAGCGTGATCGCCATGCTCGATTTCCTTAGATTCTTTTTTCGCTTCAATAAGATTAGCATCAGCAAGTCTTAGATTTTCGGCAGCCTCACTATTTTTCGCCTTGAGCGACTTGATCTGAGAAAGAGCTGCTTTGAGTGAAAGAGCATCTTCGGTTGAACCTACGACAGTACCACTATCACTTAGTGCAAGATTTAAAGCATCGTGCCATTTCGGCAATCCGTCTTTCTTGTTCGGAAGTTGAGCACCTAGCTTAATGAGCTTGTCCGCAATGAGTTCTTTTTCCTCAGAAGCAGTTAAGTTGTCAGTGACTAATGTTGGTACATTTAATCCTAAGTCTTCGTTTTGTTCTTCTGGCATAACAGTCTACCTTTTTATTTTTAAGTATTATCCACCCAAAAAGCCGACATCCTCAAGAGAATGTCGGCATTTCTAGTTATTACCTAATAGGCTTAACTAGGAGTTGCAGTAGCCCCTGCTTCTAAGCGAGCAATCCAACTTTGATTCAAGATCGCTGTGGCTTGGTAAGTCTTCCACGAAACGAAACCAGTCTGGCCCAATGGGTCGGACTTAGAGACTGTCCCAGGATTCATCACAGAAGGCTTGACAGCGTTATGGCCCTGAAGTGGGACAATGCCGTAAGCGTTCTTTGCTACAATGATGATAGGATAAACATCAGCATTAGCAGCAGAACTTACTTCAACACCGCCAGACAATAGAGTCGTACCGCTAGCCCCTGCTGCTTCAAAAGGAGCAAAGAGGTTAGTGAGGATGATACGAACATTCTCTAGCTTGCCGATTTCACCGGGCAAACACTTATCGGAGTTAGCGTACTTCTCACAAGGAATAAAACCTACTAGACCACGAATATCAGAGTCTAAGTCAGTATGGCCCATTGCGAAGTATGCTTTACCCACGGGTTCAGTGGCGATATTTGGTCCGGCTTTGATGATCTTGGCAATCTCCATAGCCTTGTTACGCTTGAAACTCCTGTAAACGAGTCGAAAGTCGCCACGGGTAGGGGGCGCATTGACAGCAGCTCTGTTAGCTACACCAGAAGCGTAGAAAACGTTCGTGCCTGCTTTGAGTACAGAAATACGAAGAAGTTCGATAGTTTCAGCAGCTTGTTCGCCACATACTTCCATCATTTCCATAAGTACTGGATCTTCGTGTGTGTCTGCAATGACATCAGAAATCTGAACCCAGTCACCGTACTGGCCTAAAGTGGCAGTATAGTCGGTGTAGTTGATAGAGCTTCCTGACGGGGCCGTACCTTCAGTTAATGGAGTCGTTGCGGGAGTGAGAGATTCGTAACGTCTCCACTTTCTTACTTTAGACTTCTTCTTTCCTTGCGGATCGAAGTGACCAAACCTTTCTGTAACAAGCATATCTTGTCCACGAGAAAGGAGTTTCTTTGCGGCAAAAGCAGCAGTACGAGGTGAAATATCACCATAAGTTTGTACAGCCATTGTTAGCCTCCTTTTATAGCCCGATAATATATCGGATTAGCATAATTGCTCCGGCTCGCAAGGGGGCTCTGGCTTACTGACTCTGACCAACTCAGTCAAAGAAATTCTACTTGTGACCTTTTATTGCATCTATGGCAAAATAGGTTTATCACTGCACCTTTTTTCAAACCGCTTGCAGTAGCTAATAATCTACCGCAAGGCTTTTTGAACTTCTTGTGCATATTTGAGCAACGTAGCTCAATTAGAGGTTCAATTACTTTCTTCATAAAAAGCGTCTTGGAATTCATCTTCATTAGATGCCTTTTTTACTCCACTGGCTTTCTTATCACCAGATATAAGGCTCTTCTTGACTTCCTTCTTAGCTTCCTTCTTTACTTTAAGCTCTTGTCTTTTTTCTTCCGCTCGCGCTTTGGTCGCGTCATAAGCGTCAAGAACGAGAAGAGCATCATCTTTATTCAAAGAATCGGCAAGCGCCTGTAATCCTCTGTCTTGAGAATCCAACCAAGTCTGAAACTCCTTTGAATTTGATACATCTCTTGCATCCGGTCTTTCTTTAATTAGTGATCCCCAGAAACGTCCACTTTCAAGGTTCTCTTGGTGTTGAGCCTTTTTCTCTTCGTCTTTCGAGCTAACTTCAGGCTTTACTTTTGCCTTCGCTTTCTCATTAATTTTTTCAAGAACATTTTTCAAAGCAGGAAAATCTAAGAAGATTTCTTTAAAATCGGCTTGGTCTTCTTCGTCAAGGCCTTTGATAATATCATCAATAGTAGCGTCGGGTGATTCCTCTTCTACTTCTTCAGTCTCTTGCTCTTCTTCTTTTTCTTTTTCTTCTTTCGGCTCTAACCTAGCTTTAAGCGCTTCAACCTGCTTTTCAAGTGCTTCTTCTCTTTCCGATGGCTTATTAGAATCAGAGTCTTTTTCGAGCTTTTCTTCTTCTTCATCATCATCGCTTTCACCTTCTGTGCTGTCAGATTCGGCAGTGTTGCTTTCATCACCTTCAGAGCTAGATTCTTCACTGTCTTCAGAATCTTCACTTTCAGATTCTTCGACTTCTTTTTCTGGCTCATCCTGTATTATTTCATCAGACTCGAAAGCCTCCATGAAATCATCTGAGATTTCTTCGGTAACTTCTTCAGCAACAGTACTCATAAATCTTCCTCTTCGGTTTTCTTGATAGCTTCATTTACAAAATCGAGTATATCGTCACAAGTATTAGCCGTATTCAACAATCTCAATGCTTTGAGATCCTGCCCTTTACCTGCTTGTAGCATGGCATTTCGAAGTGCGGTCTCTTTTTTTTGTTGAATAACGTCTAAAAGTATACGGCCACCATCATGGTATCTAATCTTAGAAACGTCCAAGATAGCCGATGAGTTGTTAAGATATTCGCTTGTAGTCATACTAAATTATATCTCATTCTATCGATATTTCATATAAATTCAATTAAATTTATTGATTTTATCAATACCGCATTAAATACTTGAGTTGATTTTGCACTCAATGCGGTACTAATATTACTTCTCTTGCTGCATGCTTTTGGCACCTTCCATAATCTTCAGCCTTAACTCTTCAGCCTTCATTTTAGTTTCGGCAACCATCGTTTCTTTCTTGGCGTTCTCTAGCTGAATTTCAGATTCTAGCTTTTGTACCTGCAAATCTTGTAGTTTTTGGCTCATTTCATTCTGAGCTTGTTCTGACTCCTTTTGAGATTCAAGATCTTCATCGTTCATGAACCATCGGTCTGTGTCTATATCAAGCATTTCGGTGAATTCTTTGTAGATCTCTTCAATCTTGACTTTTTTGTCGAGTCTTTCATCACCTTGAATCATCTCAATAGCCTGACGAATCCCGGCAAGCTTGGTCACTCTATTCTGGAAACTGGTGAACCCATTGGCGACAACTTTGTAATTGCCTTTAGATTCGACCGCCTCATCTTCCATATTGTATTCAAGGAAAGCTGAAACAACTGGCTCGATTATTCCACCGTCGAGATTTCGGATAATTTTTGACAAGTACTTGCCCGATTTCTCCAAACGCTGAGAAAGTTCAAAGGCGGTTTCACGTCCAGATCCTCCCGCTCCCTGCTGAACTCTAGGAACTGAGCTTTCATCGTCGGCAAATTGTTGAGCGAGATTAATCATGCTTAGAAGGCTTTCACCTACATCGGGAAATTCCAACGGCTGAATGGCTTGGCGAACATCGTCGCATTCCTCAGTCAATTCAATTAGTTTGCCGGGATCAAAGAGTGAATCTTGGTTGTGAAGCATTCTTCTGTTTACTGCAATCATCGCATTTGCTGTAATTTTTTTATTGTCTTCAAAAGCGCGAACGGAACCATTGAGCAATTCTTGAATTTCTCTCAGATTGTCTGCAATGCCATTACCGCCAATCCCATCGATAGGTTCTTCCCAGACTGACCGATAGAATGGGCGTTCATTCTCATCCATGCGAACGTAACGGATAATGGTGTGATTTGCCATGACCATCATTACTTCAACTTCTTCGCCATCTTCTTCGACTTCAGAGGTGTCATTTACCGCGACAGAGAAATCTTTAGAGTCTTTTTGGCCTTGTTCTAGTTCTTCCTCGAACTGCTTTGCTAGCTCTGAAGGAACTCTGCCCCAATATTCTATCATCGTGATCTTTTTCTTTCTATTCTGGATTTCACGTTGAGCGGGTGGAAGTGAGGCTGTATCCTCTTCATCGTAGTCGCCTTTGTGAGCGGATATTACCGAACCGATTTTATGATCTATAACAAAAGCGTCTCCTTTCATACTCCGAAGCTCAAATGGCGACACCATCTGGCGGTGTATAACTGCACGTCCACGTTGAAGATCATCTTCTTCAATATCTCTGAATACGTCCCAGATCGAAAGAGCTTCGTATTTCGGGTAGTCAACTTCTTCGGAAATTTTACCCCATGACTCTTGCCCGTCGTCATCTGCGGTATAACCATATCCCTTTTTGACTACTGTCTTTACAGACTGCTTTCCATAAGTTTCTCCATAGATGGCAGCAGAAAGGACATTTCTGGAAAATTCGGCATCAGCGTTGCATCGTTTCAACTGCTCGTTGATCGTTGCCGACATCAACTCTCTTTTTTGGTCTTCAGCTTGCTTCAACTCATCATCCGCACTTTCAAGCTCTTGATCGGCCACATCAGACTGATCTAAGAAGTATGGAAGCTTTCCTCCTTGCATCACAGTGTCAACAATTATTGAATGAGCTGCGATACACTTCTGTTTAGTGATGCCGATGAATCTATTTGATCGCCATGAATCCAAGTCTGAGGTACCGCCCTCAGTCTTCTTTAGCTTTGTATGAAGCTCTTTGTTGAATGAATCAATATTCATTTGCCACTTTATCTCAAGATCCTTTCTATCGGTCTGAAATTCTTTAAATGTTTTAGATACGTATTGCTCTAATCCGGTCTTATCTTCATTCGTGTTATTCATTTTTTCATATCCTTTTAATTAACATCATTATCAATTCTGTATTTCTCCATGCCGTTCAAGGCACAGCTTAAAGCATGTAAAGCGGGTAAAATCTTCTCGGTTCCTGCGGTAAACATCTTCATCTGCATGTGAACTTCGCCATCCTCCTCGTATAGCAATTCATTCTGCAAGTCTTTTTCAAAAACAGTGTGCATCGCTTGGTCATCATCTCTCCATTCCGTTTGGATCATCGCGGGCTTTGGGTTAATCATGTCAGAACGATATATCTTTGTACGATACTTTTTAGCGCTAACATAATTTTGGTGGTAGAAAAAGTGATCGGCAAAGTAAAGCTTCCATATGTCGGGGAACCAACTCGACAAACCTTCTAGTTCTAGGATATTGTCATTAATGACGTGATCAATAACTTTGAACGGCTTCTCTTCGAAAACGTATACCTTTCCTGTTCTCATATTCAACCCGCACATGACTGCAAATCCTTGTAGTCCTCCGCTCTCGGTCATCATTGGGAAACAAATACCGCCTCGCATTAGGTATCTTCCTGAAGGTGCGACAGCATTTTCGCCAAAAACTAATAGCGAAACTCTTTTGTCTACATCCCATTTTACCGCTCTTGGTCTAACTTCCATTTCTATTCCATCCTTTTTGCGCACCTTTGCCTAAGCTTCCGGCAAGCGTTTTAGATTCATCATATCTTTTCTTTGCTAACTCATGACCGCCTGAGCAACCGTCTACTCGGTCATCATGAAGACTTGCGGGGAATTGTTCAAGCTGCTCGTATGTAAGTTCATTCCACTTACCCCGAACAAAGAATACCATCCTGCTTTCGAACAGTGGTTCAAGTACTGAGGCTCTGACTATTTTGTCTTTGGAGACAAGACATTTGTGGACTACCGACTTGCCCAGAAGAATATCTTTCATTGTCGTGTAGGTGTCTTTGTATCCTGCCACAGACTCCACACCTTGCCAAACTGATCCTCCGTCGGATTCTGATATTCTCTTGATCATCTTGTTTCGACGGGGTGCTTCTTCTTGACAACTTGCCTCATCCATCACAAAGAATTGTGGCATGCCTTTATATTCTCTGTATGCGCACTTGGTTCCCACGGTCCAGTCGGGGTCGTCTTTCTCGCGTTCCTTTTCAGTGGATGCCAAGTCCCAGAATCGAACCCATAGCAGATCATCCGGCAACTGAGCTTCGTCAATGTATCTCAGTCCCTCCATTTCGAACATATTACCGCCTTTTAGCGTCGGCTCTCCTTGAAGCAAAGAAGCTGAACCGTATTTACCCTGAATGGCAAACTGCTTTCTGTACCAAGACTCATCGAATCTTTCTGGAAAAAGGTAAGTGCCATCATCTTGTCTGGCTTTGTAGTGAAGGTTTTCAAAGATCGGGAATTCTTCGTCATACTTCCGGTCATCTGGGTTATTCTTTTTGAGTATGTTGCCTGAGATGTCATCTACGTGCCAACGAGTATTCAGAACGAGAACGATATGAACTGGCGCCACACGGGAAACGAAGTCCTGCGTAAACGAATCCCATCTAGTTCGACGAGTTGTTTCTGAATCTGCTTCCTTTCTATTCTTGAAGAAATCATCCACTATCAGAAGATTAGCGCCTTTTCCGGTCGCACCACCGTCTGCACCGACCGCATAGTATTTGCCGACATGACTATCGATATGCCTTTCAGAGTTGCTATTCGACTTTGTATCAAGCCTCGCGTCAAAAGTATTCATGTATGAATCTGAACTCATGATCTTTTTCACGTCCTTCGAAAAGCCTTCAGATAACCCCGCGCCATAACTTGCCTGAATAACTTCATCATCGGGAAACAGTCCTAAGAAATATGGTGGAAGGTAACGTGAACTCATATCAGACTTGCCATGACGGAACGGTACGACAATATGTAGATACGAACTCACGCCTTGTTTGTAAAGTTCAATCGCTTTGTCAATCCTAGCACAGATCTCCCTTGTATGTGTTCCGACAATCAAGGGAGTGTTTGGCTTGAGCCAGTTGTACCGCATAAAGCCTTGCAAGCTATCTCCTGCTTGAGATGCCTTGCACCATTCGGCCAAATCTATGTTAGGATTTTCGGGCATCTACTCAATGATCTCCCAATCGTCTGCAAATGTGTCCGAACTTGAAGCAATCCAAGAATCAACGGTGCCATCCGATTTAACTATTGCGATTTGATTCATGTAGCTCGGCCCTTGATCCCTCTTAATGAATTCCTCCTTCACCGAATCCGGTAAAGAGGTCATTCTTGGAACGATGTCCTTGGAAACTTCCGAAGGAACCTGCTTGAAGACAAACATTCCTTTTTCGTTCCAACTTTTGCGAGCAATCTTTAATCCTTTTCTCAGCGCTTCAATCGCGTGACCAAAAGTCATACCGTCGCAAGGTCGATTGCAATCCTCGAATTGCTTCTTTGGACACCACGACTTGTGGCCATCTGGATAGACGACCAGATAACCATCGTCCTCTGGATCTTCATCAGAAGGCACTTTCCAACCACGGTAATCATTGTAGCTTGCGCGATTCATTGGTTTCGCGTTGACAATCTTCGAGCTGATATACTTTGTAAGAGGAATTGAAGGCTTACTGACTCCATCACTTTCAGATACTTCAGATATTCGCTTTTCTATCTTCGAGCTAAATCCTTTGATACGCTTGAGCAATAAGATACTGTAGTCAATCATGAAGCTCTTTTGATCCTTGAGAAGAAGTTTACTTTCTCCGTTTTCGAAATTTTGTGGATTGTTGAGGTATGAATTCAACTTCGAAATCTTTTCCAAGAGCTCGTTACTTTCTTCTATTACTCTTTTCTGCCACTCGCTCATGCTGTTATTCCTTTTATCGGTGTTTTCGTTGTGTAACTTCTTCTTGATCTCATCTTATTGATCTTAGCTTCGCATTTTATGTGCGAGTAAACTAGGCGTTCATCCTGAATTAATCCTTTGCAGCAATCACTTGCCGATATCTCTTCCGAACAGACATAGCACTTCACGCTCCGGAGCCTGCTCACAGTAAGACAACCTCCCATGAAGGTAACTCTGTCCCGGGCAAATCTGAATAACAATCGTTAATCGAAAGTACATCACGATTGTCAGTCTCTTTGACTCCCTCGTATGCCAAGAAGTGTTCCCGAAGCTCGCTGTAGCCGTTAAACTCTTGGGCGAACTCTGAAACACGTATAATACTAATGCCTTCGAGTAGGTGAAGCTGTACTATTGAAGCTGTGTTTGTTATATGCACTTGTCATCATCCTCGTCATGTATTGTCATTTCCTGCTCTCCGACAAGATAATAATTGAGTCCCGTCTTTGGATTCCTGAACGCAAAGCGTTCTTCGTGTGCCCATGAATGCGGATAAAGTAGCAGCACCTTTGCTCGTCTGCCGAAACTGGGCCGGATTAAGTAAGGGGT
>TARA_R110002074_G_scaffold132543_1_pt1 | contig 16299 bp, 25 predicted proteins | sample TARA_R110002074 | Tara Oceans TARA_R110002074 (sample SAMEA4397215) | marine metagenome | biome: Polar Biome; feature: [MIX] marine epipelagic wind mixed layer (ENVO:01000061); material: water (ENVO:00002006), including particulate matter (ENVO:01000060) such as... | depth 10-100 m
AAAAAAAATGGGTAAAGATAAGAGGTTAGTCTAACAATGGATGACAGTCCTAAAAAAAGAGGTAATCCTAAGTTTTTTAAAGGAATGCCCTCCTTAAATCCAAAAGGTAGAACAAAAGGATCAGTCAACAAATTTACAAAACTTTCCAGAGAATTAATGTCCTCCAAAGGACCGGAGATTGTAGATAAAGTTATAGAACTAGCTTTAGAGGGAGATAGGCACTGTTTAAAGATGTGTCTTGATAGAATTATCCCAGTTTCCAAAGCAGTGGAAATAAAACATGAGCATGAAGATTTAGGTATAAATATTATAGTGGAATCTGTTAAGGCAATAGAACGACAAGAAGAAAAAGAATATAAGTTAATAGAGGGCGAAATTTCCAAGAAATGTTCTAGTGATGAGTGATATAAATGTTACACTTCACGATGCACAAATGGAAATTTTTAAAAGTCCTAAAAGATTTAAGATAGCCTCCTGTGGTAGAAGATTTGGTAAATCTTATTTAGCAGCGTGGTTATTAATAATAAAAGCATTACAATCAACAGATAAAGATGTTTTTTATGTAGCTCCTACTTTTCAACAAGCAAAAGATATTCTTTGGTCCATCTTAAAAGAAATTGGACAGCAAGTAATAAAAAGCACACATGAAAACACAGCAACAATTACTTTAATTAATGATAGGAAAATATATTTAAAGGGTTCAGATAGACCAGATACTTTAAGGGGCGTTGGTCTTTGTTTTGTAGTTTTAGATGAATATGCTTCCATGAAACCGGAAGTATGGGAAATGATCCTAAGGCCGACATTAGCAGATGTAAAAGGGGAAGCACTTTTTATAGGAACTCCGGCAGGTAAAAATCATTTTTATAAATTATGGATAGAAGCACAAACACCGGAACATGAAAAAGAATGGGATGCATTTCAGTTTAATTCTACCGATAATAAGTTTTTAGACCCTAAGGAAATTGAAGCAGCTAAAAGATCGATGTCAACCCAAGCGTTTCGACAGGAATTTGAAGCAACTTTTGAATCATTTACAGGCGGTATTTTTAAGGAAAATTGGATAAAATATGCTGAAGAGGGAATGTTTGAGGATGTATCTAAAAATCAAGGCCATTATGTTATCTCTGTTGATCCGGCTGGGTTTGAAAAAGCCCACAAAGCAAGGGGATTAAAAAGTTCTAAATTAGATGAAACAGCTATTTCCATTGTTAAAATTATTCACGATGAATGGTATGTTAAAGATATTTTACATGGAAGATGGGGGATTAAAGAGACAGCGGAGACAATTTTAGATGCAGCAGAGGAAGTTTCCGCTACCACAGTAGGCATTGAAGCAGGTGCATTAAAAAATGCTATTATGCCATATCTGGAAGATTTTATGAGAATCCGTGGAAGATGGGTAAATATTACTGATGTTACTCACGGTGGTAAAAGAAAACAAGATAGAATTACATGGGCGTTACAAGGAAGATTAGAACATGGTAAAATTAGATTTAGAAAAGCTGATTGGAACCATGACTTTATTTCTCAGATGCTTGATTTTCCAAGCCCCCTCGCTCACGATGACTTGCTGGACTCTTTGGCCTATATTGACCAGGTATCCGTAGTTGATTTTGCTCAATCCATAGACGTAGATGAATGGGAACCGATAGATAATGTCTCAGGATACTAAAACTTTAGCCTTTAATGATCCACAGGCATCCTTATGCTCTTGGGTAGTTGGAAGAGTTTCTCAATGGGAAGAACATAGAAATACCAATTATTTGGACAAATGGGATGAATATTATAGAATATGGCGAGGAGTTTGGACCAGTGCGGATAAAACAAGACATTCGGAAAATTCCAGATTAATTTCCCCTGCTACTCAGCAAGCAATTGAAGCTACGGTATCGGAATTAGAGGAAGCAATTTTTGGTAAGGAACAATGGTTTGATATTCGTGATGATATTGTTGACCAAAATCCTCAGGATGTAAACGTAGTAAGACAGCTTTTACAGGAAGATTTAACAAGAGCTAATGTAAAAGATAGTATTTGTGAATCATTATTAAATGCGGCTATTTATGGTACAGGTATAGCTAAAATAAATGTTAAAGAGGAAGTTCAAAAAATTCCTCAAGAATCAATGATCCCTGATACATTAACAACAGATACAGTTATTACTGAAAATGATATAATTACAGTACAAGTTGATGCTCTTACTCCTAAGGAATTTGTTATTGATCCTACTGCAACATCTATTAAGGAAGCTTTAGGAGTTGCACAGATTGTAATTAAACCAAAGTATGAAATTATTGAAGGTATACGAGATGGATTATATGAGGATAAACCCATTGGAAGCTATGATAAAATGGACCTTGGGTTTGATGAGGAAAACAGCAGTGTTTCCACTGATGATGATAAAGTAAAGATTACGGAATATTGGGGTAGAGTTCCTAGAAAATTTCTTGATGAGAAAAAAGATTCCCTGGGGGCGGACTTTGACTATGATGAAGATGAATTAGTTGAAGCAGTAGTTGTTATTGCTAATGATTTTACAGTTCTTAAAGCAGCGGAAAATCCTTATATGATGATGGATAGGCCATTTGTTGCTTATCAACACGATAGGGTTCCTAATAAATTCTGGGGAAGAGGCATAGCGGAAAAAGGCTATAATCCACAGAAAGCTCTTGATGCAGAGCTTAGAGCAAGAATTGATACATTAGCTTTAACAACTCATCCGATGATGGGAGTAGATGCTACAAGGCTTCCTAGAGGCGTAAAATTTGAAGTAAAAGCAGGGAAAACTATACTAACTAATGGTGATCCTAGACAAACTTTAATGCCTTTAAATTTTGGTAGTTTAGCTCAAAGTACTTTTACGGAAGCAGCGGAACTGGAACGAATGGTTCAAATGGGTACAGGAGCTATGGATTCCGCTAATAGTAATTTTTCTAATCCTAGAAACTCTACAGCGTCCGGTATGTCCATGCTTCAAGCGGCTTCCATTAAAAGACAAAAACGAACAATAATGAATTTTCAAGATAATTTTTTAATTCCATTAGTTCAAAAAGCATCTTGGAGATATATACAATTTGATCCTACTCGTTATCCGGTTGCAGATTATAAATTTTTTGCTTATTCCTCTATGGGTATTATGGCAAAGGAACTGGAAATGATGCAAATGATTCAGTTACTATCCATGACGCAGCAAGGTACTCAACCATTTGCACTTCTTCTTATGTCTATTTTTGAAAATAGTTCCTTAGCTAACAGAGAGCAAATGAAAATGGCAATAGCTCAAACAATGCAGCCAAATCCAGAAGAACAGCAATTAAAACAAGCCGTACAGCAAATAGAACTACAAAAAGCACAAATGGATATTAGGGAAGTTGAAGCGTCTGCTATGAAAGATTTTGCCCATGCAGCAAAGTTACAAAGTGAAGTTACGGATAAAACTTCCGAAGAAACTTTAATTCGCAAACAAGTTGACCTTGCTGAACAAATGGAAAAAATTAAAAAAATTAAACTTGATAGTGAAAAATCTAGAGTGGAAGCGGAAAATACTCAAGCGGAAACTCTTAGAAATATTCCGGAAATAGATCACTTAAAGTCTGAAACTATTTTAAATTTATCTAATGCGAGGAAAAATACTTATGGACGATAGATGTGAGGTATGTGGAAAGAACGGTTGGGACAGAGATGGTTATTATTATGAATGTGATTGTGAAGAAAATAAATGTACAGCACCTGTAGGGAATCCGGACGAGTAATGTTAAGTATTACACAAGCTGCAAAAAACTATATGAAAGATATATTAAAAGATAAACATAAAAACACACATATAACGTTAGGAGTTAAAACAGGTGGGTGCTCCGGATTTCAATATATTTGGGGATTAACTGTTGATAAAGATTATAACAATAATGTTAAATGGTCTAAACCAATAGAAGATGTGTTAGTAATAGATCCCTTAGCGGAAATGTTTATAGCAGGTTCAGAAGTAGATTATATTAAAGAATTAGGAGGATCATACCTTTCCATTAAAAATCCTGTAGCATCTAGTTCTTGTGGTTGTGGAGAAAGTTTCGGTGTCTAACCCTATACCTCATAATAACCCAAATAGCCGTATTAGACAGGCTAGAAGACGATGGAAGTGTTAGAGTGAATAATAAAAATAATAAAAAATATATTAGTATTAGAATTGCACAATTAAAGGAAGATAGAGATAAAGCTAATACCAATTATGATGCTGCATGGTACAATCGTTTAATACAGGAATTAGATTGGGCTGATCAAATGATTCATAATAAAGAAAAACGTAATTGTAGTTTAGATGATTTTGAATTAATTGAATCTACTTTTCCTTGTGATACGGAACAGCAATGAAAAAATTTATTAGTTGGGAACCAAATAGAATAACCGTGGAAACTGATAAAGAATTTTTAGAAACACGTTTAGATTTATTTTCTACGGAAGCTTGGTCGTTGTTTACACAGGAATTAATAACAATGGCTGAATCATTAGAAAAAATTAATTCCATAGAAGATGAAAAAACCTTATTCCTAAGAAGAGGGCAGGTAGATATTTTAAATATGATTATTAATTTAGAAGAGACTACCAAATTAGCGTTGGATCAATTAGAGTAACTAACTCCAACATTTTTTAACTCCACAATCTTTATAGCAGACGGAGATTAGCAATATGAGTAATGTAGTTGTAGAGGAACAAACGGAAACTGAAACGGAATCTAAACAGTATTCCGATATAACGAACATGGAACAGGCTTCTGTCGATGAGGAACAACCTGTTTCAGAGGAAGAAAAGTTACCGGAAAAGTTTAGAGGAAAATCAGTTGAATCTATTGTCTCTTCCTATGAAAATCTTGAAAAGGAATTAGGCCGTAAAGGTCAGGAAATAGGAGAGTTAAGGCAATTGACCGATAATATTCTAAAGCAACAACTTGCCACACCAAAAAACGAAACTAAAAACGAAAACGAAGAGCTTGATTTTTTTGATGACCCTAATAAAGCTGTTAGTAAAGCCATCGAAAATCATCCTAAGTTTCGTGAGTTAGAAGAGCAGCGTGTATTGCAACAAGTACAGGCAACAACTCAACAACTTAAATCAAAACATCCTGATTATTTAGAAATTTCTAAAGACCCTAAATTTCAGGAGTGGGTTAAAGATAGTCCGATACGGACCCAGCTTTATGTTAACGCTCATAATTATGATATTAATTCCGCAATGGAACTTATGGGAAATTGGAAGGAACGATCATTAATTACGAACACCGCTAAGGCAGAAGAGGAAAAAACTGCTAAACGTGATCAAGCATTAAAAACTGGTAAAACTGTATCAAGAACATCTGCCGAATCCACAGCAGGTAAGAAAATTTACCGTAGGGCTGATCTAATCAGACTTAAAACAAGTGATCCTAGGAGATATGAAGATTTACAAGAAGAAATTCTTCAAGCTTACTCAGAGGGTCGAGTAAAATAAACTATAAAGCTAAGGAGATGAAAAATGGCTTTGGGAACTAATCATCAGACTACTACTGATGCTGCTAACTTTATTCCTGAACTATGGTCCGATGAGGTCATAGCAGGGTATAAAGCTAATATTGTTATGGGTAATCTTGTTACTCGTATCAATCATAATGGTAAAAAGGGTGATACTATCCACATACCTACGCCAACTCGTGGATCAGCTAATGCTAAAGCTGCTGATACTCAAGTTGTTCTTCAAGGAGATACTCACGGAGTAACGAATATTAGTATTGACAAGCATTACGAATATTCCGTAGTTATTGAAGATATTGTGGAAGTTCAAGGCTTATCAAGCTTACGAAGGTTTTATACCGATGATGCTGGATACGCTCTTGCAAAGCAAGTTGATACCGATATTTGGACGCAATTTGAATCACTTCAGGGTGGTACAGTTGGCGGTTCAGGGGCTGCTTTATGGGAAAAAGCTGTTATTGGTAGTAATGGAACAACTGATTATACTGGGAACTCTTCAAATGCTGCTGATTTAACTGATGCAGGTATTAGAGCAATGATCCTAACATTGGATAATGCTGATGTTCCTATGGATAATCGTTCACTTGTAGTTCCTCCTATTGCTTCAAACGATATGTTAGCTATTGCTCGTTTTACGGAGCAAGCATATATTGGAGACGGAAATGCAATTAAAACTGGTAAAATAGGTTCCATCTATGGAATTGATGTTTACGTCAGTAGTAATTGTCCTTCTATCAATAGTTCTGCACAACGAGTAGGAGCAATGTTTCATAAAGACGCTATTGGTCTTGTTGAGCAAATGGGTGTTCGTTCGCAAACTCAATATAAACAGGAATATCTTGGCGATCTGTTTACCTCTGATACTATTTATGGTATCGGTGAAATGAGAAATGATGGCGGCGTAGCATTTGTTGTACCTGCTACTTAAGTAACTCTAAGGTTTCCCTAGGGTTTTTAACTCTAGGGAAACTTAGTTACTAATGAGAAAGATAATGAAAAAACAATTTTTACTTCTTTTTATATTATTATTACCTGTCTTTTGTCAAGTTAAAATTCCATTTGAATCGATTAATGTTAAAGCACAGGAAACTCAATTAGTAGGTTTAATTATTGCTTCGTGTGTAACTTTAGATTCCGTAAAACAAATAGCAAAAGCAGATGAAACATCAAAAGAAAAAGCGGTTCAATTATTCTTAGGTTTTGAAACATTGGGAATTTGCGGTCGTTACCCAACTCCACGTTTAGCACCCTTAGAGAAAAAAATATTAACTTATATAGATTATTCTAAAAATACAATTGAATTATGGAAAATTAAAGATTTAGATTTATGGTCTCTTATTGATCCTAGAAGAATAGAAACAATTACTATCAAAAAAAATAATTTAAAAACAAATTCAGGGCACAAAATATAATGCCAACATTTAATTATCTCTGTACTTGTACATCTTGTAATCATATACAAGAAGAATTTAGATTATTTTCTGAACGAACTAATTCTACTAATTGTAAAAAATGTGGGACAGAATCAATTCAAACAGTTTCTAAGCCATTAATATTATTTGATGGGTCTAACCCAGATAATATAGCGGCACATGATAGATGGGTTAAACACCATGAACAAAAAGGTAATGGAGTTAGAACTCAATGAAAACCTTATCTATGGAAGACCTTCTTTCAAATAGTAGTTACGATTTAGAATTGGAAAAAATAAAAAATAAAATCAATACTCTTTATTTGAATATGATTACAAAAATTTTTAAAGCTTCAAACCCAGGAGCTTCCGAAATATCTTTACAGGAATTTTTAGAGGAAAATAAAATAGAGTTTGGTGAAACGGAAACATTTCAGGAAGAAGCTGACGAATTAGAAAGTATGTTAGATAAGCTACTTAATTCCGAAGAACTTGATTCAGTAGTAGATAGGGATTATCAACCCCCTTCTGTAGAATCCGGTAAAGAGTTAAAAAATAAAACACATGATGTTCCAAAAGACTTTAAAACAAAACCTTTACCAGTTCCGTCCGAAGGTTTGTTTTCCATTAAGGAAACAAGAACTTTACCAAAAACAAAATCTTTAAAAACTCCTACAGGTACAATAAAAAGAGTTAGTACGGATATGCCAAAAGTCACTAAAAAATCTCTTGCTGTTGTTTGGGATGCGGAAAGACAAAAATTACTTGATTTAGTTAAAAAACGAAATAAAGAATATGGAGTTATTTTATAACATGAAACCAGTTAAAAATAGAACGGCAGGGAAATTTGTTAAAAATCCTCCTAAGAAAAAAATTACAAAGAAAACTAGAAAAAGAAATCTTGCTCGTTGGCATGTAGAAAGAAGAGTTAGTGGGCTTGTTTAATAATGAAAAGAGGAAAAATAAAACCATTGATTAAACCGTTTCCAAAAGAAAAACAGCTTAGATGGAAACAACAAGAAGCATTTATGAAGTTAAGTAATTTTAATCAATATAATAAACAACCTTATTTATATGGCGATAGTAGAGCAATTTATGGAAAAGCAAAATATTCATCCCAATCATAAACATTAAGAGGATATCATGGGCGATTATACAATAGCAGTTTCCTGGTCTGGAAAAGATAGTTTAGCGGATGCTGATAGTGCAAAAGTTATTTCCGGAGGAGATTTTAATACGGAATTTACAGCGGTACGAACTGCTGTTAACTCAAAATTAGATATAGCAGATAATTTATCTGATATAAATAGTGCATCAACAGCTAGAACAAATTTAGGTTTACCTGCTAATGTTGCAAGTACTAGTGTAGAGCAAACATGGACAAAGCAACAACGTCCATTAACCGCTGCTTTAACATTTAATGCTACACAGACTTGGGATTGTGATGTAGCACAAGACGCAACTTTAACTTTAGCTGGTAATATAACAGGATTTAGCGCTCCTACAAATCAAGTTGCAGGTTCTTATTACACTTTAAGAATTACAAATGCTGCTAGTGGCGGTCCATATTCTATAAGTGGATGGAACGCTATTTTTAAATTTCCCGGCGGAACTGATCCGACAATGACTGCATCTGCGTCAGCAGTAGATTTATATGTATTTAGATCAGATGGTACAAATATGGAATTACTTGGTATATCACAGGATGTAAAATAATGTATGTATTATTAACAAAACAGGAAAATGGAAGTTTTAATCTTCCTATTAAATGGGAAGGATCAAATATTTTTGATTCCGCATTAAAAGAATTAACTCAATACACTTTAACTAAAGATGTTATTCCAAATGGAGACTTACCTTATTTTGGAATTTTTCCTATTAGTATTCCTAAAGTAGAAACAGGAAAACGATTAAAACCAGGTTCCGATAAGGAAGATTCATTTAATGGAACAGCAGTTACTAGGGCTTTAATTTTTGAAGATGATCCGGATTATACTGCCCCAAAGGAATTAACTGAAGAAGAACAAACAAAAATTGTATTAGATTCTTTAGTTGGTCATACAAAAAAAGATGCTGAAAAAAGAATTATAAAAGAAGTTCCGGAATGGGATCAAAGGAATATGTCCGTAGAATTTTCCTTAATGTTAAAACAAATATCCGATGGAACGGACTTAACATCTGAACAAAAAACAACATGGGATAATTATAAAGCTAAATGGGATAAAATTACAGCAATACGAAATAAATCAAATGAACTAGAAAAATCTTACCAAGGAAAAACAAAAGAAGAGCTATATAAAATTAATGTAACTTCCGATGATAACTGGAAATAAAAACTAATGTATATTTTTCCTGCAAATTCCCCTAGTGGTGGTTCTTCTGTTACTACTGAACTTGGTAATTCCTACACAGGCCAAGCATCTAGTAATACATTAACGGTTTCAAATGTTGATTTAGGTACAGCAGCTACAGATAGAATATCCGTAATTGGAATAACTGTTAATGATGGAGGTGAAATTCCTCTTAAAGTAGAAATAGAAAATTCTTCCGGAACTCTTGTTCAATGTAGTGTGATTATTGAAACTGGCACTAGCTCTTCATTTTATAGCGGTGGTCCGTTTGCCGCAGCTACTAGTCATGCCTGTGGTCTTTACAGCCTACCAACAGGGTCTGCTACGTTTGGCACAACAGGTGATGTAAAGGTTACGTTTGAAGGGAATCCATATTTAGCATTAGTTAGTTATGCTATTTACAATTCAAATGCTGGTCATATTCATAAAACTTTTCACAATAGTTCAACGGCAACTTTTCAAGTAGATATTCCCGCTGGTGGGGCTGTTATAGGATTATGCGGTGGATATGGTTCTCAAGCTGGTGCATGGACAGGAGATTCTACGGCATTAACGGAAGATAAAGATAATATTAGTTCCAGCGGAGAAACATATCTTTATTCAGCAAGTAATACTTATGCTGCGGAATCTTTATCACATGAAGTTATTTTTACACCAGCATCTGCTCATAGTGAGTATGCAAGAGCTATTGTAGCCTTTGCCCCAAACACCAGAATTTCCAGAGTACTAACTGACCGAAGATCAAGCGGTTCAGACGCAAGCTCTTACACGTTTTCCGATTGTATGTTAGGAACTGGAAAAATTATTGTAGCGGGGTTAACGGGCAATGAAACTAAAGATATAACTGGAATAACTGTAGATGGAAACACGGCTACGGAACTAACTTCAAACGAACAAGGCGGTACATATATGGCTATGTATCAGTATAACGGAAACACCTCCGCAACTGGAGATATTGTAGTGTCAATGTCGGGAACTGCCGGACGGTGTGGAATTTTAGTTTATCTGGTAAACAATGCCGCAGATAGCGCAACGGCAACTGCTAACTCAACCAGCAATGCTCAAACAACTATTGATGTGCCAGAGGGCGGGTTATTAATTGCAGTAGGCCATTTTGGTAATGGAACCACTCCTACGTCAACAACAGGAGTTGACCCTGATGCTGTTGTAGGAACAGAGGCTGTTTACTACGGCGGCTCTAATCCAGAACAGTTGTTATCAGGGGCAAGCCGATGGTATCCTAGTGCATCGTCAGGCGGTGCTGTTGAATTTTCTACAACTCAAGACCAAGCAATTTCTGCTGTTAGTTTTGCGGAGGCAACATAAATAAATGGTTATTACTGAAGCATTAGCCGGATTAGCTTTAGTACGAAGTGCTTGTAAAACTATAAATGGAATGGTTAAAACCTGTGATAATGTAACAACTTTAGGAACTCATATTTCCGATGCATTAAACGGATTTGAACAAACAAAACAAAAAACAACTATAAAAAAAAATTTAACTTGGGGAGAATTTGTAAAAACTAAAATAACAGTTAAATCAAAAAATTTAAATGATGATTCATTAGGGGCTGTTGCTCAAAATCATATAGAGATGCTTCAAGCTAAAGAATCTTTAAAAAAATTAGAACACGTTATTAATAGAAAATTTGGTTATGGTACGTTTCAAGATATTAGAAAAGAGTACGATAAAAGACAATCTAATAAGAAAGTACAAAATAAAAATAAACTGTTACAAAAAAACCTACGATTAAAAAAACTTAAAAAATTTTTTATAGAAATGTTTAAGTTAGTTATAATTTTAACAATAATAGGAGGTTTTTGGTTTTGGTTAGTAACGCTTTTAGGAAAGTAAAATTTTATGGAACTTACAAGCGGTCATCTTATTCAGTTTATATTCGTTGTTGCGACTTTAGCAGGTAGTTTTCAAATGATAAAGTCAAATCTAACTAGAGTTATGAAGGATTTAGAATCAATAAAAAAAGAGTTAGATAATATTAATACAAGGATAGATAAAGTTGAATCTGATTCAGCAGTACTTCATCATCAAGTAAAAATAACAGGGAGCATTTTATCTCCAGATAATCTAGAAAAACATAATAGGGAAATACAAGACTTACAATCAACAATTTCAGTAAATACCAGAGATATTTCATTACTTCATAAAATGCATAACGGTTCACACCCACACGTAGGAGCTTCTTAAAATGGCATACAAGAAAAAACCTAAGCCTAGAAAACCTAGAAAACCTTATGGTTATTGAGAGTTTTATTAAATGATGAAAATTTTAACACAAAGACAATTAAAAACTTTGGAAAAGCATAAACCTCATCATAGTAAAAAACATATGTCTATGATGAAAAAGGAAATGAAAAAGGGAAAAACATTTACACAAGCTCATAAAATTGCAATGAAAAAAGTAGGAACATAATGCCCACATTTGGTGCTCGAAGTTTAAAACAATTACAAACCTGTGATCCAAAAATACAGGAAGTATTGAACGAAGCAATTAAACATTACGATTTTTCTATTTTGGAAGGTCATAGAACAGAGGAAAAACAAAAAGAATATTTTGAATCAGGAGCTAGTAAAGTTTCCTTTCCGTATTCTAAACATAATAGTTTTCCTTCTTTAGCAGTTGATATTGTTCCTTATCCTATTGATTGGGATAATTTACAGAGATTTAACGAACTTTCCATAGTAATAAAAGAAGCTTGCAAAAAAACAAATGTTAATGATTTACACTGGGGTTTTGATTTGTGGAATTGGGATATGCCACATTGGGAACTTCAAAATTGGGAACGTAGTGAATGATTCCGTTTATTGGTCCAATTATTTCCGGTATGTTTGATGTTGGTAAACAATACCTTTCTAATCGTTCAGAAAAATCTAAAGCAAAACACGAAAGAGAAATTTCCATAATTAAAGGGGATCAAAAGTGGGATGAAATTCAAGCGGCTAATAGTGCAGATAGTTGGAAAGATGAATACTTAACTGTCATAATAACAAGTCCATTTATAGCATTATTTTTAGCAGCGGTTTTTGATAATAGAGAAATGGTTGATAGAATAGGGGAAGCTTTTCTTATTTTAAAATCCGAAGTTCCACCAGATTACTGGTCTTTACTATTAATTGCTTTTGGTGCATCCTTTGGAGTTAAAGGAATAATTAAAGGTGCAAAAACTTATATTGATGGAAAGAAAAAATAATGTCATATAGATCAGTAATAAATAAAGTTTTAGTTAGATTACGAGAATCGACAATTAGTGCTGATTGGTCTGGAGCTATTAATGATTCTACTGCTGTAGATGATTACGAAAAATTAATTGGAGAGTTTGTTAATGAAGCTAAAACAATTGTAGAAGATTCATGGAATTGGGGAACATTAAGAACTGTTATAAGTCAGAACACATCGTCCGGAACATCTCAATATACTTTATCTACTTTAAATTCTCGTAGTAGAATTTTACAAGTAATTGATTCAACAAATAATTCAGTTTTATCACAAGCTTCCGATGCTTATTTTTATAAGGTAACACATACAGGATCATCGTCAAATGGAGTTCCTACGTATTATAGGATGAATGATAATAAAATAGATTTTTGGCCTACGCCTGGAGGAACCTATGCAATTAAAATTCATGCGTTAGATACACCTGATGACTTAACAACTGCTGCCTCTACTTTTTCCGTATCGGAACATTTAGTTGTGCTAGGAGCTTATGCATTAGCTTTAGCGGAAAGAGGTGAAGATGGCGGAACTCCAAGTGATCAAGCAATGTTAAGATTTAAAACATCATTAACAGATGCAATAGCACAAGATTCCACTAGAACAGTAAATGAGACCACTTGGTATGCCGTCTAAAGCCCTTACACCAATTAGTTTAACAGGACTAGGAAGTTCTGGATTAAACACTCAAGCTCAAGAATCTACTCTAGGGCCGGAATGGTTAACGGAAACAGATAATATTGTTTTTGATTTACAAGGGAGAATTGCTTCAAGAAAAGGTATTCAACAAGTTTCTAAAACTGTAGCAAATCCTGTAAAATCTTTAGCAGAGTATATTAAAACAGATCGTAGTAAAGAATATTTTGCAAGCTCTGGAAGTGCTATATATAAAATAGATACATCAACAACTCCAAATACGTTAACGGCTCAATCTTTTCAAAGCAGTCCTCAAACCATAAGTAATTCAAATTGGCAATGGGTTAATTTTAATGATGAATTATGGGGTGTTCAATCTGGTCATAAACCGATTAATTACGATGGAACAAATTGGTATGATGTTGAAGATTTAGGAGCTTATGCAGCTAATAGCGGTGTAACAACTTTTAATCCATCATGTGCGTTAGGAGAGTTTGGGCGTATGTGGTATGGGGGTATTACTGAATCTCCTGGTGTTCTATATTACTCCGATAACTTAATAGGGGAAAAATTAAATGGCGGAGCTTCAGGCTCTGTTGATTTAAAAACTGTATGGGGAACTGATGAAATAGTTGCTTTAGCAGCTTTAATGAATAAAATTATAATTTTTGGAAAAGAAAACATTGTTATTTATGAAGGTGCTAGTAATCCAGCTAGTATGGTTTTAGATGAAGTTATTAAAGGAACTGGTTTAGCAGGTAGAAATAATTTAGTTTATATAGCTACAGATATTATTTTCTTAAGTTATGAAGGGTTAATGTCTTTAGGACGGTTAACGGCAACAGACGGTAAAGCTCCTATACAGGACTTGTCTATTACTATTCGTACTTCAATAGCACAATTACTTTCCGGTACGGATGTAGACGATATAGATTTAACCTATTTTAGAGAAGCTGGTATAGCTGTTTTATTTGTTCCTAATGAAAAATTATGTTATATATTTGATTTTACTATTAAAAGTACAATGCCAAAAATTACTAAATGGACTTTTACTACCGCACCTTTATGTGGATTAAGCACTATTGATGGAATTTTTTATATAGGAACATCAACTGGGGTTAGTAAATATATTAACTATCAAGATTCTGTAATTACAGATACAACGTCTAGCAACGGAACTGAAGGTGCGTGTAATACCGCTGGTGGTACGTGGCACGGCGGAGCGTGTTGGTTGGAAACAAAAAGTAATTATTCCTATACGTTTAGTACTTCTTGGTTAACTTTAGATAATCCAGTAATATCTAAAATTATTAAATCAGGGGTTTTTACAATTACTGGCGGAAGAGGTGCAGCATCAACTATAACACTTTTTAAAGATTTTGATACAACAACTCCTTATGCAAAAACTTTTAATTTAGCTGCTGCTGGTAGTGTCTTTCTTTATGGAAAACCTGATGCTTTATATGGTTCAGCTAAATACGGAAATCAATCAGGACCAAGTGATTACAAAATATCTTTAGGAAGAACAGGTAAAACTATTAAACTTAAAATGGTTACGGAAGTTAATGGAAATTATTCAAGTTTAATTAATACAACTTTATTAACAAAACAAGGAAAGATTAGATAGGAATTTAAAATGGCGGATTTTGATTTTGGTAATTTAATTGGGGAATTAATAGGAGGTGGCTTAAGTGCTTACGGGGCTTATACATCTGCTGAAGCAGCGGCAGACGCTGCGGCAAATTTTTCCGCTGCAAACGTAGCTGCGGCTGATTCCGCATTAACTGCCGCTGAACCTTATGGAGTTATGTCTCCAGGGGGAAGTTTTTCTTTTGATGCGGATAAAAAAACAGGTACAGGAGCTTTAAGTCCTGAGTTGGAAGAATATTATAAAGGGGCTTTAGGTAGGGCTGGATTATGGGGTGGGATGGTTACTGAGATGGGACTAGACCCCTGGCAAACAGCAACAACTTTTTATAATCAACAACAAAACTTAATGGCTCCTCAAGAAGAAAAATTACGAACAGATTTAGAAACCAGGTTATTATCACAAGGACGCTTGGGAAGTACTGGTGGTCAAGCACAACAAAAAGTATTGGAAGATTCTATTCTTGCCGGACAAGATGAAAGACAGATGCAAGCCTTTACTAGATCGCAGAACTTAATCAATAGTTTATTAGGTCGAGAATCTGCTGATATTGGTACTGCTTTACAAATGTTAGATGTGCCTTTGCAATTAGGAAATTTAGGACGAGGGGTTGGAGGAACTTTAGGAAGTGCTGCTGCTTATGGTTTAGGAGCAAGAACTGATGCTAACAAAGCTTTAGCGCAATCCACGGCATACAGTCCTTTTGGAACATCTTTAAGTCAATTAGGTGGTTTATTTTCTACTAGTCCTGGGTCCTCACCATCTGCAATTCGTTCCGCTGTAAGTAGTTTATTTAATCCTAGAAGGAGTGGTGGGTAAATAAAATGGTTAAATCAATTATTAGCGATTTAATGACGGCCGATGATGTTCCTTATTCTAATAAGGATAATGATAGTCTAACGGATTATGTAAAAGAGGCTGTTGTTGATGCTGCGGAAAACGTTGCACTACGGCAAATAGGTCAGCAGTTAGACGTTCCTCTAGGTATGTTCACTGCATTTAATACGTTAAATGATGCAATAGATTTAGTAAGGGCCACTCCATTAAGTAATACTAATATAACTTCTTTACAAGGACTAGGTTCAACGATAGGTCGCCTAGGGTTAAGTAAAATTGGAGGTTTAGGTTTATTTGGAGGACCTCTTGGTATGGTTTTAGGATCAATTGTAGGTAGAGGCTTAGGATCATACGGATTATCTAGGTCTATGGATAAGTTAACTGAGCATCAAATTGGTTATAATCCGGATTACTCTGCATGGGACCTTTTTACTCCGTGGGGTGATGATGCTAGAGATATGGTAGATGCTGAAATGTCTGCTGCTGCTACTATTCCTGATGGTTCTGTATATTCCTTTGACGATGATGCGGAACAAAATTTATTAAGTCGTGAGGACAGAATAACTATGGATTTTTATAACCAAGATGCTCCACGGACCACCCCTAGTCATCCAGGTATGGGGCCAGGAAGTAGAAACCGATCAGGTTTTATAGGTTTAACGACTCCGTCAGGATTATTTTCAA
>TARA_R110002074_G_scaffold131266_2_pt1 | contig 16277 bp, 9 predicted proteins | sample TARA_R110002074 | Tara Oceans TARA_R110002074 (sample SAMEA4397215) | marine metagenome | biome: Polar Biome; feature: [MIX] marine epipelagic wind mixed layer (ENVO:01000061); material: water (ENVO:00002006), including particulate matter (ENVO:01000060) such as... | depth 10-100 m
TCCGTACATAAATAGGCATCATTCAGACCTTTTATGTATGAGAAGCGTATCATTTTATAAAAGACCTGTCTAGTTATTTATAATAACTTGCAAAAACTTTAAATGAGCGTAGTATTCATCTGTATTAACAAGAACGATTACTCAGAAATCGTATAAACAAAGTGACGAATATAGGGAAAACGAATGAACAACGAAAATATAGTAGACCTTTTTGAAAGGGCCGCCGAACGTAAGGTTACCAAACTGGACGACAAACAGTTATCAACAATGAGCCAAACCATCGACCAAATGCTTCGCATTGGCGGAGAAATTGGCAACACAGAAGAAAAACTACGCAAACTAAGGGACCAATACAGACAAATTTCAGAAGAAGACCTTCCCCAAAAACTAGAGCAACTGGGCATGAAAGAACTGCGCCTACAAGACGGCTCTAAAATTACAGTGGAGCCTTTTTACTCCACCAGAATCAACGTGAAAAACAGAGAGGCCGCACACGATTGGTTAAGACAGAACGGACACGGCGACATTATCAAAAACGAACTATCCGTTAGTTTTGGTAAAGGAGAAGACGACCTCGCACAAGAAACACTACAGCTTTTACAAGAAACAGGGCATCTACCCTCACAAAAAGAAAGCGTACACCCATCCACCCTTAAGGCGTTCGTAAAAGAACGAATTGAAAGTGGCGACACCGCGTTCACTCCGGAGATACAGAAAGACTTTTCTGTGTATAAAGGACAACGAACGAAAATAACTAAATAACCATTAATTAAAGAGGAAAGAAAAATGGCCAAACCAAAAACAGAACAAAGTAACGAAATCATGTCTTTATTTGAAGAGCACGCCGGCTCAGGAATCGGAGACATTTCTCCCGATGATCTAGCCACCCCGCGTATCTCTATCATTCAACCCATGAGCCCACAACTCAAAAAAAGTTCGCCCAAGTACATAGAAACAGCAAGCGTTGGAGACCTATTGTTTACCGCAACAGAGACAGCCATAGACGGCAGTGAAGGCATACGCTTTCTCCCTGCGTTTTTCGACAACAACTATGTTGAGTGGACACTAAGAGAAGACGGCGGCGGCTTTGTGGCAGTACACGCCAAAGACACCCCTTTGTTAGCGCAAGCGCAAAGAGACACGTTTTATCGAGACGTCTTGACACACTCTGACGGCACCCGTACGGAGCTGCAAAAAACAAACAACCATTACGGTTTTGCAGAAATCAGCGGTGAAATGCAACGTTGTGTGATTAATATGACTCGATCGCAGCTTAAAATTTCAAGAGCGTGGATAGGAGCGATCAACAACACGCGCATGAACGGCGCTAAAGGTGACTTCACCCCGCCCGCCCACTCACACTTCTATAACATTTCGACCATAGAAGAAGAAAGCAAAAAAGGGACTTATTACAACTATAAAATAACGCAGGAAAGACCGCTGAACGCCGAAGAAACAGATTTGTTTAAAGAGGCAGAAGAGTTTTCTAAGTTTTGTTTAGGCGGAGGTATGCAAAACATGCTTCCACAGGGTGAAACAACTGAGAAATTAGCCGATCAATCTAAACCCGACTGGGCCTAGTAACGTTAACAAAGAAGCTCTCACGGACGTACCCTTTCGTGAGAGCTTCGCTGAGGGGCCTATGTGAAAGAAATAGCAGTAGAATTTATGACAGTGTTTTCTGGACTGGAACGTGCTTTCGGCATATATGAGATAAAGGGAACCAAGCAGACACCGAAAGGCACCAAGAAAGATGGCAGAGGACGCACACTACAAGAGCCCTTGTCCCTGGTCCACTGGCAGAACCACCTCGGTGGAAGAACCTCTATTGGAGTCATCCCACTCAAAGACGACGAAACCTGCCAATGGGGGTGCATTGACGTTGACGAATACCCCGTTGATATGGACCATCTACAAAAAATTATTAAAGACATGCAACTGCCCTTGGTCCCCTGTATGACCAAATCGGGCGGCGTGCATTTGTTCCTGTTCACCACTGTCCCGGTACCGGCTTTCAAACTTCAAAGCAAACTTAACGAGATAGCGGCGGCAATGGGGAGAACCAAAGACGAAATTTTCCCAAAACAATATCAGTGGTCTAAGCAGGTGGAGAGAACCAAGCAGACAGGAAACTGGCTCAACATGCCCTATTTTGGTGGGCACGACACAACGCGATACGCAATCAACAAAAGCGGAGACGCTCTCACACCCACTCAGTTCATACAAGCGGTCAAGGACAAAGCTGTGACTGAGCAAGAACTTGATCAACTCAAACCCATAAAGAAAAGTCGAAAAGCGAACAACGGGGAGGGCTCGGAAGGGTCTTTCTGGGACCACGCACCACCATGTCTGGTACACATGAAGCTAAACGGGATACCTGAAGGCACCCGCAACGACGCCCTCTTCTCCTACGGAGTGTTGTTTAGAAAACTGCACCCCGAAAGCGATGAGTGGCGCGACAAACTTCAGGAAGCGAACAAAACAGTATGCCACAAGCCCCTGTCGCATGCTGAACTGAACGCTTTAATGAATAGCCTAGAGAAATCTGACTATCATTATAAGTGTACCACACCACCTTTGGTGAATCATTGCCAAAGCGGTGTGTGCGTGACAAGAAGGTACGGCATTGATGCTTCCGAAAAAGAAGTTGAGCTGTCCGGACTCAGAAAGTATCTGACGGACCCTCCCTTATGGCACTTGGACGTGGAAGGACAGACCCTGGTTCTTGAGACACGCCAAATGCACAACTTTTCTCTGTACCAACAAAGGTGCATGGAAGTTTTAAACGTTTGTCCCCCTGACATTAAAAAGAAAGACTGGGTAATGAAACTCAACGCCTTGCTGCAAAACGTGCAGGAAATCGAAGTGCCCCCCGACATGACTAAAGCAGGACTACTACAAGACGCCATTGAAGAGTTTTGCAAAAACACCGAGTCCTCTGCCCGGGTGGCCATACTGGCAGGCGCTGTGTATAGAAGTGAAGAGACCAAACCACACGAATGGTGGTTTCGTGGCAGAGATTTGGTAAAGTATATTAAAGAGTTTAAAGGCATGAAAGCAATACGGGACGCTGAGATTTTTAATGAGTTGAAGGAACTGGGAGCCCACACAGCAACAAAATATATAGACAAAGGGGCCGGCGCTACTTCCATCTGGATTCTTGAGACACCGGAAACCGCTGCTCTAAACGTCAGCGCTAAAGACTTCAAACTGAACAAGCCTGCGAAGGATTGGGAAGATGAATAAGGAACTCCATTCGACCAAATATTTTGGACCCCCTGGAACCGGCAAAACGACCACACTACTTCGACACATAGAGCAACACATAGACGAAGGAATTTCTCCTGACCGCATTGCCTTTATTTCTTTTTCCGTGAAGGCCGCAGAAGAGGGGAAGAAACGGGCGCGTGCTCGCTTCGGCTTAGACAAAGACGAACTGACCTACTTCTGTACCAGCCATGCTTTCTGTAAAAGAGCCATGGGCATTACCCGTGTCATGGAAGGCACAGACATTAAAGAATTTTTAGAGGCGTACAGCTTCCCTTTAACACAACACTACAGCGGACTGACACGCAAGTCTTTGGAAGCCATGTTGGAAGACCCGTATTTCCAGATTATTGAAAACGCTAAAGCCAACTGTCGAAGGGTGGCAGAGGAGCGCCTGAAAACAAACGTTCGCATACGACAAAAGGTTGTGCCTTCGTTGCTAGAGCCGATCTCGAAAGCCTGGGGAGAGTATCGAGAAGAACAAGGCATCTTTTCTTTTGCCGATATGATTATTGAGTTTCTTACAAAAGGAAGAGTCCCACCATTGGACGTACTGATTGTTGATGAAGCACAAGACTTAGCCGAATTAAACTGGCGCTTGATAGAAAAGCTCATGTCCGTGGTCCCCGTTACGTACATCGCGGGCGATGATGACCAAGCCATTTACGAATGGAATGGTGCTAGACCCGACCGGTTCATCGCCATGCAGGGCGAGACCGTGGTCCTCGATCAATCGTTCCGAGTGCCAAGACAAGTACACAAACAAGCCGAAAGAATTGCTCGTCGCATACAAAACAGGCAAGAGAAGGTCTACCTCCCTAGAAAAGAGGAAGGGTCTCTTGAACACCTGCCCTCTGTCCGCGTGCTACCACTAGAGGAAGGCGAGTGGTTAATCCTTGCGTCTTGCGACTACATGTTAAACGGCGACGGAGAAGGCTACAACGCAAGAAAAACTCTGATTGATCGTGGCATCCCTTTCTCACACAATGGTTTTCGATACATTTCTTTTCCAATGGTGCAGGCGATTGAAGCGTGGCAGAAGTTGAACGAAAAAAGAGACCCGATCACAGTAGAAGAACTAGCGAGCGTGTATCGGTTCTTGACCAAGAACGAGGTCAAACGCGGGTTCCTTAGTGCCCCAGGAAAGGACGAAGACAACGCAAGAAAATTAACCCAACAACAGGTGGTGGAACTTTTTGGTCTGCACGAAGCGTGTTTAGGAAAGACTTGGCAAGAGACCTTTACAAGAAGAATTAACGAGGAACGGAGAGCGTTCATTAAAAAAGCACTAGAGAACAAAGAGGACCTAAACAACGAACCGAGGGTAGCCTTGTCTACCATACACAAAGCAAAGGGGGGAGAAGCCGACAACGTGGCAGTGTTGTTAGACTTATCTCCAGCGCAGAAACTGAACGCTATGCTCAATGCCGACAGTTTACACAGACAGTTCTATGTTGCTGTGACCAGAGCGCGAGAAAACCTTTTTATTATTAACGCACAAAACGAGAACCTAAAATATGGTTTATAAAACATTTCAGCCACCCATTGAATGGACACCACCGGATATTTTTCCGACACAAATCTTCAAGGACGCAAAGGAAATAGCGATTGATCTTGAGACACGGGACCCTAACCTAAAGTCCAAGGGCCCCGGTTACGTGAGAGGGGACGGAGAAACCGTAGGCATATCAATAGCTTGCGACGGCTATGCCGACTACTTTCCTTTTTCCCATGAAGCCGGGTTTAATTTTCCCAAGAAGCGGGTCATAGAATTTATCAAAGATCTCTGTGCGTTGCCTTGCGACAAGATATTCCACAACGCTACCTACGACGTGGGTTGGTTGCACCGAGAAGGCGTGACCGTTAAAGGACGCATCATTGACACCATGATCGTGGCACCCTTGATTAATGAGAACATGTATTGGTACACCCTTAATTCTCTGGGGCAAGAGTATCTGCAAGAAGGCAAGTCAGAGGCAGAACTAAGACAGGCAGCGGAAGAGTGGGGAGTGGACCCGAAAGCAGAAATGTGGCGACTGCCCTCAGCTTATGTTGGAACGTATGCCGCACAAGATGCCGCACTGACCTTGAAACTTTGGAACCACTTTAAAATACACCTAGAGGACCAGAATCTTTGGAACATATTTAATTTGGAAACAGACCTGTTCCCTGCGTTGTTTAACATGAAGCTAACAGGGGTGAGGGTTGACTTGGAAAGAGCGGACGGACTAAAGAAGCAACTGGTCACAAAAGAACAGAAGCTGATTAAAGAAGTGGCAAAAGAATCGGGAATTAAAGAAGTCAGGATTTGGGCCGCCACTTCCGTGGCACAGGTCTTTGATGCCTGCAAAATTCCCTACAACCACACCGCCAAAGGCGCACCCAGTTTTACCAAAGCGTTTTTAGCCGGTCAAAAACATCCCGTGGCACAGATGATTATGAAGATCAGAGAACTCAACAAAGCCCACAGCACCTTTATTGATACGATCATCAAGCACGAACACAACGGGAGGATTCACGCCGACATTCGACAGCTTAAAGGAGAGACAGGAGGCACGGTGACTGGAAGGTTATCCATGAGCAACCCTAACCTACAACAAGTCCCAGCTAGAGATAAAGAAATAGGCCCTTTAATACGTTCTTTGTTCCTTCCGGAAGAAGGACAGAAGTGGTGCTCGGCTGACTTTTCTCAACAAGAGCCTAGGATACTGACTCACTTTGCCCACCGTTCTCGTTATGAGGGAGTAGACAGCGTGGCCGAGGCGTATATTGCAGGAGAAGCGGACTTTCACCAAGAGGTTGCCGATTTGGTAGGCATTGACCGTAAGACAGCCAAGACCATAGGACTAGGAATTATGTATGGCATGGGCAAAGGAAAGTTAGCCGACCAGTTGGGTGTCGATGTTGAGGAAGCCAGTGATATTTTGGTCCGCTTTAACACTTACGCCCCTTTTGTTAGGCAGATGGCAGACACCGTAATGCGCAGTGCTACCACCAGAGGCTATATTAAAACCTTGTTGGGTCGGCGTTGTCACTTTGATATGTGGGAGCCTAAACAATACGGCACGGGAAGACCTTTAAAATACAAGGAAGCCCTGCACGAGTACAACGGGGAGATCAAGCGTGCTTTCGTCTACAAGGCTTTGAACAAACTGATACAGGGGTCAGCCGCAGACATGACCAAGAAAGCCCTGTTGGACTGCTACAACGCGTCTCACAAGCCTTTGTTGCAGGTACACGACGAACTTGTCTTTTCTGTGGAAACAGAGAAAGAAGTCAAGGAAATAGTTGAAATTATGGAAAGCTCGGTGCAACTCGAGGTTCCCAATAAAGTTGACGCAGAAATAGGAAAAAATTGGGGGGACTCAATGTCATAAAATATATTTTATATATCGAGGGATTTATATTATAATCTATCAGACTAAACCAGGAGTAAACATGAATACAGATAAATGGAAAAGCGTAGCGATACGCAGAGAAATCGTAGAACTAGCTAGGAAAATTGGAGAACACACCGAAAGACCTACCAGCAATGTTTTCGCACAAGCTATTAAAGAAATGGCGGAAAAAGAAAACGTTAAAAAATGAGGCACGAAATACCTTTTGGCTCGCCCTATGATTATGTAGAGCTTGTCCAAGAAACAGAGGAAGGAAACCGTGTGTATGTATACGGAGAAGAAAAACTTCCCTCTGTTACTACCATTTTGTCCGGAACCAAAAAAGGTGACGGCCTTAAGAAGTGGGTGGAGAAGGTTGGGCAAGAAGAAGCAGACCGCATCAGGAATGAGGCGGCGGCTCGTGGTACTGAAATGCACGAACTGTTGGAACGACAGCTTGTAGAGGGCAGCATTTGGGACTACTACCCAGAAACAGCCGATCAAAAGAGAGCCTACAAGATGGCTTGTACGATCATGGACCAAGGTTTTCCCTCCATTGACCACGTATATGGGTGTGAGGTATCCCTTTACTTCCCTGGAGGCTACGCTGGAACAGCAGACGTCATTGGCAAGCATTTAGGGGAAGACGCCATTATGGACTTTAAACAAACCAACATCCCCAAGAAAAGTCGGCGCTTTGTTTGGGACTATTTTCAACAGCTTGCCGCATACGCTTTGGCGCACAACGAACTGTATGGCACCGAGATAAGAAAGGGCGTTATTATGATGTGTTCAGTGGACTGTTTCTACCAAGAGTTTGTCCTAGAAGGACGCGAATTTGATCGAGCGGCGGACGCTTGGAACGAAAGAGTGGCTCAGTTTAATCTTTCGTAGGAAAAAGTGTTTCAACAAGTTCAGCAGTGGTCGGTTTAGTAATGTCTTGTTCAACAACCCCGTTTTCTTTTTGCTCTTCGTATTCCCCAACCTTTAACTCTATTTGGTCCATGGTCCACCGAACGGGTTTCGCAGCCCATTTTTTGTAGGACTGTTCTTCGATCTGTTCACCCAAAGTTTCGACACGCGCCTCTATCTCTTGGTCAGATATACCCGCCGCTTCTTGTATTTTAAGAAGTTCCGTAGTATAAGTCTTTAAAAAACTGTCAATTTTTGTGGGCAAATACAACGGGTTCTCGGACGCTGGATCTAAAATGTTCAACCGATCTGTTTTTTCAAACTGTAGAATACGACTGGGTGTTTGGTTTTCCAGATGTGTCAACACTTCGGCGGTAGGGGTGCCTAAGAACGGTGCCATCCAATGAATGTCCAAACGCAGGTCTCTAACTTGGTCAAAATGCTGTCGCTGCAACTCGTCATAGGAATCGACCATGGCTTGCATATTATCATAGCCCAGTTCGCTGCCCTCGGCTCGATAAAAAACCTGCCTCGCGTAGCTTTTGCTCTGGTCATAAGCGTTGTTGAAATCAGATAGTTTGTAGTCATTAATAATTGTTTTAGGATCTATCCGGTTCGTTTTAAATCCAATCGCATTTGCAAGGGCACGTAAGAGGTTTCGTTTACGACCGTCTCGGTCCAGTGCTTCTTCTCCAGTGAGAACAACAGCCTTTCCAATTTCAACCGTTTCCCGAAAAACCCTCGGCGAGAGCTCTCTAGCAGCGTGCTCCAAACGCGGCTCAAGTGTGTCCCAAAACCCAAGACTCGGATCAAATAACGCGTTCCCTGTTTCGCGATTTTCCCCAGCCAAAACGTCCAGAATCACTTTCTTAAAGATTTTTTCGTTAGTGTATGTAGTGGTAATGTTTTTCAAAGACTTTAGAAGAGTGTCGAACACATGTTTTTGGGCATCCTCGTCCATATACTTACCAGCCGTAAAGTATTTTAGTAACAGTCTTGCGGGCTCGCCTATGAGTGTGTATCCGTCTGTGTGAGAAAAATCAAAGACTTCAAAAACACCGTCTTCATCTACATCCGTTGCAAAAACAAAATTATTGTTCTGGGCCCATTCCGCGACAAACTTCGACAAAGCGTAAGAAGTAAGTAATGCACCACCGACTTTCCCTCCACGCGAGGTTGCAACCCTCCCAGCAAAACGCAGCGCAGAAGCTGCCGTCATAATAGTTCCAGGTCCCAGTATCCAACCTATGTTTATTGCTGCACGCGAGGCTGCTCTTTGCCTCAAGCGCCGCCTTACTCCAGGATCCAATGCCGGATCCGAAGAAAAAGATAAATTAAAGTCCGTTATGGCGGTTCTCAGTATGTTTGCTTCGGACGTAATAATCGCTGTGGGAAACCCAGCGAAGTTTGCTGCCATCGCAGCCCTTAAGGCATCGAGGACATTAGGCAACCGGTTGTAGTTTGGAATATTCCTTCGAGTAAGAAAAGAAGCCCTTTGTCGAATTGCTTTGTCTAAATTTTCCGCAGCCGTACTGCCGGAACGCGTTACCTTTGAACCGCCCTGCTCGACAATGGATTCGGAAATCATGTCGATATACAGTTCAACCTGTTCAGCGGTAAGGTTTTCAATGCCTTGGGGAGCGTAAATACCATACAAGGAGTCTCTTTCTCCAAGATAATTCATTATTTTAGGCAGGTCGTCCGCACCAACATAAGTGGCTTCCGCTATTCGCAACGCCTCTCTTCCTTTTTTTCTAGCTGCGTCTAGTAAACTAAGCTGCCTTTTTTCTACTGAATCATAAAACTCCTGCCAAGAGGCCGCTCCCTGCATCAGGTCCATAACTGCCCGGTGCTCTCCAACGGCTATACTTGAAGCGGTTATGCCTTCTTTAACTAAAAAGTCTTGTTCTTCCCTAGACATGTTTTCTATACTTGCCATAACAAACTTGAAAGCCTCTTTTGGATGTTTGTACGCTTGCCAGTTCCCCGCTGTAATTGGGAAGCCCATCGCGCTCACGAAGTTCCTGCTTTGTGTCTTTACAGAAAGAAGTAGGTAAGCGATGTTAACAAGCCCAAGTCCTCCTTGTGTCTTTAAATAGATTTTTTTCGACGAATCACTCATATTACTAATACCGCTGAGATAACGCTTCAGCGGGCCGTATCCCATCGTTTTCATAATCGCCTGAGCCATTTGCTTAGTGGTGAAAGAGCCGTTGAGAGGGTTGAGAACGTCGCCTGGAATAATGATTTCCGTGTTATATCTACCCGTTTGCACCTTAGAAAGAAAACGCGTGTTCGGATTGGTCCCTATTTCTTTAAGGTCCAACAAAAACTCAGTTATAGCTATAAATTGTTCTTGCTTGTAGGCGGTTTGTTGAGCCTGGTGCTCAGGCTCCGATAGTTCTCCCAAAGCCTTTCTAACCTCTTCGGGGATGTCTGTTCGTTTTCCCTTAAGCGTTGGAGCAAGAATTTTCTGCTGTGTTTTGTCTACGCTCACATACGGGGGGGTCATGTCAAACATGTTCACAAAAATCTCGGATCTCTGCGAGCTCTCTCCGTTGTATAAAATATTCATGTCTCTTTCTGCCTCTCTCCGGTGGTCTTCCATAGACAACCCTTCTGCCTCACCTTTTTTCTTTTGATAAAGTTCAGCCAACTGTTCAACTGCGAGCGCATGCTGCATTTTTTCAGCTTGTGTAGCGGTCTTCCGATTGGGCGCCTTCCAATCAGGGAAAATATAGGCGCCAAAAGCTCTTCCCATGTACGTACCAATAGTGTCTTCCATCACTTTTATTTTCTCTTTGGTGTATGTCGAGGCCTCTGGATCAATGAGTTTAACCAGCTTAATAATACGCGTTGTGTTTTTACTGATTCTGTCTCTACCGTCCTTGATGGCTTTCAGTAGTTCTGTCTGTCCGGAGCGACCAAGCGCGATTTGAGCCTCTTTGTCACCTTTCCAAGCGTTAGCAACAAGTCTTTTAAAATGCAACAAAGTTTCTTCTGGGGAGAGATAAGCTATACCGTCCTCAAAAATAACCCCCTCCTCAAAGATATCCGTTTTTACCTTAAGCAAGCCTTCTTCTATCTTTAGCTGCATTTTTTCCTGTATCTCTGCGAACTCTCTGAACATACGGGTGAGCTGTCGGCTCGACAGCTTTTCTTTAGCTATAGGGCCCTCGGGACCACTTTGGAGCTCTTCCATGATGGTTGACCGCACACCCCTAGGACGAAAAAAACTTTTAAACCTGTCCCAATAAAAGGCGGCTATTTCTGTATTCGTAAAAACAGACGTATTTGGTGCCATCGCAGGGTCGCTCGAAACACGAGAAGTAGACGTTGACAGTGTGCCTGGTTCCCAAAGAGCTTGGTATGTTTTCCCATCCATTTCAATAGAAGGCAAAAGACCTGGATCCAGTTCCAACGTCCCCGATAGCGGGTTAATAAACTCGATACCGTCGTATTCAGCAGAGAAAGGGTTTCCGGTCAGAGGGTCTTTTAACACCTCCATTTTTCCTCCCGAAAGATCATAAAAATAAAGTCGAATGATTGAGTCTGCATCTAGTTTTTTAAAAGGGATCACGGCTGTGGGCCCTGCCTCTTCCTCCCCCTCTAGCGCCACCACTTCTTTACCTGGACCACTTTCCGCTGAAGGGCGATACACTATAACGTTACCGTCAAAGCGCTCGCCTCGTAGTTTTCTAATAAACTTTTTAAAAGGTCCTGGTGCAAAAAAGCGACTGTTCTTGCCGTAAGGGTTGTCCCTGTTTTCAGGGAGATCAGGAAGCGGCTCTACCTTCTGTTCAGCCCTTGCATAAAGCTCGACTAAATTGGCTTCTATGTTCGCTATGTCTTTGTTCGCTGACAGTATTTTTTGGTCCGCTTCTTTCTGCTCTATCTTACCCTCAGCCAGTTTTTCTCGCGTAAGCATGATTGCACGGTTTTTGTTTAAAAGACTTTTAGAGAGACGGAGCAAACGTCTAAGGTCTTTCTGTGTCTGTTTAATTATTCGAGGCGCGTCTTGTTCCACAAAACCCGTAGAGTTGTAGCCATACTCAGCCATTTTTTGACGCAACAAATTGTAAGCGGATACAATCTCGTTTCCGGTTTTTTTGTCCACTAAAACATCGTACAGCCGTTGTACGGTAGGATTAAAGAAACCGTTTTTACCCCCTTGTTTTTCCGCCTCCGGCGTTTCTTCTAGTGCAATCATACCCTCTTCAGGGTCAAAGGGAGTGTATTCAATCGGCTCGCGTCTGTCCGCCGCCGTCTCTGGCTTACTCACTACATTGATATTGGCGGTGAGCTCTGTCTGTTCTTGTTCCAGTAATTTTTTTACTTCGGGGTCTTCGTTATCAGCCAGCTCCTGTTCAATTTCGTCTAGGCGAACCATGTTTTCTTCCATGCCCTCAAAGTCTCTGCGTGTTTTTTCAATACGTTTTATTTGTTCTTCGACAGCCCCTAACTCAGTGTCAATTTTTTTCAACTCTTTTTTTAGTTTTTTGGGGTCCTTTTTAAGTTCGGGGTCTAGCAGTAGAGCCTCTCTTTCCGCATACAGCTCTTGCTGTCTTTTTGTCGCAAGAATATTAGCCGCCCCTGTTTTGGCAATACCCAACTTAATCTTTTCCCCTGGAGTCGTTTCCTCGAACTCTTCTACTGCTGCGAACTCATCATAGGCGGCTTGTCTTTCAGCCTCACTTAGTTCGTCGTCTATAAGTGTTCCTTCCAACTCTTCTTGAATCTCTTGCTCGGACATACCGAACTCCACCATTTTAGCAACGGACACTTGAAGGCTGCCCTGAAACAGTGTCGCGATAAAGGTGACAGCCGCACGTTGTTTGAGAAGATCACCTATTAGCTCTTCTTTTTCTAAACCGTCTATAGTACCGGTTTCAAAGGCTCCCTCAATAGCGAGCATCTGCTCGTCTAAACCATACCCATAAGCGTTTAGGTTTTGTAAATAGGTGGCCGCTTGTTCGCCTCCTACATCACTCAAAAGATATTTGAACGCTCTTTTACTAAAACCCCCCGCTGCGTTTTTGGCACCGGGAAAAAGTTTTAAAAGGAGTGTGGCAGGGAGAATTTCGGTTGCGCCTTCAATGAGCCCGTCTACCGCACCGTATTTCAAAGCGTCTTTGTGGGACAAACCTTCGTTTCTTCCAGTCGTATAACTGTCTGCCCCTGTCAGTAAGGACATGCTCGCAATCATTGGTGTTGGGCTGCGTGCAAATATACTGAGGAGTAGAGCAGGAGCCATCACAGCGAAACTAATTAAACCGCTTCTAAGTCCTTCCTGAACCGTATTCAGCTCTTGCGGGTTTAAGTCTTCAACTTTTTTAATACCGGCTTCGATATCCGCCATAAGGACCGAGACTTCTTCATCAATTTCTCGGTTTAGTTCTTCTCGTCCCTCTTCGGTTTCAAACACACCCATTTTTCTGCGTGCGCTTTCCAAAACATTTAGCTTCAATGCGTCCAGGCTGTTTTGAAACAACAGACCGATTTGAGGCCCAATGTTTTCTACCACAGGAGCAATAAAAGCTCTTTGTTCGGCGGGAGTTGAGTCATTGTCCCATTCTTTACCCACCAAACGCGACCAAGACTCTACTTGTAGCTCACGAGGTTCGGGTTTGTTTTCTTCGAGTTCAGGTTCGGGAGGAGGAGACTCTTTGGCTTGTTCCGGAAAAAGCGTAGAGAGTATCTCTTTCGTTTGCGCTTCCGTTAAAGAAGACATGCTATGGTACCGTTATTTGTCCGTCAGCCGTTTTTAAAACGGTTCCACTTGGATAAAAACCACCTTCGAGGGCTTGTTTAAGTTGATCCGGTGTCAAGTAACCGACATCTATTGGAGCAGAAGAAGCCGCTTGGGCACCGCTGTCTTGTGACATCATATAGTCTCTTACGACAGTCGAAAAGTTAGGGTCTGTTGGAAGTATGGTTGACGCATTAAACTTGATTAAAGGCGCAAACTCTTCCTCAAACCTCTTCACCTTGTTGACATAATCCATCGAGCCACCGCTACGGGATTTATAATCTTTCCAAGCAGCGTTCGCTAATTTTACAAACTCAGCGGTTCGTGAGTTTACGTCGCCTTTTCCAGAACCAATGCCCAGTGCTTGTTGTGCCACCCTTTTTTGAAGGTCCGAAGAGTTTGGATCTTCTAATACGTCCAACCAGTATTGGTCCGTGCGCCATGTGTCCGTCATGTTTTCGTCCCCAATCTGTTTGGTTATAATGTCCCCGGTTTCTGATAAGGCTCGACCCTCTATGTCTGCTTGGGCATTGAGCAGTGTATTGCTTAACTGGTCTTTTATCTTTTGCCCCTGTAAAAAAATGCTTTTCATTGCTTCCGCGTCACCGGCTTTAATGGCTTTGTCTTCAGCTACTTTAAGCGTTGCTATTTCTTTTTTCGCTTCCAACACTGCTTTGTCCCTAGCCTGCCTTCCTCTTTTAGGCTTTATCGTTAGAGCCTCAAGCCAGCTTCCGCCCATCCCAGCAGCGGCTCCACTAATGTAGCTTTCGTTTTCGGCTGCTTCTTGAGCAACCTTGCCTGTCATATAAACCAAGTTCTCCAACTCTGAGAAATCCGTTTTCAGGGGCTGAAAGTCTCCCGCCTTAACCTTAGCCGAAAGGTCTGTTTCTCTACCCGTGGCGCTTATCATTTCCTCTTTTCGTCTCTTGTCCATTCTTTCGGAAGAGTCTATCCTTGCTTGTTCTATAATAGACAACGGATCTTCTTCGGCTACTGCGGTACTCGTATTAATTCCTGGTGTTGCTCCGCCACCAAACATTCTTTCCACAGCCATGTCTTCTTCGCTCATGTCCGGTTGTCCCATGTCCATTGACCCTTGAGGAGCACCCACAATCATTCGAGCTTTTTCCAAATAGCTTTGTGAGACCTCAGCGGGAATCAAGTCCACTTCTTCCGGAAGAGACATAGCTTCTTTAACCTGAGCCTCTGCTTGGCCTTCAATAACCTCTATTTCGTCCCTTAGAACCATGTCTATGTTCTGTGAAGGCATTGTTCCCGAAGACATCTCCGCCTGTAAAACAGACATGGTTTCCTCGAACATCGTGTCAAAAATACTCATGGCTTGTTGTTTGGCTAAACCTAATTCTTCGTCTGTTTCCACAGGACTGCCTATCTCTTCAGGAGCTTCACCTAAACCAGAAAGGATTCCTGTTTCTTCGCCACCACTGGGGACACCAAAATTTCCTTCGGGGAAAAAACCAGGAGAGGCTGTCTCAGGAGAACCCGTCCCAGAAGGCGCCATTTCATTAAGAGCCTGACCCATAAACTCAGCCGGGTTAAAAAGTTCCGCACCACCGTCTTGTAAGCGAGCGATACCACCGTGCATCATACCTGTGGGAGGCATGGCCTGTTCCGTTGAGCCACCCATCTTTTCTCGAATCATGTCCATGATCCCCTGTTCGGGAGGCATGTTGGCGCTTTGTTGGTAAATGGCTGCTTCCAAGTCTTGAAGCACCTCTTGCTTCTCCCGGTTGTGTCCATAGCTAATGTTCATAGCCAAAGTGTCAAGTTCTTTGTTCTCCCACCTGTTAAGACTGTCTTTTCCACCTTTTGCAAAAGTTTTTGCTAAACGTTGTATGGTTTCTTCATAGGCGGTTTGCGTGGCATCTCTTTCCATGCCCCTTGCTCTGGCTGCCTCGTTTGGGTAGCCGTCAGCGATATCTGGTCCCCCGCCATGTTCATAGCCAGCGATGCCTTTGGGCATGCCAACAGAACCACCGAATTGCATCGGTGCTGCGTTTCTAAACATAGGTCGTTTGTTCCAGTTCATTATTTAAAAAGTTCCAATAGTGACTTGATTAAACTAGATTGGTCGCCAGCGGCTAACGAACCATAATCCGTTGTAATTCCGGTCCCACCTGTTTTCGGCAACATGCCTCCTATTAGGTTTGCAAGGGACATTAGTCGTTGCAGCGGTTCTCCTGACAGACCTTCTGCGGTTTTGTACTGAGAAGCCAAGCGGTTGTCCGCAATTCCTCGTGCCTGGCCGCCTAATGTGTTCAGTGTATTAACTTGACTGGATAGCATGCCTTGGCCCATTTGTCCCAGTTGTCCCAGACCGGTGCCAAGGTCCCCGTACATTTGTGCTCCGGTCATACCCATTTGTCCCGCTCCCTGTAGCCTTTGTTGTTGTGAGTCAAAAGCATTTTGTGCTTGAGCCTGAGCCGTGTTATAGCCCTGTGAGCGCAGTTGGCCTGCGGTACCTGCCATGCCTTTGCCCAACTGGTTGTAGCGTTCGTTTGCCATGAGTCTTCCTCGACCCCCTCCATAGGCTCCTGCCCCCACTTCGCTTGCTCTCGCGCCCATGTCGGTCTGTGCAAAGTTCTTGTAAACATCGTCTAGGCTTCTTTGTACCACTTCATCTTCATAGGGGTTATAAAAAGCTCTTCCCATACTGGGGTCGTAGCCTTGTGCTCCTGCATACCCTGCTTGTATCCCTTGTCCCAGAGCCCCGAGCCCCTGTCCATACATGCGACCGCCTTGTTGGACGTAGGGTTGAAAACCGCCCAGTCCGGAAGCATAGTTCCTTGCCTGCATTTCATAGGGATCAAGACCAGAAAACTGTTGGGTGGGTATCGGTGTGGGTTGTTTTGCCCAGTCCCAAGCATTGCCCAGGAACCCTCGTCGCATTTGTTCCACCCAAGGGGGCTCAAAACTAATACGAGAACTGGGTCCGTATGTACTCCCTGAAG
>TARA_R110002074_G_scaffold401292_3_pt1 | contig 16277 bp, 14 predicted proteins | sample TARA_R110002074 | Tara Oceans TARA_R110002074 (sample SAMEA4397215) | marine metagenome | biome: Polar Biome; feature: [MIX] marine epipelagic wind mixed layer (ENVO:01000061); material: water (ENVO:00002006), including particulate matter (ENVO:01000060) such as... | depth 10-100 m
CCGTATCTTGACCATGAATACTCAATATCTTCTCTGGCTTTCTTTTTACCTCTTACAAACTTACTGTTATTTTCAATATGAAGAGTGATTTCCAGCGTGGCAATTTTTATTTTGGATCGGGAGCCAGGCAATGGAGATGAAGGGTTTTTTTCTAGATGTTTTTTCTGTATCCGGTAAACGCTAGCGATACCAATATCTAGCTTCTTTGCAACAGACTCCCTAGTTAAGCCTTGCTTTATTAACTCTATGACCTCAATGGACTTGGCACGGGCTGTCGGTTGCCTGCCTTTATATTTGCCATCCTTTTTTGCTTTGGCTATACCTTCTAGCTGTCGCTCCCTGCGAAGATTAGTTTCAAACTCAGAAAATACGCCAAGCATATCGAAAAAAGCTTTACCGGCAGCGCTTGATGTATCTATTGGTTGTTCAATGGCTTTTAAAAAAATTCCATTTTCTGAAAGTTCATGAACCAGGTTCTGGAGGTCTCGAAGGCTTCTTGATAGTCGGTCTATTCTGGTAATGATTAATGTGTCACCTTCTCGCAAATAATCCAAACAAGCTTCAAGCTGATCTCTCCCGTCTGTTTTTGTTGCGCTTCGCTTCTCTGCAAATATTTTTTTACATCCGGCACCTTTTAAAGCCTGTCTTTGCAATGTTAGATCTTGATCAATTGTTGAAACCCTTGCATATCCGACTATTGCCATCAGTTTTCTCTCTTATAATAAATTAATATCATATACATCTAAAGGTAGTGATAGATTACTATCATAAATTAATATGAAAGCTATATGATAGTAATAATTATAGATATCGCGACTATCATATAGGTATACCATATTGATAGATTGAAATATCCGCATTTTACGGATAATATATATTTTATTCATAATACGTAAAAGGTGTAATTATGGCTCAGGTAACATCTGGTGAAATACAAAAAGAGTTTGGCCGATATCGGTCGATTGCTCATCGAGAAGCGGTTGTAATCACAAACCATGGAAGAGAAGACTTGGTTCTTCTCTCTGCCGAAGAATATCGCCGACTTCAGGAATTAGAAGAGAGAGCATTCCATATTTCTGACTTAACTGCTGATGAGCTTTCCGGCCTATCCGAAGTAGTTATTCCAGCTGAAGCAAAACTTTATAATGAAGAAATGAAATAAATGGCGACAAAGATTCCTGAAGCTGGCCACGTTATTAAATATTCATATCTTTGATGGAACGAGCAAAGAAAAGGTAAAGTAGAGGGGTTGAAAGACCGGCCCTGTAGCGTATTGCTGAACCAAAAGAATGAACAAGGTAAAACAACTTTGTATGTTCTACCTATCACTCATACTCCACCCATCAATCCTGAATTTGGTATAGAAATCCCAAGTAGAACAAAGCAACGTCTTGGGTTAGACGAACAGCGGTCATGGGTTATCACAACTGAATTTAATAAATTTACCTGGCCTGGCTATGATATTCGAAGATTAGAGACTGGCCTCTTCAGTTATGGCGTATTACCTGAAAACCTGATTAAAGAAATTATTAAATCCGTTCAGTTTCATGCTAAAAGCAACAAATCTAATCCTGTTATTAGAGATGATTAAGGTTTAAGTAAATTGTTGGCCGCTATCGCAGCTTAGAGTGTACCACCCCTATTGAGATTAATCCGTTCAACTCTCTAATTCGCAATAAGCTGCAAAATTAGTTCTTTTGTTGGCTCATCAGATTTACGATAGCGGCGCAATAATTCATATTCATCATCTGCCGGTATGAGTTTTTCAATGTGTTCACTTAATTCGACTAAGGAATCGACTAAGTCCGTCTCTTGAGTAAGATTAATACCCGGCAAAGCTAATTGTTTCGCAACAGGCGTCTCTGGCATATCGACAAAAGTCTCAAGAGTGGTGTCTGTTTTAAAACATAGATCCAAGAGGTTTGCCAGACTAGGGTAACAGCGCGTATCAAGTTTCTCCGCTTCCCATGTTTCGACAACAGAGGGGGCGACTAAGCAAAAAGCAGCGATATCTTGTTGAGATAGTCTGCGTTTTTCTCGCATCTCTCTTAGGCGTTGATTAAATTGCTTTAAATACTTCATAAGGCATCATTTGTGGAGAGAATATCGGCTCAATATAGCATTAGTCCTACTAAATTCGTAGGTCTCATCGAAGACTATATTGAAATAAATCATTAATTTACACGTTTAAGAAACAAGTTCACTTTAAGTTTAGCAGATACTTTGCTTCAAAAAGCAGAAAATTTTAATAGCTTTTTTCCCCCTAACACAAGTACTGAAAACCTTATCACCCTGAATAATGAATCAGCTAAGCATCCACCATTAACACTTTAAAGGCAGAGTATGCCGCAGAAGTCCGGTTATCGACCTCCAATTTACTAAAGATTTGTTCTAAATGTTTATTTACCGTACGCGGACTCATAGACAAAATAGTACCAATTTCTCGATTCGTCTTACCTTTACTTATCCAGAGCAGTACTTCTGCTTCTCTGGTAGTGACTTTAAACTTGTCTTTGAGGATTTCAACTTCACAAGGTCTCTCTGGGTCAATGATTCTCAATAAATATTCATCATTACCTGTTTGGCCAATATATTTCAAATGCAACTCTTTAACAGGTGTTTGTACAGTGAGCTCTTTCTCTTTGTTATAGCGTTCATCCAAAATGGTTGTTAGATAAACTGATAACTCAGAGTCTAGCCATGTCGCATTAGCTCCGGTCTGATTAAACAGTTGATGCGCCATGGGCGTAGCCCATAAAAAGTCACCTTTTAGATTGCTAGATATCAAGTATTGGCCGGCAGAATCAAGCGCCGCATAAGCACTGGAAGTTAGCCGTGCATTAGAAAGGTGCGCCTTGATACGAGCAATTAATTGGTCGGCAATAATAGGTTTGGTTAAATAATCCACCCCCCCTACTTCAAAGCCTTTCAGTACACTTTCTGTATCACTTAAGCCCGTCATAAAAATAACGGGAATATGCGCTAAGTCAGGATTTTCCTTTAATCGCCTACAGGTTTCAAAGCCATCCATATTTGGCATAATTGCATCTAACAGAATAACGTCAGGCACAATATTAGCTGCAATCATCAGAGCCTGTTCCCCCTCTAGGGCTACCAGAACTTTAAGACCAGCTTCATCTAACGTGTCATTTAACATGCTGAGTGTTTCAGGCATATCATCTACTATTAATACGACATCCTTGTCTTTCGTGTCGTGATTTGTCATCGGAATCGTCCTAGGGCTTCAATAATGCGTTCGAATTGAAAGCCATTTACCAAAGCATCTATGTGTTCAATAAACGCCATAGAAGCCTGCTTATTTTCTTTCATGGTCTGTAATTTTTGTTGGAGCCCTTTGGCATAACCAATTTCTGAAAAGCGCAGTAATTCTTGTAAATGATGAGAATCCGGTAATTCTTGCAGTGCCGATAAATGATGCACCTTATCGTTGCTCGGCAAATTCCCAGGCATATATTGCCATTCAAGCATAAGATGCTTACCGATTAACTCCATCAGTGTGCGTAAGCGGATTGGCTTACATAAGTAATCATCATGACCTAAATCGTAATCCCCATCGGCATTACCTTCACTCGCATCCGCAGAAACCATAATGATCGGGACGACGGTATTTAGTTGCCTGATTGTTGCCACCGTCTGCCAACCACTCAAACCCGGCATCGCCACATCCATTAACATGATATCGGGTGAACAATCCTCAAGCATTATCAAGCACGTTGAGCCGTCTTGCGCTTCTATCACGTCGAAACCAAGTGGGGCAAGCATATCTGTTATGAGACCACGCGCTGAAGGATCATCATCAACGACCATCACCGTTTTTAAAGCCCCGTGATACCCTTGAATTTCCTGCTTCACTTCTGGAATATCAATCGGCTCTGCAATACTGGATAACATCAAGGAAACCTTGAAGGTGCTGCCTTTATTCGGCGCACTCGTAATCGCAATATCGCCACCCATAATTTCTGTTAAAAGCTTGGTAATCGTTAAACCAAGCCCTGTACCCGACACATGATTCATTCCTGGCCGTCTAATACGTTCAAATGGTGCAAAAATTCTTTCCTGATCCTCAATATCGATGCCTCTTCCGGTATCAGACACTTGAAACTCAGCGACTTGGCTTCGATAGCGAACAGAAAGCTTTACTTCGCCTTCCTCGGTAAACTTCAGGGCATTCGACAATAAATTAATCAAAATTTGCCTAAGGCGTTGCTCATCTGCTTTAACATATTCAGGTAAACGATCTAGACACTGATATGAAAATTGGATGCCTTTAGCCTTTGCCTGTAGCTCAAACATATTCACAATTTGATTCAATAAGGTCTGAATTCTTACTTGGTTAGAATGAAGGTCTAACCTCCCCGCCTCAATCTTCGAAATATCTAAAAGGCCTTCGATTAAATCACCTAAATATTCTCCACTTCGCCTAATGGTACTGACGGCATTGCGCCGATTCACAGGAATATTTGGATCTTTATCTAATAATTGGGCATAACCAAGAACGGCATTCAGTGGTGTTCGAAGCTCGTGGCTAATACCGGTGAGATATCGACTCTTTGCCTGGTTCGCAGCTTCAGCATGTTCTTTAGCAAACTGAAGCGCTTGATCTGTTTTTTCATGCGCTAATATCTCGTCCTCTAAACGATGTGTTTGCTTATTGGTTTCTTCTTCTGCCACTCGGCGACTATCACTAACGAGTACAAAAAGCCACGCCATCACACCGCCAATAATAATTAAGATAAAAGAAACCTTCCAAAGCGCTGTCGCTACAAGGCCACCATCAACATTCGTGTCATAAATAATTTGAAAATAAATGAGCGATAACAGCCCTGCTATCACCAACAAAATTAAAAAGAATAAGCCAAGAAAGTTGCTTACTTTGGTATTCAACATAGAAACAACAGGGCTAGGTAGAATTCGACTTAGTAAAGATAATAATTGCTCCGAGAATTTCGAATGTGTTTTGCATACATCATTGCAGCGCGCATCTAATGAACAACACAATGAACAAATATGCCCCAAATACGCAGGACAATGCGCCATATCCTCAGTTTCGAAGGTATGTTCACAGATACAACATTTAAGCGCTGGCGTTTCATGTGGGTATATAAGACTTGTACGTGCAATATAGTATTTACCCTTGGTATACCAAGCGATAACAGGTGCAAGGATGAAGGTTGTGCCTAAAGTAATGAAGGATGACAGTGCGGCAGCGGTTTCACCAAACGTTCCAAGATGGGCATTCAAACCAATGATCGATGCAACAAGCATTGAGCCCACACCCACAGGGTTAATGTCAAAAAGATGAGCGCGCTTGAACTCAATATGAGCAGGCCTTAAACCAAGCGGCTTATTGATGACTAAATCGGCTACCAAAGTGCCTACCCATGCTAATGCGATAATGGCATAGCCGCCTAATATATCTTCAAGCACTTGATAAATGCCTAACTCCATTAACATCAGTGCGATCACAACGTTAAAGACCAACCAAACGACTCGACCGGGGTGACTATGCGTTAAGCGAGAAAAAAAGTTAGACCATGCAATTGAACCGGCATACGCATTTGTCACGTTAATTTTTAACTGGGATAGAATGACAAAAATACCTGCAAGCGCTAAGGCTAAATCTGGAGAATTCGTAATATAACCGAAGGCAACCAGATACATATGAGCAGGATCAGAGGCATTTTCTGTTTCAATACCATGGCCCAAGGCTAAGACAGCCAAAAATGAACCTGCTAAAATTTTAAGCGCACCAACAATTATCCAACCTGGGCCTCCAGCTAATAATGAAATCCACCAACGTCGCCGTTCTTTTTTATCGAGTTTCGTCTGGTCGTATTCGGGTAAAAATCGTAAAAAGTCAACTTGCTCTCCAATTTGTGCCACAAGCGAGAACATAACTGATGCCGCAGCACCAAAAAGCAGCAAATTGAATTTAGGGCCATCTGGGCTGGGCTCAACTTCATAATCACTCCAACTGGATACAGAGCTAATATCTTGATAAGCAATGAATATAAAAGGCAAAACCTGAAGAATAACCCAAAAAGGCTGAGTCCAGAGTTGGAAGCGACTAATTAAAGTAATGCCATAGGTCACCAGCGGAATAACCACTAAGGCACAGATGACGTAACCAATTGATAAAGGTATACCCAAAGTAAGTTCTAATGCCATGGCCATAATAACGGCCTCTAAAGCGAAAAAGATAAAAGTAAATGATGCGTAAATTAGAGATGTTATTGTTGAGCCAATATAACCAAAGCCAGCGCCGCGCGTCAGCAAATCTATATCAATGCCATAGCGCGCGGCATAGTAGCTGATAGGAACACTAGTCAGAAAAATAATAAGCGCCACAACCATGATGGCTGCCACGGCATTGGTGAAACCATAACTTAGGGTGATTGCCGCACCAATGGCTTCTAGTGCTAAGAAGGAAATTGCCCCTAAGGCGGTATTAGACACTCTGGCAGCAGAAAACGTACGCGCTTTTTTAGCTGTAAATCGTAAGGCATAATCTTCAAGTGTTTGATTCGCGACCCACCGATTGTAATTCCGTCTAACACGGAAGACCTGCTGTTTCGCTTTCATTAACTGTTCTCTATTGGCAGTGGGAAAACATTCCTATACTAGATTCCTATAAAAAAACCTGAATAAGAAAACCAACTATTCGAGCTATAGACTTTAGCGCTTAAGCTCAGCGAACACATGCTCAACTAATTTGATTGAAGCAATAAGCTCGCCATTTCTTTAAAACCAAGAGCTTTTTCTAGCTCATTTTGACGCATACATGACTGTAGCTTGGAATATTTTTCAACCATATAAGTCAAATGACTTACCCCTATGAGCCGATTACTCCATTGTTGAGTTCCACTCAAATCCTGATACTGATCTCGTGACAGAAAGCCAAGGCTTCCGTCTCAAACCGTCTGAAAACCTCACGCTATGTTGGAGAGTATTTATCTCAACTAGTACTGAGTGAATATAAACAAGTGAATGACTCAATGTTTTTATAACAGTAAAGAGGAAGCGACATGACGCACGATAATTCAACATCATTGCAAACGAAAAACATGGGGCTCGAGATGCCCACTAAAAGAAGATCTCTTCTGAAAACCATCGCGGCGCTACCTGTCATGATGATGCTCTCCTACAGCTCACTTTCTGCTGCATCAGAGGTCAACACTACAGGATTAGCTGTCACTGATACTGAAGTTACTGTGGGTATTCTTCACTCGCTAACCGGCACCATGGCAATTAGTGAAACCGGCGCACAGGAAGCAGAGAAACTCGCCATTAAACAGATCAACGATTCAGGTGGCATATTAGGCCGCCAAATCAAGATCATTCAGGAAGATGGTGCCAGTGATTGGCCTACCTTTGCCGAAAAGAGTAAGAAGCTTTTAGTGAGGGACAAAGTAGCTGCCGTATTTGGCGCATGGACGTCGGCATCGCGTAAGGCCGTATTACCCGTATTCGAGAAAGAAAACGGCTTGCTTTATTACCCGACTTTCTATGAAGGATTAGAGCAATCTAAAAACGTTATTTATACAGGTCAAGAAGCGACACAGCAGATATTGGATGGCCTTAACTGGGTAGCGAAAGAAAAGAAAGCGAAAACATTTTACCTCATCGGTTCAGACTACATCTGGCCAAGAACCTCCATGAAAATTGCACGTAAGCACATCGAAAACGTGCTCGGCGGTAAGGTGGTAGGTGAAGAATACAAGCCTTTAGGCAACACTCAGTTTGGTTCTGTAATCAACAAGATCCGCCTTAAAAAGCCAGATGTTATCTACGCTGCCGTAGTGGGTGGAAGTAACGTTGCTTGGTTCAAGCAGTTAAAAGCTGCCGGTATCACGTCTAAGAAGCAAACACTTCTAACGATCTCCGTGACAGAGGATGAAGTGTTAGGTATAGGCGGTGAAAACCTTGAAGGTTTCTATTCAATCATGAAGTACTTCCAAAGCCAAGATAACCCAAACAACAAAGTATTTGTTAAAGCCTTTAAAGAAATGTGGGGTGATGACAGCGTCATAGGGGATGTAACACAAGCAGCTTACTTAGGTCCTTGGTTATGGAAAGCAGCGGTTGAACGCGCAGGCTCTTTTGATGTTGATAAGGTCGTTGCTGAATCTGAGAAAGGCGATATCGAATTAACAACAGCCCCTGAAGGTTATGTGAAACTTCACAAAAACCATCACTTATGGAGTAAGGCACGTGTAGGTCGTTGGAATAAAGATGGTCAAGCAACAGTGGTATATACCTCTGAATTACTTGAGCCAGATCCATTCCCAGCGGGTTACCAGTAAACAAAAGCTTAACGTAATGTGAATTTTCTAGCGGACCCAGTCCGCTAGCAACCTAAAAGATCAACTTAGCTCATCATCTTTCATGGCAACAGATTTTAGATCTTTGTCCCCCATTTTGGAGATTTAATATGGATGGATATACTTCTAGCGAATTAGTCTCGATATTCGCCATGCAAGGATTCGCTGGCATCAGCCTATTCAGCGTACTCCTACTGATGGCACTAGGCCTCGCGATTATATTTGGACAGATGGGCGTCATTAACATGGCCCATGGTGAATTCATGGCAGTCGGTGCGTATGTCACCTACTTCTTATCCTATGTGACAGAAACCTACTTCCCGGCATTAATGCCCTATTATTTTGTATTTGCCATATTCGCAGCATTTCTCGTCGCCGGTATCCTCGGATATTGTGCCGAGTTCCTACTGATTAGACACCTTTATGCAAGACCATTAGATACCTTATTAGCCACCTGGGGTTTAAGCCTCATCATGCAACAATCTTTCCGTTCGCTATTTGGCGCACGTGAAGTCAGCCCAAGCCTACCCGACTGGTTAATGGGTTCATACCAACCCACTGATATGATCGATATACCTATCAACGGCATGTTTGTTCTTGGCCTAACGACCGTTGTTACCATCGGTGTGTTCTACCTAATGTTTAAGTCTAAATGGGGCCTTCGCGTTAGAGCAACCACACAAAATAGAGTGATGAGTGGCGCTGTTGGCATTAATACTAAAAAAGTTGATCGTTACACATTTGCTTTGGGTTGTGGCATCGCAGGCATCGCAGGTGCGGCATTTACCACAATCGCTTCAACAGGCCCAACAACCGGCACACTTTATATCGTAGATACCTTCATGGTGGTGGTATTCGGTGGTGCGGCAAGCTTATTTGGCACGATTGCATCTGCTTTCTCGATCGCTCAAGCACAGTCTATTTTAGAATTTTTTATCAGTGGCTCAATGGCGAAGGTATATACCCTGTTCGCTCTTGTATTGATCTTAATGTTCAAACCAGAAGGCTTATTTGCTAGCAAGGTTCGTCGCTAATGCGAACCTTGGATATGGACCAACATAGAACAGTCACACACTGTGTTAATGAATAACATGAAAGACACGTCAGTCGAAAGTTCATTCTGACAGCAGTTTTTAAAGTTTTTGGAGAGAATTATGAGCTTCGTATATGAAAAACTAATGGGTGGGAAAAGCGGCATGGTCGGGCTGTTAATTCTAGCAGCGCTGATTCTAGTCGTCTTCCCCTTATTTCTCGATGCATTTCGACTCAACTTAGTCGGTAAATATTTAACGTATGCCTTCGCGGCTGTCAGCTTAGTGCTTCTTTGGGGTTACGGTGGCACACTTAGTCTAGGCCAAGGTATTTTCTTTGGTCTGGGTGGATATGGCATGGCCATGTTCCTTAAATTAGAAGCTTCTTCTCCTGAAAATACAGCGATCCAGTCTACACCAGGCATCCCTGACTTTATGGATTGGAACCAGATAACTGAACTCCCCTGGTTTTGGGAACCCTTCACCAGCCTTGGTTTTACCATCGCGGCCATCTTAATTCTGCCTGCTTTATTTGCTTATATCATTGGTTCTGCGATGTTTAAACGTCGCGTGGGCGGGGTTTACTTTGCGATTATTACTCAGGTTATCGCCGTTATTCTAACGGTGTTGATTGTCGGTCAGCAGGGCTTCACTGGCGGCATTAATGGTATTACTGATCTGCGAACCATGAATGGCTGGGACATCACCTCAGACAGCGCAAAGTATATTTTCTACTACGTTAACTGTGCTCTATTAATCGGTGTGATTATCGCTGCACGCTACATATTAACCAGTAAGTTTGGTCGTATTCTTTTAGCGATTCGAGATAAAGAAGATCGGGTTCGTTTTTCTGGCTATGACGTGGCTAACTTTAAAATTTTCATTTTCTGCTTTGCCGCCATGATTTCAGCGATTGGTGGTGCGATGTTCACCTTACAGGTGGGATTCATGTCGCCGTCGTTCGTGGGCATCGTCCCATCCATCGAAATGGTTATCTTTGCTGCAGTCGGTGGGCGTTTATCTCTGATTGGCGCAGTGTACGGCACCTTATTAATTAACTTTGGTAAAACAGCCTTTTCTGAATCTTTCCCAGAGCTGTGGTTGTTTCTCATGGGGGCCATGTTCATTGGTGTCGTCATGTTTTTCCCGAATGGCTTAGCCGGACTTTGGGAAGATCATGGACACCATATCACCAATAAATTCCGCTTTATCACCAAACTATTTAACAAGGAATCTAAAGCATCTAACCCGAAAGATCTCAGCGCTTCAAATGCTAACAACCCAAGTTGATAGTGGGTGCTGATCAAACAGGTTAATAAACATGATGATTTTTGGAGACGGATATGAATATGACGACGAATACCGACTACACACTATCAATTGAAGACTTAACCGTTTCCTTTGATGGTTTTAAAGCGGTGGATAACTTGAATTTCTACCTTGATAAAAATGAACTACATGTTGTCATTGGACCTAATGGTGCGGGTAAAACAACGGTACTGGATTTGATTTGTGGCAAAACAAAAGCCACCTCTGGCAGCATCAAGTTCTTAAATAAAGAACTCACTAACTTATCTGAGCACGCGATTGTAAGAGCGGGTGTTGGCCGAAAATTTCAAACGCCATCAATCTACGAAAACTTGAGTGTGCTCGAAAACCTAGAAGTGTCTTACCCAAAAGGACGAGGCGTATTTGGTTCCCTCACCTTTAAACGTGATGAAACCGTGCTCTCAAAAATCAAAGAGATTGCTAAAGAAATCATGCTTGAAGAAGAGTTAGATACCGAATCAGGCTTGCTCAGCCATGGCCAAAAGCAGTGGCTTGAAATAGGTATGTTGCTAATTCAAGACCCTCAACTACTTATGCTCGATGAACCTGTTGCCGGGATGAGCGTGAAAGAACGTGAACAAACTGCTGTGCTCCTCAACAAAATTAGCCAAGGTCGTTCCGTGCTTGTTATTGAACATGATATGGAATTTGTTGCCCGAATTGCTCACAAAGTCACAGTGTTACATCAAGGAAAAATACTCGCAACGGGCGATATGGAGACCGTTCAAAATGACCCGAGTGTGATTGAAGTCTACTTAGGTCATTAATCAAGAGAAGGTCATTAATCAAGAGAAGGTCATTTTGAATGACTCATATTGAATGTTCAGTTGAACAAAACAAATTTTTAGCAGGTGACGATATGTTAAGCGTTTCTAACTTAAAAGTGGCATATGGACAAAGTGAAGTCATCCATGACCTTAACTTTACGGTTCAAAAAAATGAGACCTTGGCCATTATGGGCCGAAACGGTATGGGTAAAACAACCCTATTTAAATCGCTAATTGGAATACTTCCAAGCACAGGTGGCGAAATTTCTGTCGATGGTTTCAATGTCACCAATAAGGAACCTTATCAACGCGTTGAAAACGGTATTGCTTATGTGCCTCAAGGTCGCCTGATATTTCCAAACCTAACTGTTCAAGAAAATATTGAAACAGGCATGGAAGTATCGAAGCTAAAAACCATTCCAGACGACATTTATGCCCTATTCCCAGTATTGCGTGAAATGCGACACCGTAAAGGCGGCAATCTATCAGGAGGCCAACAACAGCAGTTAGCCATTGCCCGAGCACTTGTCACTAATCCTAAAGTGTTATTACTCGATGAGCCGACTGAGGGTATCCAACCTTCCATTATCAAAGATATTGCTAATGTCTTAAACGAAATCAAAAAGCTTCGTGACATCACCATCATCGTCTCTGAACAGGTCTTGAGTTTTACGATGGCAGTAGCAGACCGAATTATCGTCATCGATAAAGGTCAATTTATTCATGAAGACTTACGCGCAGACGTCAATACCGAGCAAATCAAGAAATATCTCTCGGTTTAACGCTGAGAACCATAAAACCAAGAAGTAAAAAGCACAACCCAAAACTGAAGAAAACCATTAGGTGAAATGAGGAGCCTGACATGACTGATACTATCATTAAAGTAAATTTAAAAGAGTCACCCTACACCAATGAAAAGATCCATAACCGTTGGCACCCAGATATCCCAATGGTGGAAATGGTGAAACCGGGGGATGACTTCATCGTAGAATGCTATGACTGGACCGGAGGACAAATTAAAAACAATGATTCTGCAGAAGACGTCAGAGATGTCGACTTGTCTCAAGTCCACTTTCTATCCGGCCCAATCGGTGTCGAAGGTGCGATGCCAGGCGATTTATTAGTCGTCGATATTCTTGATATTGGCACCTTTGATGAAAGCCAATGGGGTTTCAATGGCTTCTTTTCCAAGCAAAATGGCGGCGGTTTCTTGACCGAACATTTCCCTGAAGCTCAAAAATCAATTTGGGACTTCAACGGCATGTTCACTAAGTCTCGCCATATTCCAAATGTCGAGTTTGCCGGTTTAATCCACCCAGGCTTAATAGGCTGCTTACCGTCTAAAGAAATGTTAGAAGAATGGAATACGCGTGAAAAAGGTTTGTATGACACAGAACCAGAAAGAGTCCCTGCTTTAGCCACGCTACCAGACGGATCTACCGCTCACATGGGCACAATGAAAGGTGAAGCAGCTAAAAAAGCCGGTGCTGAAGGCGCACGTACCGTCCCTCCAAGAGAGCATGGTGGTAACTGTGATATTAAAGATTTATCGCGTGGTTCTAAAATTTACTTCCCGGTTTATGTGAAAGACGGTGGCCTAAGCGTTGGCGATTTACACTTCAGCCAAGGCGATGGCGAAATTACCTTCTGTGGCGCAATCGAAATGGCTGGCTGGATTCACCTTCGAGTGAATTTGATCAAAGACGGTATGTCTCAATACGGTATTAAAAACCCAATATTTAAGCCCAGCCCAATTGCACCTAAATACGATGATTACCTCATATTTGAAGGTATTTCTGTCGATGAGTATGGAAAGCAGCATTACTTAGATGTGCATGTCGCTTATCGACAAGCGTGTTTGAATGCCATTAACTACATGACCAAATTTGGCTATTCAGAAGCGCAAGCTTACGCCATATTGGGTTGCGCGCCAGTCCAAGGTCACATCAGTGGTGTGGTCGATATACCCAACGCTTGTGCAACGCTCTGGTTACCGACGGATATCTTCGACTTCGACATGCAGCCGAATGCTGATGGGCCAACCAAGAAAGTTGATTCATCAAAAATTGATATTCCATTAGCGCCCGATAAATAGATTTTTAACTCAATAAGCAAGCACGAAGCATGGTTCAGTGAGTTAACCTCATTGAGCCATACTAATTTAGTTCAACAGAATCTCAATAATTTAAGACCTTTTTAAGAGGATGAGAACATGCCTTTATATGACTACAAATGTGATGAGCACGGTATTTTTCATGAATTAGTCGCGATAAATGAAAGCGGACATGCTAAGAATTGCCCGACTTGCGGCAAGGCTTGTGGAAGAGTTATTCTGTTATCGAAAAATATTCCTCCTATGGATCAGACGCAAAAGAAAGCGCATGAAAGAAATGAAAAAAGTGCCAATGAACCGGTCTTTTCAACAACCGATAGCCGTGATGAAAAACATGGCAGCGGCTGCGGCTGTGAGAAGCCCAATGAGAGACGTTCAAAAATGCTGTTTTTGGCTGATGGCAGCAAAATATTCCCTTCTCAGCGCCCTTGGATGATTTGTCATTAGTATAAATATATGGCTATTTAGACTGAACGATTTTTGCAAAACTAAGTAGCCATTTATAGATAAGAATTTGTAAGTCACTTCAATCACCCCAAATGGGCACCCCGAAGCGCTGCCTTTCCTTGAATACCGTATGCACCCGCCTTCCCCATCGGCTCTTCGCTTAATACATATTGCGATATTTCATACTCAGTCAGAACAGCGAAATGTACATCGGTTACCACAACTTGCGACACAAGATCTAAGTTTAGAGGCGCACTTATGACTAAAATCGAGGAAAAATAAACCACCTAATCACAAATACCTTAAGCGAATTCAAATGCAACAAGAGGTGGATCTTTAGGCGAAGTATTATTGTTATATCGTTGTTCTAAAATAGACGCTTTTGCTCTGAGGCCAGCATAAAGCGGGTCTTCAAATAAGTATCGCTAACCAACGAATAACGGGGCTAAGTATTCTCAACAGAAAACAGGTCACTAGAGCAATATTTTTAAGTTAGTAATGCGAATCGAACTAGTAGTTTTTCTACGCTTTGTTTGGCTCGCATAAACGCGGTGACAAAGACTGTATCGGTAGCTTTGTCATACCTGTAGAGAATTTTATAATCACTATCGATCGTCAGCTGAAGATAATCAAATACGCCAATATGCTCTAGTTCTGGACAAACCGGGCTGATTTCTGGGTGTTTAGATAGTTTATCTGATGCAATATCGAGAAGCTGTTCAGTTAATGACTCAGGGTCAGAGATAAACTCAACCATATATTGCTCAAGATAATAAAGGGTTTCAAACCCAAGATGGGTGATCTCAACTTTTGCCAAAGCTTGTTAACCCTTCTTGCCGACGTCGTTTTAAAGCTTCTTTTGCTTCTTCAGGACTCATTGTCTTGCCTGAGCGAATATCTCTTTCAGCGATATTCATCAATTTCAATAACGCAATAGCTTCATCTTTTCGCTGAGCCTGGTGCTCGGTCTCAATTCTATAAACTGGCTTACCACTTTGGGTGATCACTATTGGTTCTTCCAGCTCTAAATTAGCAGCGTTCTGTTTTAAAAAGCTGATAGTTTCAATTCGCATAACGCCCCCGCGCATATGACTGAAGTATTTGTGGTCTAATTATAGTCCATAAAAAGACTGATTGATACTTGATAAATTTCCTCTTTGTTAAGGCTCCTTGAAATAGCCAACTCTTATTCTGAAGTGATCGATAATCGACAATATATGCCATAATCAGATTAATCCGATCATATAGTGTCTTCGAGGAGTTTATTATGGCGAGCAGCTTGAATCTTTCGTTAACTGACGAACTGAGAATGTATGTCGACAGTAGAGCTGGCAATAACGGGCTTTACTCTACACCAAGTGAGTACCTTCGTGACTTAATACGTAAAGATAAGGCTATACTGGATTCCTATTAATTGATTCGCTCATCGAGATTAATAAATGCAGTTCTACTTTCAACACGCCTTTTCTACAGGTTTTCTTTTAGCCTGCTGCATTCTCGTTGTTATCTTATTACCGAATCATGGCATCTTATTCCCTCATATAATTAATAGTGGTCATGCTTTCGTATTTTTTTCGCGAATTTATTTCTTCTGATATTATTACTGGGTCATTCAAGCACCTTTAGAAAAACCTTATCAATTTCAGTGTATTCAGTTTATATAGGGCTTCTTATTGAAATCATTCAGCCTTATGTTGGCCGTGATCGAAGTGTCGTCGATTTTTTGTATGATGTACTTGGTGTTGTATTTTCTATTATTTTTTTTAGCAAACCAAACCGTACTAACCACACGTCAGCCCTATTGTTACTAGTAGCATTCTTATCTTTAGCTACTGTATTTCGGATGTCTAAGCTTTTCTTGTGGTGGAAAATTATAAGTTTGTTGTTCTACCAGGTTTTAATACTTTTGAAGTCTCGCTAAACGATATAAAAACATCGCCGCGTTCTCGTGAAATGGATATGTCAAAGATAAGAAATATGAAGTTTTTTATCTCCAATCCACCAAAAGAGATAACGTTTTATTTGGATAATGTGATGCTTGAATAAGGTGATCACAAGCATAAGCTAGCGACGCTGCTTATTGTTTATTCCAACGAATGCATTCATCTAGTGTAATGCCCTTACCACCAAAAATATCGAGTGCACTACCAATCGTTAGATCGACCTTGCCATTTGATAAGGTACTGACTAACTCAAGGTCGTGAAGTGATCTTGCACCACCGGCATAGGTCACGGGAATGGTGGATAT
>TARA_R110002074_G_scaffold402283_1_pt1 | contig 16268 bp, 14 predicted proteins | sample TARA_R110002074 | Tara Oceans TARA_R110002074 (sample SAMEA4397215) | marine metagenome | biome: Polar Biome; feature: [MIX] marine epipelagic wind mixed layer (ENVO:01000061); material: water (ENVO:00002006), including particulate matter (ENVO:01000060) such as... | depth 10-100 m
AGCCACAACAATAGCAAGCCCGCCACCGCGCGGGGTCGGCACATCATGCGAGCTGCGGTCATTGGGAATGTCGAGCAGGTTCTGACGCAAGGCGTAGCGACGCAGGAGGCGTGCCGCGAGAAGCGACGCCGCGGTGATGGCTATAGCCCAGAGACAAAGCAAGGCCACGGCCTATCCCCGCTTCTGCGCGGCATACATGCGCGCCATATTGATGATTCCCTCTTCGCTTGAGGTCGCTGGTTGCCAACCCAACATCGTGCGCGCCTTGCCTGCACTAACCTCCAGCGACCCCATAAGCCGCAACGCCTCATCTTGCCGTCCGAGGACGCGGGCCGCCAGCCGTAACACGCTTACCGGTAGCGAAAACTGACGTAAAGGAACACCCAGTCCTTCGGCGAGGAATGTCAGAAGCTCCGGTGTGGAAAGCGATGTTGCATCAGCGGCGAGGAACGCCTGATTGGCGGCTGCCGGGTGGTCAAGGCACAAGGCAAGAAGCACGCTGAGATGATCTACGCTCACAAAGCTGCGGCGGTTGCGCAATCCGACGAATGGCAAAGGCACGCCACTCGAGACCAGCCCCATGAGGCGGTCAAGATTACCCTTAACCCGAGGCCCGTAAACAAGCGGCGGGCGGACAACAGTAACCTCCATGCCTGTCGCGGCGGCGATTTCGTGCAAAGCCAGTTCGGCACCGCACTTGGAGAGACCATAAGCATCCTGCGGCAGAAAAAGATCATCCTCTCTGAGAGCACTTGACCCGCTCGCGTCACCATGAACTTTGACTGAACTCATATAGACAAACCGTTTCACACCGGCTTCGGCAGCAGCGCGGGCGAGACGCATGGTGCCCAGCGCATTCACCTTATGGAACAGCGCCTCGTCACCCGACGGCGTATGAACGCGTGCGGCAAGGTGCATGACATAGCTGACACCGGCGAGCGCTTCCGTCCACTGCGTCGCGGGGCCGATACCACCGATTGCAAGAACATCCGCTCCATTGCCGCCCGCCCTCACAGCGGATCGCACCGCTATGCCCTCTGAACGCAAATGCGCAACGACTGATTTGCCGATAAACCCATGCGCCCCTGTGACGAGGACTTCGGTCATTATCTATACGTTCAGGTGAAGAATGAAGGCCGCGCAATTGAAGCCATAATTCAGGTAATGCGATGCGGAGTAGACGTTCTCATGGATTTTCAAAAACTCCGCGAAGGCACGGCGCTGACCGAAGGCCGGATTGGCACGGTTGCAATTCCAATCATCGAACATCAGCACCGTGCCATCCATCAGCACGTCATCGCGGTGCAACGCGTCGAGAACTTCGACAGTCGATTCATACAAATCGCAATCGAGATGCACGAGAGCTGCTTTTGCTTCAATTTTCGACTTGAGTGTTTGGCTAAAGTAGCCACGCCGCATGTGGATACGCGAGCGACTTATCACCCGCGACAATGACTGGGCAACGTGCGCGTCGATCGTCATACCGATCTCGTCTTCCCATACGTCGGGCAGCTTCATCTCTTCCTTCCAGACGCCACGCACTACATCGTAGGATTTTTGGTCAACTTCGCTCTTCACACGCGGAAGGCCCTCGAATGAATCGTAAAGATGAATGTCGCCAAGATAATTCATATCGAGCATCGTTTCGGCAAAGCGGCGCGCGGTCCAGCCTGCCAACACACCGAACTCTAAGATGTCGCCATCTATCCCGTTGTAGACAATGAAATCCATGCAGGTCTGAATTGCGTCCCGATAGAATTTGTCGGCGCGGGCAGCGTCGGGGAATATCAGACATTCGGTAGTGAGGTCTCGATGCGGCGTGATTGCGGCCAGCAGACGCGCCAGCTCGGATCTGACTTCGCCGGAATCAGGGTTCAGTTCAATTGATCGTACGAGCAAGACAATGGCCGCTTCGGCATCGCCCTGATCGCGGACCGTAATCGCCTCGGCGAAAATCGATTTAGCGATCTTATCTATTTCAATTTTCGCCGGACCGTAACGGTTAACCCGCCGCATCGCGGCCGAGAAATGCGCGATAGCGCTCTCGCGAAGTCCTGCGCGAAGCGCTACGCAACCATATTCGACCAACTGATCTATATCATACAATTTGAAAATCCCGGGGGAGCGACACCGCAACCAAAGCATGTCAATGATTGGTGTGAACAAGGTAGATTGACGATTGTTAACGTCAAGTCAGTCCGGCCGCAGCCTGGCGAGCAAGTCGCCGGAGTTTCTCGGCAAATGTCGTCCGCGCAGCAAAGTCATCCGATTTTGGAAACCATTCGGCAAAATAATTACCCGTAAACGGCCCGATTATCGTTTCGAGAAAAACGGTGTCGCCCGCGAGCGGGATGATCGTATGCCAGATCGGCGCACGAAGGTGACAGATGCGCCCGCCTGGACCAAAAATCTCACCGGCGGACAGAACATGTGCGGTGATCTCGGACCCATCATCATTACCGCACATAACAGCGAACTGTCCGGACAAGGCGAGAAATGTCTTGCCGGACTTATAGTTGATGTGCGGATGATCACAGCTGTCGGAGGGTAAGGCGATGACCATATCCTGCAGCACGCTGTCGGTATTTTCGTGAAGCAGCAACCGTGCACGACCGGTCGATGTCGATTTGGCTTCGCTGATTAGCGCATCAATGTCTGATTGCGAGATAAGTGCGGGGTCCGTCGCGCTGCGGAAGGCAAATTCTGACTCGCGCGTGAAACCGATCAGAGACATGGATCAGCCCACCGCTTCAAGCTCACGGATCATGCGGTTGACCTGCGGATAGAAATCGCTGCCACCCCCCAGTTCCTCGCCATAGATCGTCGCGTAGATACCGCGCGCCTTTTCCCATTGTTCATCTGGTACCGTGCGCCAACGACCGAGAAACTGCGCCATTTTTATGTTCAATGATTTGAACAGATGCGTCGCACGCACAGGCGCTGTCATGCGTCCGGCTTCGGCAGCCTCGCGCAACATATCGACCGCGAGGTCGGGCGCATTGTTGAGCATGCAGAAGTAGGAGAGCTTCAGCAGCGCAACTGCCGCGTCATCACCTTTATAGAGCTTGTCGATAGACTCGGGTTTCAGAATCCAGACGGCGTCGGCAGCAACCAGAATGCCATAGCGGAAGTCTTCGTTTTCAATCGGATCTGGCTTACGGAACAGGCCGAGACGGGGATAACCATAACCGCGATAATCGAGGTTCAGCAGCACATATCCGAGGCCTAAAAGATAATCATGGCTTTCGGAGAACAAGCGCTGTCCATGAAAACAGGGTTGGAAATTGCAGCTGCTGCGGACGCCGAGAACGCCCTTTTGCAGAAGCCCTGCCGCACCTTCGATGACGTCCTGCTCAGTGCCTTCGGTATCGACTTTGATAAAATCCGGCACCTGACCGGCCATCACTTTATCGAGGCGCTCTGTCTTGATCGGAATGATGCGGTCGATTTCTGCCTGCCCCGGCTTCAGGTGACGAAAGCATTCCGACGTGAGGTCCGGCTTCAGAAAGGAACTCAGGCCGCGATGACGCAGCAAATGGAAATCGCGCGTGCCTTCATCCTTGTCGAGAGCGTTCTCTCTCACTTCATAAGAGAATATCGGTGTCTCTTTATAAATGTGTCGCAGGCGTTCGGCTTCTTCTGCATCAGGTTCGAATGCAATGTATTGCATCGGCCCGGTGAAGCCGTTCCAGCTCGGGTGCATGCCGTAGCGCGCGCCAATGTCTGCCACTATTGTGCGATCATTGAGGGCCATGCTTCAGTTCCTTTTTAGGCAAATGCAGTCGGTGCAGTAAACGTTACGAGACTGGGTCAGGAGGATCATACATATGTAAGGTCAGGTAAAGCCCGATAGAAGCGACCACCCGCCGAACGGAACTCGCTCTGACGCGCGGCGATATTGTCGGCGTAGCGCCATGCGAGCACGACAACATCGGTCGCGGGCTCGTTGACAAGTTGCGCACCCGTGAGGACCGGCAATGTGCCACTTGGATGGCGCATGAAATTCATCAGCGGCGTATCATCGAATACGGCATCAAGGTAATCACCGAGGCTGAAATAGTGGATGAGTGCAGCGCAACCGACCGAGCTGCCATAAGCCAGCGCGCGTCCGGATTCGACCCGTGATTTCTTCAACCGTTCGCGGATGTCCTCACCGAGTTCGGCAATGCGCTGATTGAAGGCCGCAAAGGCTTCCGCGGTCAACGCGCCGTCCGCTCCTTGTTCGAGGGTAACCAGAGCCTGAACATTTTCCGCTACAGGCCGCGGGCCACCCGCATGCTGAATAATGAAACGAATGGAACCACCTTTTGGTTCAATACGCTCTGCGCCGATCAGCTCGAAGCCACGCCTGGCCAAAAATTTGCGCATGGGGCTGACGCCGAAATAGGAAATGTGCTCGTGATAGACGACATCGAGCAGAGTCTTCTCAACGAGATCGACTGCGTATTGCGTTTCGATGACAAGAAGACCATCCGGCGCCATCATCACAGCAATCCCATCGAAGAAATTATCGAGCTCGTCGATGTTAGCGACAGTGTTGTTCGATATGACCACATCGGCCGGACCGTGCTCGACAGCAATCTTGCGAGCGATGTCGATGCCGAAGAAATCACCGATGGTCGGGATGCCTGCCGCTGTCGCATCGCTTGCGATCTTCCGCGCCGGGTCGATGCCAAGAATGCGTGCCCCCTTGGCTTTGGCGAGAACCAGCAACGAACCATCATTGCTGCCAATATCAAACACAAACTTCGACGGACCGATTTCACCGCGCGACGCCAACCCATCGATCAACGTCTTGAAATGTTCGCGCAGACCGACCGAGATGCCGGTCATGTACTTAAAATTCCGGTACTGAAACTCCGGATCAACCACTGTGCTGAGCTGAAGAAAACCACAGTCTTCGCATTGAAACACATCCGCAGACGCAGATTGCAATGTCTTGGTCGCGTGACCGACATTGGGCGAAGCGATGGGGAGAGGATGGAGGGGAATGGCTTTCCAGAGGCGGGGGGATTTGCACAACCTGCAGGTCGAGCGCGATGTTGCACCTTCATTCATTGTCGCCAAACCACCCCTGCCCACAAGGCCTCAATTATCTCAATGTCACGTAAACTATCGCTCCCGGCGTTCTCAAGCAACACTTCACCCCGCGCAGCCGCACAGAAATGAGCCACTTGCGCTTCAAAAGCCCATTGCCGATCACCTTTCGCAATCGAGGCGGTCACGGACCCGTCAGGTGTAATCATTTGCACAGTGGCGATGCCGCTGCGGTCCAATGGTGATGGCAGCGACAACACCATCTGTCCACGCTCAAAATAGATTGTGATGCTCTGATCCCAGAAGCCAGCGTCAGACCTACCGAACCTCAACGACACATCATAGCCCCGAGCGGATAGAACGGCATGTTGTGCGCGACCCGATTGGACAAAGAGTGACTGCGGCACCAGCGTGTGTGGCAGAATCCACCTGATTAGGTTGATGTCGTGGCTGCCGACATTCAACATGTATTCGTAATCGTCAGCATATTGCGCCGAAAGTCCATCCGGAGTGCGGGGCCATTCTTCGTAGCGATATGATTTTGGTTCGTCGCTACGGATATGCGGCGGTGGCACGACTCCATAGGTCGGGCAAAAATCACCAATATCAACATGGATGATGGCACCGAAGCTCTGGGTCGCCAAATTATGGCGAAGCAGCTCGCGGAAGCATCTGACACCGGCATCAAATCGCTTCATAACACCGATGGCATAAGGCTGATCGGGCGCGCAAGCATCGAGAAGGCGTTGCGCTTGTGCCCGTGAATAAGCCATCGGCTTTTCTGAGAGGACGGGCTTTCCCGTTTTCAGCGCTCGTTCCACCAACGGCGGCAAGCAACGGCGGTGCACACAGATGACGAAGGCGTCAACTTCAGTTGACACGAACATGTCATCGGCGTTGGCGTAAACTTGATTGATCGAGTGTATTTTTGCGACTTCACTTACAAGCACCGGTCGTGGGTCACACAGAGCCACGACCTCGGCATCCGGCGATGAGCCGAATGAATACAGATGTGCCACCTGAGAGATGAAGCCCGCCCCGACGACGCCTATGCGCAGGCGAGTGCTATTGTGATCAATCGACATGACGGCTAGCCTAGGGATGCAGGCACATTGCGGCCCGCAACCCGAAACCTACCTGCACCTTGACATGACATTGAGAAATAACCGGCTGAATGGAAATTGATCGATCGAGTGAGTCTGACAGCGAGCGGCATGTCTCGATTTCGCTTGTCATGCCTAACTATAATCACAGTCAATATCTCCACAAATCCGTGGGCGGCATGCTAGCCCAATTGCGCCCTGCCGACGAGATTATCATTATTGATGACGCTTCAACGGATGGCAGCCTAGAAATTCTCGAAGCCTTTGCCAATCAATATCCCGCCATTAAACTAGTCAGACGTCAAACGCGTCTCGGTGCTGTCGTCAATCTTAATGACGGGCTAGCAGAAGCCAAGGGCGATCTCATCGCTTTTCCCGGTGCCGACGACTATCTCTTTCCGACTTTCTTGCGCGACACCAGCGCGTTGATGGCGCGGCATCCGTCTGCCGGGTTTTCTTCATCGAGCGTCGAAATCCGTGATGAAAACGATAGGATAACGGGAGCAAGACCGATCCTGTTTCCGACCACCCGCCCTGCCTATATATCTGCGGAACGTTTCCGGCACATGCTTTCCAGCAGCGACAATCACTTTCTCGGAGCAGCCACACTCTATCGCCGCGACACTCTTCTGGCGATCGGCGGATTTGATTCAGCATTGGGTCCGATGTGCGATGGGGTCAGCGCCAGGCGGCTCGCGGCACGACACGGATTTTGCTTCACGCCAGGTCCGCTTGGCATGTGGCGTGTACACGGCCGGAACTATTCTCTCGCGATGGTCTCGTCGGCGGAAATCACGGCGCGGATCACCGAGACGCTTGGGTCCGTGATCAACGCCGAACCCGACGGACTATTCCCACATGACTATGCCAAATTGCTGGTGAGGCGACTCCACTTCGGCATCGGTCGAATCATTGCCGATGATATATCTGCGGCGCCGCAAGCATCGCTCGCTCGCATCGCAGAGCTTGCTGGCGGACAACCATTTGATCGCTTCATCGTGAAACTGTTCCGATGGTTTGGACCGGCCAAACCCGCGGCGGCAAAAGTCTGGTTGACTCTCCGCCTGCGCCCCTTCTCGCTTGCCCGCCTTTTCCTTGAACCATTAAGGCGTAGATTTTTTGTGTTTCATGACTAGCTATTCAAACATATTGGCTTAGTCCAACGCCCATTTTCCTATAGGCTTCGCCAATCCGCTAGCCGATATTTGCAATCTTATTTGGCCGGAACCACGAATATTGTTTTAAAAAAATCGGGTAGACGCTTGATGACTGTACCCAGTAAGACAAATCTCGCTGTGATCGAACAAATTCGCGGCGCTCTGCCCGCTGGCAAGCGCATCGGATTTCTATCCGGTAATTTCAACGTGGTCCATCCTGGCCATTTGCGTATTCTAAAGTTTGCGGCAGACAATTCCGACGTTTTGGTGATTGGTGTTAATCCTGACGAGACACCGGGCGTCACCATTCCTGCAGAATTTCGCGTCGACGGATTGAATGCAATTTCACTCGTAACCCATGCGCTGTTACTGGAGGGACCTCCGGAAAATTTTATCAAAGCGCTCCAGCCTGATGTTGTCGTTAAAGGCAAAGAATACGAAAAGAGGTTCAATCCCGAACAATCAGTCGTTGATGCCTATGGTGGACAATTGCTGTTCAGTTCCGGCGAAATGCGCTTTGCATCGATCAATCTCCTTCAGAAGGAATATTTTGAAGGGAATTTTTCGACGATCCATCCACCACGCGACTTTCCTGTACGTCATGAATTCGATGCCGCAACACTCGTATCCGTTCTTGAAAAATTTTCAAGCTTGCGAGTTCTTGTGATCGGCGACCTCATCGTCGACACATATATCAATTGCGATCCGCTTGGAATGTCACAAGAAGATCCGACGATTGTCGTTACACCCATCGAGGAAAAAACTTTCATTGGCGGCGCAGGCATTGTTGCAGCACATGCCCGTTCGCTGGGTGCCAAGGTGCGGTTTCTATCTGTTGTGGGCGAGGACGAATGCGCGGAATTTGCCTGCAAAAATTTGAACGATATCGGAGTCGAGTGTCATCTGATGCCTGACAGGACGCGCCCGACAACACACAAGCGTCGCTATCGCGCTTTGGGGAAAACATTGCTGCGGGTCAATCTGTTGCGCCAGCATGCTATCGGTGCCGACCTTCAATCCGCGCTTATTGCGCGCATATTGGAATATTTGCCGACAACAGACCTTTTGTTGTTTGCCGATTTCAACTACGGCTGCCTGCCGCAAAAGGTTGTGGACGCGGCTTGCGAGGAGGGTGTGAAGCTCGGCGTGATGATGGCTGCGGACAGTCAGGCATCCTCGCAAGTGTCCGACATTTCGCGATTTAAGGGTATGCACCTCATCACGCCGACCGAACGTGAGGCGCGCATGTCAATCCGCGATCACGATTCAGGCCTCGCTGTAATCGGTGAGCAATTGCAACTGGCGGCAGAAGCGCAAAATGTTGTTGTAACACTCGGCGGTGAAGGCTTGCTCATCCATGCCGTCGATGAAGGCCGGTTCGTAACCGACCGACTGCCTGCATTTAACAGTTCTCCCAAAGATGTGGCCGGAGCTGGAGATAGTTTTTTTACGTGCGCATCTCTCGCGCTTTGTACCGGCGCCGATATCTGGAGTGCAAGCTATCTTGGCGCACTTGCCGCCGGCTGTCAGGTGTCGCGCGTCGGAAACACTCCACTGATGCTTGAAGATCTTGCCGCTGAACTGACCGCGGTCTCTCCCTAGATGCCCACCGCCTTCCGGAGTTAATCATGCGTGCTTTACTGCTGGCCGCCGGTATCGGCAGTCGACTGCGCCCGATCACCGACACCGTACCGAAATGTCTTGTGCCGATTCACGGCAAACCGTTGCTCGGCTATTGGCTCGACCGGCTGCTGGGCGGCGGTGTCGATCAGGTCCTCGTCAACACGCATTATCTAGCACCTCAGGTCGATGCGTTTGTCGCGGCATCAGCGTGGCGTGACAAAGTCACTCTCGTATATGAAGAAGAATTGCTTGGGACGGGCGGCACGATGCTCGCCAATCACACATTTCTCGCAAACGATGCGTTTCTTGTGGCCCATGCCGACAATCTGACGACATTTAACCTGAGCAAATTCATGCAAGCTCACAAAAGCCGACCCGCCGATTGCGCCATGACAATGCTGAGCTTTCGTACAGATGACCCGCGGTCATGCGGCATACTTGAAATGAACACAGCGCATGTCGTTCAGGCCTTCCACGAGAAGGTTGAGAACCCGCCGGGTAATGTCGCCAACGCGGCGGTTTATATTTTCGAGCCGGAGGTGCTTGATTTTATTGCTGCGCTCGGAAAATCCACTGTCGACCTCAGCACCGAAGTCATTCCGCATTTCGTCGGGCGCATTTTTGTTGTCGAGAATAATGGCTATCACCGCGACATTGGCAATGTAGAAAGCTTACGCCTCGCGCATCTGGAATTTCCCGATCCCGCAGTATGACGTCAGAATCGACGAACGTCACTCTTTAGCAGAGGCCGCATATGCTGCAACAATTTCGTCCAGCGGACCATATTCTCTGACGAGGCCGTGCTCGAGCCAGATGGCCTTGTTGCATAATTTTTTCAAAATCGAGACATTATGACTCGCCATAACGAGAATTTTTGTTCGCGCCATGAGTGACTGCACACGTTCTTGCGCCTTTTGCACAAATGTCTGATCGCCAGCGCCTATCATTTCGTCAAGGATTAGAATATCTGGCTCAATACTCGTCGAAATTGCGAAGGCCAGCCGCATCGCCATGCCGGTCGAATAGGTCCGCACCGGCATTTTGAGAAACTCTCCAAGGCCGGAGAACTCTGCAATGGTATCCATGCTTTCACGAGCTTCACGAAATGTCATGCCGATGAAGACGCAGCGAAATATGATATTTTCGTATCCTGTGGACTCCGGGTCCATGCCCAGACTCAAATCGGTGAGCGGCGTCAAAGATCCTTCTATTTCGACACGACCATGTGTCGGCGGATAAACGCCGGAAAGCACCTTCAGCAAGGTTGTTTTACCTGCACCATTGTGCCCAACCAGCGCGAGGCGATCACCATCCACCAACTCGAAATTGACCCCACGCAGCGCTTCGATCTGTGTGGTATTGTCTTCGCGCGCTATACGTCCGCCCAATTTCTGAAAAATATCAAGCTGCAATGATCGCGATGCCGAGTTATGCATCGGAAAATTGAGGTGGAGATTCGTGACTGATACACGCGACATTTAGGTTAGATCCAGAAAATGATCCGGCGGCGATATCTGCCAACGAACATCATTGTGATAGTAAATCCCAATACCGACGCGATTCCTCCGTAAAGAAGATAGTGATCCGGCGTTTTTATCCCCAACACCGGATCACGAATAACGGCGAGCAATACATTGAACGGATTGAGAATGAGATATTTTTGCTCATCGACGGGCAACATACTTTCCCGCCAGAACACAGGCGTGAGAAAAAAAGCAGCACGCATCACGCTCGACATGATTTGGATTACATCGCGATATCGGACGCAAACAATGGCAAGAGCATAACACACCCAGGTAAGTGTGAATGTCACAAATACCAGCCCGATGAACAGGCCTACAAAATCAATACTGAAAAAGAGTCCGTAGTAGATCAACACAGCCAGAATGATCACAAACTCATGAGCGAACGTTATCAACTCGCGATAGATCACTACAAATATAGCGATCGAGAAGCTCGCATACTGATTTTGAAAATAACGGTGCGCGCCCACAAGACAGACAGTCGCATTACTGATCGACCCAGAAATAACCGACCAAAGAATAAATGAGACCGCGATATACGGAAGCAATTCGGCTGGCTCCTGCTTGAACAGGAGCGAAAACAGCATACCGTAGAGAATGACGAATATGCCGGTCGAAAGTGTCAGCCACACCTGCCCTAGCCGCGAACGCGAATAACGTCGGCGTATTGTCGAGATGCCTATCAGGTGCCAAATTCGCCATCCCCTGAGCCCCTCCTCCATATCTAGGAGGCCAAGGCAAAACAATCCAATAGGACTGTGCGGGCCGCCTTTATCTCTGATCGGAGGCTTTGTAGAGAAACCCAGCCACATGCTTGCACTCTCTGGACGAGGCCACTGAACGGCCCTTCAAAACTAGCGAATGGGCCTCATATATAGAGGATTCGCAAGACTCCCTAGATTTCTAATCAATCTCTTCTCATCGTTCGCATAAATCTCTAACCCTAGCTCTAAGTATGTATGCTCTGTACACTGGCAAGCATTACGAACATCTGCAATGTTCGCTGACCAACTTCAACAATGGTAATCTTCTACAATACGTTCAATAGTATTGAGTCGTCACAGATATTTCTAATTGTTTATTTCGCACCGAATTCACAACTTCCCTAGTCCGGATGTCAATGATGACCGCTTTAACAGCGAACCTTTGGTTGACTGCCTATCCTATCGCAACCGCTTCTTCTTTGAGCTTTTATGCGCTGCTCGTGGCGCTGGTTTTTCCTGCCACTCGAAGTCATCTTGCGCCACTACTCGGATTACAAAAATCTCTGACACAGCGACATCTCGGTGGCTTTGACGCTTATCGCGGTTTTGCGGCTATCCTCGTAGCCGCGTCCCATTCATGGTATTTTACCAATCCGGTATTCTCGAGCACCCAACACATGTGGCCGGTGCTTGGTGTCGGCGCCAAAGCAGTGGCGATGTTTGCAGTCCTCAGCGGCTTCCTGATTTACAGATCCGTGCTCTCTATCAATTCAGTCGCAGACTTGCGCGTCTATGTGTTGCGACGATTTTTTCGGATTTATCCGGTCTATCTCGCCGGTATCATTCTCGGCTTGTTTTTCCTGCAATATGTTGATGGCACGAACTTTCAAGGCTTTCGATTGTTTGTCGCCGATTTGTTCATGTTCCACATTTTCCGGTGGCCTGCATTTTCCAATCCAGTGACATGGAGCCTCTATATCGAGGTTGTGTTTTACGCCCTACTGCCGCTCGTCGTTCTCACAGTTGGCCGGAACCGCATGCTAAGTGTTGCCGTACTGGGCATCATCGCTATGACAATTGGCGTCTATATCGGTAGAGAATTCACCCTTTGGCGGTTCTTCCTGTTCGGCATTGTCGCTTCAGAAATCGCGTCCCGAATCAAGTATGGCGGGCTTCCGTTGTTCGCGCTCGGACTTAGTCTAGTCACCTATGATTTGTCTGGGTACGCCGGGAGCACAGACTGGGCGGGCCAGATCGGCATAGAACCCGTTCACGTTGGTGATGGCGGCAATTCGCTTGGCCTCGGTATTGGGTGTGCGTTGGTACTCATTTCAACAACGAATATGTTGGTCATCCCGCGAATTCTGGACATACTTCCACTGCGAATTTTGGGGGTTATTTCCTACAGCGTGTACATTATCCATCCGTTTTTCATCCTCGCGAATTTTCCAGAAATTGGTGTGATCGGACGGGAGGTAGACCACACTAAGCTTGAAACGATGGCTCTGATGACGTCATGGTATCTACCGCTTGTTTTCCTTCCCGGCATCCTGTTTTGGGGCGTGGTCAGCTTTCTCCTTGTCGAACGCCCGGGGATAAATTTTGGACAGAAACTGGCCGCCCAAATTCGGCGAGCAAGTGCCGCTGTCACATGATATGAAATCCGCTATGCTTGTTGAAAAAACAGAACAAGCCGCTGCTACTAATTTTACAGAGACCCTGAGGGAGCCAATCCGGATGATTTCGAGTAACTTGATTACCTATATCGACGAGTTTGTCTTCAAAGGTCGTCAAGGCTTGAGCGTTCTCGACATGGGCCCTCAGAACGCAATCAATCTCACACCGGAATATATTGCTGATTTCCTCAACCGCTACGGACATGCGGAGAGCCAAGCAATTATGCTGGAGCTGGCTCAAAAGTTCCACGATTCCTCGATGATCAAGCCGGGCATACGCACCCTATTTCTGGGTGAGGTCATGGATCATACGACGCACGAGTACTTGTCCATCGACGTCTGCCCCGGCCACAACACAACCATCGTCGATCTAAACAAGGCACCCATTCCAGAATCGTTCCGTCAGCGCTTTGACCTCGTCCTGAATCTGGGTACGACTGAGCATATCGTGAACCAGTTTAATTCATTTGCCGCCATTCACGAAGCGACCAAGATCGACGGCTACATGCTGCATCAAGTGCCGTCAGCCGGTTGGTATGACCACGGGTACTTCTGCTATCATCCGCTTTTCTTCAAAGATATCGTCGCCGCCAATGACTACGAGTTGCTCGATATGTTCTGGACACCCGCTCAACCGCATTGGCTAAAGGACGTCGAAATTCCGATCCGCGAAGAAATGCGCCCTTTTGACAAAAGCACGGATATGAGAACAACGCACTACGGAGAGGGGTTGTTGCCGACTTTCAATATTAATGTGTTGGCCAAAAAAACCAATAACGCGCCATTCAAAGTCGCGCTCGAAATTGCAACGACACATGCGCAACTTGATCCAGAGATTTCAAAATCCTATAGCAAATAAAAAAATAGTTTAGCCCCATTCTTTTAAAGGGGCGCTCTGGTTATTTATCCAATGTCGCTGAATGCTTTGAATTTTCCGACCATTGCGCGTTGGGGAAAGCGCTATGCGCAGGCTCTCCCAGAAGCTCGGGGTTCATTTCGAGAAAATCGGGCACCGGGCGAGCAGCCCCAAAAATGAACGGGTTCCCGGAAATCGTGTGACGGTATTTTTGCATGATCGGGTCTCCGTCCTTCACGCGGCGGCGGCGCCCGAACAAAACATCAAGTTTATATTTGACAGCTGCCAAAATTTCGTCCGATGAATTGGAATGAACAGTATATCCGTTCCGTTCTAGGACCGTGTTGTTCATGATGTAGCCTTGAACGGGTGACCGGTAGGTCTCGGCTAATGTCAGATAGCGCCGCGCCTGACGGTCGAAAACCTTCTTGCAAATAAAATCCGTCGAATCATCCCAAAGCTGCCAGTCGTTGGAAATACAATTCACAAGCACTGTCGGTGTGCCGAACGAATGTGTTGCAGTGGTCAAACCCGAAGTTGTTCCCACGACGAATCGGCTCGTGGCCAGAAGAAACAAATCCATGCGTTCAGATTTTTCCGAACTACGTGCGTAGTCAATGACGCCGGGCATCAGCGGCATCGGGCTCATGGAGGCATCACCCAAACGAATGACAATGCCGCCTCTCGCGACAATGGCCTCAATCGACGCTATATAATCGTCGATGCTTGAATTGCGATGCTTGCTGGTCCCGTCCTGAGCCTCGTAGTAAAATCCGCCTTCGCGCGCATGAAGTCCAACATACCAAGCATCTTGCGGAACATTCATGCGAACGAGCATGTCCGCGCCAAAGGCGCTGTCTTCCTCGCTCAAAGAAATCAGCGGTCCGCGCCGCTCTTTACTCCACGCGACCTGAGCGCGCGCACCTGCCCGCGTCCAGGGCTCGGCGAGCACGCCGGGCGACCGGCACACCATGAAATTCTCACCGAAATGGCGCTGATAGGGGAAGAGCATATTGACCATTGTTGAATCGGTTACGATACAGAAATACTTTTCCCAATATCGCAAATATCCGGGATTCACTGTTTTGTCGACGGGGGCCAATACAATGAAATTGGCATCCGGCACGATACCCATATGAGACATTTTCAGGAATATGCCGAGCAAGCCAATGTGGCCAAATTGGGTAACCCATTCATAAGGCAAAACGCGCGTGGGTCGATCGAGATCGAATTTTGGGTACTCCGATTTGATTAAATAGCGGAGCCTGTCAGGTAGCTCCACACCCTTCGCAAGACTGTCTTGATGATGCAACATCTCTCTGTAAATGCGCAAGCTCGCCTGCAGATTTCCGTGAAGGAACTGCTCCTCAGCAAATTGGCCAAGATTGTCATAGATCATCATGTCGCCGGCAGATTCAAGCTCCCATTCGACTGGTTTGTATGAAGCGACATCATAACGCCCCGCATAGTTCTGGTGCGCCATCACGATAGGTGGATAAATTGAAACGGCCTTCTCGAAACTTTCGGCGGCTCGCTCGTATTCATTTTCCAACAAAAACGACCGTCCGATCATCACGTACTCGTAGTAGGAATCGCTGATAGTCAGCGCCTGCTCGAAATATTTCCGCGCGACCGGAGAATTCAGCGCATAAAGATGGCCAATGCCAAAAATACGATTGAGATAAAAATCATCATTTGGTTCAAAATCAGGCACATCGCGTATGATGCGGTGAAACAAATTGAGCCGACGGATGATTTCAAAATAGGCCTTTGCAATCGTATTGTTTTTCTTCAAGACCGTTTTGCGGAAAAGCAAATTCATAATCCGCGCCAGCGTGTAGGCACGTGTGTTCTGACCCGCAGCCATATGAACACCAATAGCAAACACAAATCCCCGACTCAGGATCAGAAAATACAAATCACCGACCAGTGGTGTGCGCCTGCGCGCCAGATAAGTTGCCAGCGCCAATGACCTATCCGCATAGCGAGTCGACTGAAACTGAAATAACACGTCGGAGATGTCGGCAGCGCCGGTGCGAATGGAATTTCGGCGCTTATAAGCAAGTTGATAAACAAACATCGCAAATCGGATCAACAGACGATCGATCAGGCGAGCGACCTTACCCGCAAAAACCCTACACCGACGAACGGTGCGTATACCCAAGCTCAATGCGAAACGCACGATAGAGAGGCGGAGGAAAAATACTTTGAGGGGGATAATCCCTCTTTCCACGCGCTCAAATAACACCTGTCGCCACAAGGCGAGAGCAGACGGGGGCTTCTCTTTTTTTTCCGCTCGTTCGGCAACACGCCGAAGCGTATGCAGATTTCTACGATTTGGTATGGTGCATTCCGACATGCGTGCTCCGGTCAAAGTCGAACTCGATTATTCACATCCCAACAATGATACGCCCCGCGGTCTCGCCGCCGCGCATTGTCGCTATTGCCCTATTGATGTCATCGAGACTAAATTTTTCGGTTATCAGCTGCTCTAACTCAATCACCCCTTTTGCATAGAGCGATTGATAGCGGGGGATGTCGACCTCCGGCACAGCCTCACCGCCATGGGAGCCGCTGATGGATTTTCCG
>TARA_R110002074_G_scaffold71237_5_pt1 | contig 16266 bp, 22 predicted proteins | sample TARA_R110002074 | Tara Oceans TARA_R110002074 (sample SAMEA4397215) | marine metagenome | biome: Polar Biome; feature: [MIX] marine epipelagic wind mixed layer (ENVO:01000061); material: water (ENVO:00002006), including particulate matter (ENVO:01000060) such as... | depth 10-100 m
ATCAGTAGAATACCCCACTTGTGATATAAACGTTGTGTGTGAATCAATAATGCTTGTATTGACAAATGAAGTTCCTGTCGCCCACTCCGGATTACAAGGATCGGGAAGGAACGCATGTGGTGATGGGTTGCCAACTAGTCTAGCCTTAAACGCAAAGAGCGTGTTAACTCCCCATGTTGGTCCTGTATCACCGTCTGCGGGTGGCGGGTGCCCGGGTGTGCCGGCAGCATTCACAGACAAAGGGTATGCGTCTGCCAGAACAATCGCTTCAAAAACTGTCTTGTTTCCAAATACGTTGTATTCTGCAGCCTTGCGGATTGAGTTATTAAACCAGTCTAAAGCCTCAGATGGTGAAGTTACAGTAGTCCAGTCATATACATTAGTTGACATCTGTGGGACTATCCTGAATCAAATCGAATATACTATCTTTGTCCTCATCACTTAAGGACGTTTTGCTCGCCTGTCCTTTCTGTCGGATGCCTATAATCTTTACCAACTGCTCGTTAGAGCGCTGCATTGTTTCTACATGTTTCGCGGCGACAGGGCTTAGATACTTGTTCTGTTCTGGATCTTTTGCTATATGGTTTGCGATCTCATTGAGGAACTCTTTCGCGCTTTTGCGATCGGAGCGGATATTATCAAGTGCTTCATCAATCAGTGTATCTAAATCTTTCTTACTCATAATTATATTTTCCCTCCAATACTTTAAATAGAAATATAACCAATTTTACAGGTTACCGTGGTTCCAATCATCTTTAAAATTATGATATCGTTTGCGGAACTTCTTAAGCGAATTGACAATTTGTTTTGTATTCAGCCCAGTTATTTCTCGCAAATATAGATAAATAGCCTTTTTATTAAAGATATCGATGTCCTCTTTCGACTCAAAAAGAATGTTGATAGCTTTATAAACCTTGAGATCGTTTTCTTTCATAAGGTTTACATCCCAAGATTGCATTTCGCGATGAAACGATGTCCAGAATTCTCTCTCTACGCGTTTTGAAAGATATGATTCATTAGTTGATAAAAATTGCTCTTCATAGTGTTTTGGAATAGAGCTATAATTTATTTCTCGTCTCTGTCTTTTTTGCTGTTGTTTTACTTTATGGATAAACCAATTTTTTGTAATCACAGAAAAATATGAAAAAGCCTTCGTGCCTTTCGAAGAGTCGTATTTATCCAATATTGTTATAAGCCAAATCTTACATTCTTCTCTTAGACTATCAATATTGGGCAGATTAGTAAATTTATAAGTAAAGACTATTTTATCAACCATCTCATTAAAGGCTGGTTGGATAAAATCTACATATAGCTCTGTTTTTCGGCGCGGAGAATCTGTCTTGACATATTCAATAATCGCTTCTTCGTGGATAGATGTAAAGTAGTAGTTTTTACGGGACTTTTTACTCTTACTCGTTTTGCGCGTTGGCTTCGTCTTCTGATTCGTTGGTGTAGTCGTCATCTGTTTCTTGTTCTTCTTCCGTAAGGTTTATAATAAATTCAAATGTTTTCATCTGCTCATCAAAGGAAATTGAGTGGTCTAACAAACTTTTAAGAGTATCATCTCCATAAAAGGTTTCTAACTCATATACGGATTTAAGATGAGAAGAGAAGCTCTTGGCCATAATCTCTAAGTCGTTCAGTTCTTCTGATACATTTATGAGATTGATGATTAAAAGTCGTGTGTAATATCCAATACCTATATTAATGATTACAGATAGTGTTAATATTACAGATAATGTTATTTCAAGTCGGCTCATATGATTTCTTCTTTGATTCTTCTTGTTGGTTTTTTAATATATCACGATTTGCTTCGATATATTCGTGAGTTAAGTCCCCAACATTGCAATTCTGTTCTTCTTCTAAACTTCGAGATTTAACAATTGGTGTGGTAAGCATTTTATCTAAAGCACACACTTTAGTACATTTGGTGCATGTGGTAGGCGTTTCATCTATCTTATGAAAGATGATCTGCTCTTGTGCACATTCCCGACACTTATATCGGTAGCGGGGCATTACTTAACAATACCTTCGAGAGTTTCGTTAGTAATTTCTTCGTTATTGGTTACACGAACGGTTGGTGGATTTTCAACAACAAGCCCTTCGGTGGTATCGGTTAGTTCAAATCCGCGAAGAATGGGTACGATATCTAGCTCATTAAGAAGTGATTCTTGTAACGCCATCATAATAGCACCTAGCGCTTGGTTAGATAGTTGCAGTTTTTTGGTTTCCATAATAATTAATCTCCTTTGATTATTCTGTAGGAATCAGAGTCAAAATGTTGTGTTGAAAACTCGAATAGCTCCGAATCTTCCAGCGCTACCATCTGGTGGCGCAGCCCTCGATAAACATGAAAGTTTTCTCCGGGTGTTAAAATAAGTTGGGTGGCAGACTCAAGATCGTCATTATCAGAAAAATAAATCATCATTTTGCCTGACTGTAGGTAAAAAACCTCATCTTTTAGTTTGTGGTAATGCCACGAACAGCGTTTAGACTTATTAAAAAATAATAGTTTGCCGCAGTACTCTGGGATGTTTACGATCCAACGTTCCCAGCCCCATCCCTTGGCGACATGGGTCATTGGTAATTCATGTGTGGGTTTGCTCATTTAGTTTCCGGTCCTAAGTTATCAAAAAAATCTGTGTCTCTAACCCCTTTATCGTCGATATAAATATCGCCGGCGGGCTTGCCTAAGAATAAATCGTGATATTTCACGCCCCAGCCGTTAAGCTGTTCTTGGGTCATAATATAAAATGCTGCGTTTGCGTACGCGGTAGAGTTCTTACTTCTACCCATGCCTCTAGCCGTTTGAAAAATTATAGTGTTTCCAGAGTCGAATAATCTATTAATATAATCTATTCTTTCTTGTATTGGTTCAGAACCCTCGTAATCATAGCCAACTGCTTTTGTACAAATTGTTCCATCGATATCAAATACGTATGTCATCCCTTGTTCTCCAAAATGTTTGTGGTTGAATAATCACCAATCCTATCAAAAAACTTCACAGTTGAAAACTCTTGTCCCACAACTGTCTTTCCTTTCCAATCAGAACCTATAACCATTATATCCGGTTTTAATACTTTTATCAAGTTTTTTAATTCATTTGATGAATTAAAAAGTATTACCTCGTCAACATATCTTATTGATTCAAGCGCAAACTTTCGATCATTCTGGTGGTTGTAGGGTCTACTTTGCCCTTTGTCCTCTCTGACTTTATCATCCGTGTCTATGCCCACAATTAAATAGTCGCCTAAAGATTTGGCATACTTAAGCATCTCAAAATGACCGCGGTGGAGGACATCAAAACAACCGTTCGTCCATATGGTAGTGTTGTTTTGCATTATACTATTGTTACGCCTTTCTTTTGCACAACAGCGGTGGCGCACTCATTCGCATATTTAATTGCTACTGAGATATCCCTAGTCTCTACATATTTTACAACTAGTCCGGAAATAAATGTATCGCCAGCTCCAGAGGTGTCTTTTATCTCTACTTTGGGAACCTTATAAAGCTCGTCTTTATATTTGGCACCGTTTGGACCAAGAGTAATAATCATCTTGTCGATCATATCCTCTCCCAAACGATGTCGAGTACGCTCATATTCAAATTCATTTATCTTAATAAACATAATATTACTACACCAGTTTCCTAAGATCTTTTTTGTATCAAGAAAGGTTATTGGATGTTGCGATGCAATATACTCAATATCATCCTCGGATAAGTATCCCTTATTATAATCTGAGATTATAACTGCATCGTATTTTTCAAACTCGATCTTTGTTATGTCACTCTTTTCATAATCGGCGTCATTTTGATCTACGCGCAAAACTATATAATTTGTACGGAAATCGACTAGTCTTGTTTTTAAGATCTCTGTCCAATTCTCGTTCGTAATCAGATCAACAGGGTACTCACACAAAGAAGATACGTTGTTATAGACGTTCATCGCCATTCCACCATTAATCGTTTGGTGTCGATTACTTTGGAAGACCGGCACGGGCGCTTCAGGACAGAGCCTGACACAATCGCCGTACTGATAAACATCTTTGCAACTTTCTCCTATTACGAGAATCCTCATTCGACTTCGCCTTTGACTACGTTGCAGATAAAGTCAATCTCATCTGCTGTCAACTCGGGATAGTTTGGGATAAAAAAGCCCTGAGAGTGGATCTTGTCACTGTGTTCATCGACAAACTCTTCATACTTGGCTGTCCAGAAAGGATGCCGACCAAGATTACCAGCGCTATATATTCTAGTTTCAATTCCGTTTGCAACAAGCCTTTCGACTATCTCGCGGCGATGTTCGGTACTGCTTGCCAAAGCTCCAAATGAAATCGACACAGGAGTGTCGTCTCCCCACTTCTGAAACTCTACATACCCTTCGAGCTTTTGAGCATACAAGCAGTGGTTCTCATATCGTCTTTTAGCAACCCAGCCGGCTTTTTTAATCTGCCGGATACCCAGGAACGCCTGCAGATCTGTCGATCTTAGGTTATATCCCGGGATGAAAAATGTAAATGGGCTATGAAAATCATCAACACCATGCTCAGACATCAGTTCGTCATATGAATCTTTCGGCAAATCCTTAGCCCAGCCGTGAGAGCGAAGCATTAGCAGCATCTCATACAGTTCTGGGTCGTTTACATTAACCATTCCGCCCTCGATAGTTGACAACTGATGTCCGAAGTAGAAAGAGAACGAAGACATGTCTCCGACTGTCCCAACCATGCTTCCGTCGGCGTAGGAGGCTCCTAGAGCGGCGCAGGCGTCTTCAAGGAGTATGAACCCATATTTCTCCTTCAACGCCAGCAGACGCTCTTTGTAGTGCGGTACGCCTAACACTTGGACAAAGATAACAGCGTCAGGACGGTCGCGTTCGCAAACTGCCTCCAACTGGTCTAAATCCATGCCGTATGTTTCTGGGTCTGAGCCGACCATGATTGGTTCTAATCCAAGTTGCATTGCTGGAGAGATAGTAGTAACCCAGCCTACAGATGGTACTGCGATCTTCTTGTTTGGGATGCGCCCAAGCTGCACTGCTGCGGCGACCATTAAGAGGTTTGCCGAGGATCCTGAGTTATTAAAAACTGAGTATCTGGTTCCGATGTACTTTGCCCAATCTTCTTCGACTTGCCAAGTCAACTGACCCTTTGTGAGACGAGGATAGCTCTTGAGCCAATCGCACAATGCATTGACGTCTTCATCATTAATAGTTTCTTTTGCTAGTGGGTATACAATTTCCATTTTATTATCCTTATTTTATCGCTTCAATATTTAAGCTCATTAGTTTTCCATTCGCTTTATCCATGTGAGGTAGATAAGCTTGACTGTAATCATCAACATAGTAATGCTCCGTCTTTTGCCAATCATATAGCCGGACCTCGCGGAACCCTATATCTAAAAGAGCTTTAGTTAGAGTCTCTTCAGACCAGCCGTGGTAATGAAAGTCAAAATCGTACTTCTGTCCCCCATAAAAGAAAGCCTGAACTGATTGAAAATCGTTGGTTCTCAAATAGTGCTCACAAGCTGCTTTGATATCCGGTACTGAGAGTCTCAGGATACCTCCCTCTTTGAGGGCTTGGTGCCAGCTTTTAAGTACGTCTTCCCATGTACGAGGCTGATACTCAAATGGCTTATTGGGAAAATGCTCTAATACATGGCATGCGTAGATTAGATCTGCGTTCTTAAACTTCTCATGTATAAGTGTAACATCGCACACTTCATCGGGGTTAAGATCAGGGCGCGCATCGACGTTGATAAATCCGTGTATTTTTCTATCGCCGCACCCTAAATTTAATTTCATCATTAAAGTCTCTCCATCCAATGATCAACCATTTCATCAATCATTTTTTCAAAAGTGTATTCAAAGCTCAAATCTATCGCAGACTCAAGCTTTTTTGTGGATCCTTTTAGATCACGAAGTTCAGTCGGTCTAAGAAACTTTGGATCCTGTGTGACATAATCACGATAATCTAATCCGACGCGTCGAAAGGCATATTCGCACAAATCTCTTACACTGTGTGATACGCCAGTTGCACAAACATAATCGCCAGGTTCTTCAAGTTGTAGTATTTGCCACATGATTTTCACATAGTCCTTGGCATGTCCCCAGTCGCGTGTGCTGTCTAAGTTTCCTAATGCCAATTCAGTCTGCAATCCTTTCTTGATTCTCGCTGCTCCGAGAGCTACCTTGTTAGTAACGAAGTTCACGCCGCGTCGAGGAGATTCGTGGTTAAACAAAATACCATTGCTAGCAAATATACCATATGAATCTCTATAACACCTTATAAGGCTATACGCAAGTAATTTCGAACAAGCATATGGGCTGACCGGGTGCATGGGAGTATCTTCTCGCTGGAATCCGTCTGGATCAATGCAGTTTCCGAACATCTCTGAGCTACTGGCTTGGTAGATTCTTGCTTTAGAATCGGTAAGTCTTATTACTTCCAGCAGGTTAAGCACTCCTCTGCCGACCGAATCCATTGTATATATGGGTTGATCAAAACTAACGCGTACATGACTTTGTGCAGCAAGATTGTATATCTCATCCGGCTGTACCTTATTCACTACCGAAAGCAGAGAGGACATGTCTGTAACGTCCGCATGATATAAGTTATTCTTTATCTCCGGATATATGTGTTGGATTCGAGCGCTTTGGTTCTCGGCAATAGAATTGCGCTTGAGAGTACCATAAACTTCATAGCCCTCTTCTAATAAGAATTCACTAAGGTATGAGCCATCCTGCCCATTAATGCCTGTTATTAATGCTTTTTTCGCCATTTATAGCCTCACAGTTGGGTAGTTGTCAGCAAACCAGTCGACTGTCTTCTGGATTGATTCGCGGAGATCTGTATATTCAAAATCGGGGAGTGTACTGTTGAACACATCTTTGTTTGTTGGTCTTCTCATTTGTCCGTTTGGCTTATCAGTTAACCATGTTATATTGTCGTACCCGGTTGCGTCTGTGATCATTGACACTAACTCTTTTATTTCTGTCTCTTCTTGTCCTGAGACAATCAATCTTTGCGGCAAATCACCGTCTGTTTGAAGAAGCTCCATGCAGACGCGGGCGACATCGCCGGCGTACAAAAACTCACGTTGGGGAGTTCCATCACCCCAGACAGTCAAGCTCCCACCATCCCTCTTGGCAACGAATGCCTTATGAACGAGAGAAGGCACAACGTGCCCATCTTCTAGATTGAAGTTGTCGTTCTCGCCAAAAATATTGCCCGGAATCACAGAGCAGAAGTTGACGTTGTGTTGAGCTTTATACGCCTCAATTTGTACGTCAACCATACGCTTTGAATAGGCGTAAGAGCCGTGCGCAGGATATGGAGCACCTGCATGTAGGTTATCCTCGTGTAACATCGGTGATCCCGCAGGGAAAGCGCATACAGACGAGAAAGCTAGCAGCTTATCAACGCCGTGGAGTTGGGCATAGTGAATCACAAACGTATTCATTAAGATGTTGCAGTAATATTGTTGTGCTGGGGATGCTAGGTTTCTGCCTATTCCGCCGACTCTGGCGGCAGTGTGTATTACATACTGCGGCTTTACTTCTTCGAACAGTCTCTTGACATCATGCTCACTCGTTAGATCGTGCTCTTTGTGCCCAGAGAACACAAAACTATATTGAGGATATTGTTCTTCTAAATCTCTAATCGCCGAACCCACTAATCCGTTGGCGCCTGTTACCAAAATGGTCTTAGCCATCGGGGAACCTCCTTTTCCATGCTGCATCACTCTTTACCCAGTTATGGTAATCAATGATTATTCTGTCGCTTTGATCCTGAGAATATACTTGGTGGAACAAGGGTGCGTCGTTTGCATGGTAGGCTTGTTGCACAGGAATGTGGTCTCCTTCATTTGGGTTCCAATCACACGTGAGGACCAGATTGGGGCTAAAGTGAAACTTGCTGCCATCACGTTGTGCGCGGAAAGCTAAGTCATGAGTATTCATGTTCAAATGCTCCCAACGGCAGTCAAATCCGCCAAGCTCTCTAAAGTAGTCAAGCTTATACATCGCCAACAAGTGGATTTGGAAGTCCTCTGGGACTCCCTGCAGGCGTAAGTCTGGGTGTGTCCATGCTGTCCAATAGCTATCTTCCGGGCATTTGCCGGAAATGTCTCTTCCTTCAGCGTATTTTACTATCACAAGATCCTTATATGGCAAGTCTTCATGAAGTTCTATGCACTCTTTAATCGAATCTTTAAGGAAGTAGCCATCATCTGATGCCCACATCATTAGTTCACCTTCAGCTAACACCGTTGACAGTTGTCCACAGCGTGCAGGAGATCCTTTGTCCTTAAAAAACTTAAAGTTATCTTTTGCTGCTAGTTCTGGTGGTGGATCATTTGGTCCGACAAGAACCATCTCCCATGTGTAGCCTTCGCCAACTGCCTCAGCGGCGCTGTCATATAGCCGTTGCCACAAGTGTGTACGGTGAGCGGGGAGGCATATCGATAAGTCATAACGAGCCATTATTTAAATCTCCTTCCCCAAACTGCGGGGGCTGATTTCCAATTATCTATTTTTAATCTTGGGTTTACATTCGTAGACCAATTTGGGTCTCTAAACTTGCTTTGTAACAGCGGTTCATCATGCTGGTGCTGACACTCAAAGATCGGCATGTGATCGCCGGTGCCACCGGGCATATGATCACAGGTAAAGAGGGGAATCTGTGCCATTTTTACATTGGCACCAAGGTATTGGGCTCGGATAGCCATATCTGCATGTGATGCCCATGTTCCCTCGTAGGAACAGTCCCAACCTCCTAGGGTATGGAAGAACTCGGCTGAAAGAAAGGCGATATTAAAAAGCCACCAATCGTCTGGGAGATGTGGCGAACCTGCAGGTGTTCCATTAACTCTAAAGTAGCTATCGGGCTGGAGCGTCTCTCGCTCTGTAGAACCTTCTTGTCCTTCGTAATACTTCGCCACAAGGACATTTTTGTTGTCAGTTCCCATGGCCCGATATTCGTCTAGGCACTTGTCTAAGCTGTTTTCAAATAGAATGCAGTCGTCAGCAAACCATGTATAGACTTCTCCCTCACACAAAGAAGCTGCAATGTTAGAGGCTCGGACGGGAGATCCAAAATCCTTAACGTATTTTACATTCTTAAGTTCGGAGAGCTTCTCTGGTAATGGATATGGTCCAACTATGATTAGCTCAAATGTGCGCTCTGTCGATGTGAGTATTGAATCGTACAACTTCTCTAAGCGATCCGGGCGGATGCTAGGGAGTATTATTGATAACTCTGGTTTCATTTGTTCCTCATATATTCTATAACTTCTTTGATCGACTCTTCAAGACCGATCTCTGCTTGAAACCCTAGCAAAGCTAATGCTTTAGATGTATTGGGTATACGTTTTTGAACATCATATTCGTAGGCTTCGTCAGATACTGTGCTAAACTCTTTTCCAGGGTTAAGGATGTTCCACACTATCTTTGATAACTCTTTTACTGACGTAGCTACCGGAGTTGATATGTTGAAGTCCTCGTTCAGAGCACCGTCGCTTTCGAGAGCCATTCGAATGCCTCGGGCGATATCTTTGCCATTAGTATAACATCTGACTTGTTCGCCAGTACCAAGGATGTGTAAGGGGTCTTGTCCTTTCAAAATCTTATTAATAATATCCGGAAGCACATGACTCATCATAAGTTTAATGTTGCCGGATAAGACTTCATGTTCTCCAATCGCGTCCTCTTCTCCAACTCCTACGCAGTTAAACGGTCGGATAATTGTATACGGTACGCCATATTGTTCATTGGCGCCTTTACAGAAGTATTCCACTGCCAGCTTTTGAAAGCCGTAGGTGCTTAGTGGTGGCGCGCATGTCTTAACATTTATCTCAGGTGTCGGATATATGGTTGTATTTTCAAATACCATGCTGCTTGAGATAGCAACGATTCTTTTAAGAATACCTTTCTCGTGAAGCTTAATGGCTAAATCGAATGTCGATGCCATAATTCTTTCATTTGTCGCTAACAGATCATATGCATATTTGTGAAAATAAGTAATGCCCCCGATCATAGCGGCTCCAGAAATAATATATTCTACTTCCTCTAGTTCGGGAAGGATCTTATCATTTGGAAGATCTATTACATCCATTTCAATAAGCTTAAAATTGGGATGATTATCGTGGGGACGAGTTATTGGGCCATACTTTGAGAAGTTGTCAATGCCGATGACACTGTATCCCTTTGACAAAAACTCTGCGCAGAGGTATGAGCCGATAAAGCCTTGACTGCCGGTAATGAGTATCTTTTTCATTGTAAACTACCTTTTTTATATCCCAAGAAATCAAAATCGTCCTTCCGATGAGAGTGTATTAAGTCCATCATTTCATCAGTATACCATTCTAATATGTTTTTGGGTGTATATTCTTGTTTAAAGGGTGATGTATTGAGCCAGGGAATTTCATTTTTTCGAGGTATTGAAAGCTCACGACAGATTTTGTTGTAATCTTGCTCTAAATGTTCTGACCTAATTAAATGTACAACCCTTTGGTTAGTAAAGGGATCATATAAATAAGATATTTGAGAATCCCAATGTAAAAATGAAGACTCCCCTAAAATAGTTGGGAGGCTTTCTCCGAGAAACCACCTTTGCCATGCATTTTTAATATATTCGCTAACTTCGTTGTGATCCTTAAAATGAGCTTTTTCTATCTCTTTTTGTAGTCCGGACTTTATTTGATACAAAAAATATGAAAACTCTCTTTTATAGGGGTTTCTGCATGTGCCAATTGAAGAATATTTCTTTAAAGAATTATAAAATTGTACGCGAGGATCCCCTAAAAAGGCTATCCATTTTCGGAATGGCACGTGCTTAAGGTTGCCGTTACCAACGGAGTTTAACGAACAGGTGGAGAAAATAGCATCGGCGCCGGCTTGGGGAATATCGAATGTCAGATCTGGTGTGTTCGTTTCGATACGTTGTTGTTGGAGCCCTTTTAACATCGCGGTGTGGCGTTGTGACGCGTATTGAGACCAAGAATCCCACCAAGGGAAAAATTCTGAGGATGGATAGATGGATGATATGTCGCCATCGGCATTATATAATATTTTACACTCTTGATCTGTGTCTTTATTTAAAGTGTCAACAATACTAGTTCCTCCCGTTTTGGGAGTGTGAACAAATATAAATCCATATTTATTTGATATCACTTTCGCATTCCTTCGAAAACCGTGACTTCATAATTGTTATTTTCGTCTAAAAGATTTTGGAAAAAGTTTACATTGGTATTTTCCATTAACTTTGCCATGGCAGATACGTCCTTTGGCAGACACATTCCCCCAAAGCCTCTGAAGTTATCATTACATTCGAGGTAGTTGCCATGGATATGCCGGCGATTTACTACCGCGTTCTTTACCTTGGTATAGTTAACTCCCTGATCCTTACATGCTTCATAAAAACTATTTGCAAAGATAATCAACATTGCATTATACACATTGTTAAAATATTTACAGAACTCCGCTTCGGCATGGGATAGTCTAACAAACTTTTCTGGGAATGGTCCATGGCAGTCTTTCACTATTTCGAAAGTTTCATCGTCTGAACAACCAATAATACATACATCGTGGTTCTCAGTAAAATCTGTGATTGCACACCGTTCACGGAGGAACTCTGGGACAAAAATGATATTCATCCCTGTTTGCATTCTCAGAATCTCTGTCGTCCCGGGTACTACTGTCGATTTAATAGCGATTACTCCTTCATACCCCTTATTCTTAAGCTCAGATATGACCTGTCGTACAATTGATATATCACATGAACCGTCGTCATCACGTGGGGTTGGCACACAGATATAGACGACCTCTGATGGCAGTACATCATCGATTGTGGTCTCTAGCGCTATATCATGTACCAGTACATTATGACCGGCAAGTTCAAAACCAAATTTACAGGCGCCTCCAACGACACCAACACCAATTACTCCTACATCCATTAGTATCCTAACTCCTCATAACTTTCAGGCAACTCGCCTTCATCATTTTTCTTAAATCTTCTCTCCCATACATCGGGTTGCTGTTTCCAGTTGTCGAGCGGAATCTTGATTCTCTTATTAGCTGCGTTTGGGACAGAGTAAATCTCATCAAACTGTGGCTTATCAAAGAATGTTTGCGCATCGTAGATGGGTGCATGGTCCCCTGTTTTATCAACATAGTGATTGCATGTCGTTGCATCCGTCTGGGAATCATAAAGTCTGCCGCCATCGGCTTGCACTCGAAACATTAAATCGTGCAGTGAGTGATTTACGTATTCATAGCGACAGTCCCAGCCACCGAGTTCTCTAAAATAATCAAGCTTCATAAAATGATGGCAGGAAATCTTATAATGTTGCGGAATACCCGGCAAGCGTAGCTCATCATGATACCATGCGAGCCAGAATTGTTGAGGCCAAGTTGGACCACCAAACAAAGCACCTTCTCGGTACCTCATGTTGACAACATCTTTATTTGTGCAGTTATTTCTGTGGAACTCCACAGCGTTGTCAATTGCATCGGGAAGAAAAATAGCGTCGTCGACACAGTGATACAAGAATTCGCCTTCGCAAGCGATTGCACCGACTTGTGCACAACGGCTTGGGGCGCTGTAATCTTTAATCATTTTAATGTTTTCAAAATGTTTCATGTTATCGGGCAGATCGAAGGGGCTAACAAGCACCAACTCCCAACTATATTTCTTGCATGAGTTCAGAATGCTTCCATACATCATTAGCCACTGACTTGTTCTAATAGCCGGCATCATTATTGAGACATCGTATTTATAGCTCACAATCAATCTCCTTCATTATCGATTCCCAGAATACTGTTGCATTAAACTTCTTCTTAAAAATCTTATAACCTTTGTTTATAATATAATCCCTTTCGTTCTCATTGTCAAGATAATATTGTATTTTATCAACTAAATCTTGTTCATCATTAAACTCAACATAGTGTACACCGGGCTTTAAAAAGTTCTGGGTTGCTTCGTTTTTGCGTTCAAAGAGCAAGGATTTACTAGCTAGGATCTCCCAAACACGACCTTTACACTGATCGTATCCTTGTGGTCCTTGCGGGAAGTTCAAGCTTATTTTGCTATTTCTCATTAACTCTGCATATCGCGCAGCAGAGAGTCCCTTTTCTCTTTGTCCACCGTCAATATAGATGGGCGACTTGTTATCTATCAAGTATTGTAGATATTTTTGTCTTTCAGGATACCTGACGCTGCCTAAGAAGCTAACCGGGATTCTTTGTTCTATCTTTTCATGTAGTGGGTGATACAGAGTCTCGTCTTGGGGAGCCCATAGCCAGACTAAATTATCATGTTGAACTTTGGCGTTCCTCTCAGAGCCCCAACAAACATGTAAATCCGCGAACTCTTTATCATTTAACTCTTGAATCTCTGGTAATCCCCACTCATCGAATACGTCGGGCCACATAAAGACTGTTTTAGCACCTGAAGATTTAATACATTTATAGCTGTCATCTGTTGGGTTGAGGTGAGATTTCCCTAAAAGAGAGAAAACTACAATATCCGGGGACAAATTATCTATAAGTTTTGGTATGAACGTATCAATATGCTTCTTTTTCAGCATTGAATATTCATCTAAGTGCACAATATTAAACTTTGTATCTGGGTATACTGCCTTAAACGTCTTAAAGAGATTATGATAATTGTTAGTTAGACCTTTTTTGGGGTCTGCATCACACCATTTCTCGGTAATAAAAAGTACGTTTTTATCACTTTTCGCCATAATAATCACCATATTCTACCACAATCGTGCATTTGCCATCAGTCCTGTGATATGCTTTATAATACGCTGGGAACACATCTTCTGGTTCTTCACAGCGGATAACTTCAATGTTTCTTAACATGCCTCGAATCGACTGTGTAAAGTCACCTGTATGTTGTGCTTGAGGGTTTAGTGGTCTTTCTGATCCGATGCCCACCCTTATAATCGCCTTGGGTGTATATTCGCCGTGTGAAAAAGCTGGCATGCGATCCAAGTGATTAACCAGCTGATTCATGGCGCATAGAAGAAAGTTCCAGCGCGGATAGATGCTAACTGGGACAGAACCGTTGACCGCGAGTCCGTTGGTGATTCCCATCTGCATCTCTTCATCGACTGGCATTTCAAATAGTTTGTCCCTGTCTACACCCTTAAGAGTATTTGTCATTGCAGTGCCGGCATAAGCTACTGCTTGTCCTATAAATACCGTATCTTCTTGCTCTCCGAGATAAGTCATTGCTCGTTGCAGTTCATCAAAATATTTACCCATTAGAATTGTACCCTCTTGCCGGCTCCAGCGTGTGGCCACTTACTTGCGTCGTAGCTATAATATGTTATGTACTCGTCGTTGACATCTTCATAGGTTAGCTTCTCAGTTCCCCACGTGGCTCTGGTATCAGTACAAACTGATTTGCCATTATCTTCAATGATAAAGTGAATAGGAAGCTTATGGTTTCTGGCGTATTTTATATTTACATGTGCCGCGGCGGTCTCAGATGTCATATCACCCATAAAACAATATACCTTACCGGGAAGACCTCTTCTCTTAATGTCCAGTGCAGCACCTACCGCAATTGGAATAACACCAGTTACGATCCCAGAGCATAGAACCTTTTGCTCAGCAAAACACAATGAAATAGAGCGACCCTTGAGAATAGCTGTTTTGAGCTTTTCAGGAGGGACACCCTTGAGAAGACACTGATAATGGCTTCGCCAAGATCCGAAGACCCAATCATCATCGCCAATATCATGCTTTCGAAATATCTCCAACATTTGCTCTTCATTACCGTTATATAAGTGAACGGGTGCGCGGATTTGTGCATCATCAAAGCATGCTGCAATGTCATTCTCAAAATCAATCAAATCTTCTTTCGTTAACACATCAATCTCCCAATAGTTTTCTTTTAAGTTTTATTTTTGTCATATCTTCAATAGACTGGCGCGTGGCTTTTCCTCGCTTTTCCTCAATCATATCTAGATATCTGTCACTAGTGTAGTATCTCGTAAAAGCCTCATCTCTGAAGCCCAGCACTTCGGCTGCTGATATATGTTTTGTTGCCAATGGTTGAGTTTCGTACGAGTGCTGCGAAAATCCCACGTATGTTTCAGGTAGTTCCCAACCCTCTCTCAACGCATCAAGATATAGTTGTGATCCGGGGTAAGCCATCGTTGAATAGAAGTTTGCAAACTCACAGTTTAGTTCCATGGCCATATCTAAGGTATCTTGCATTGTTTCAATGGTATCTTCGGGAAGTCCAAAAATATAGTTACCGATAACGTCAATGCCAGCATCTTGGATCTTCTTTACTAGATCTTGGATCTTCACATCTGTGAACTTGCCCTTGGTTACATCTTTTCGAACTGCGGTGTTTCCCGACTCAATTCCCAAGGCTAGCCAGTTAACGCCGGCTTTCTTTAATGTTTCAAGATATTCTTCTTTAACGGTATCTACGCGAGCATACGCCCAAAAGTTAAAGTCATAGCCTCTCTCAATAATCAAGTTGCACAGCTTCATAAAATGGTCTTGGTTTAAGACAAACATTTCGTCAGCTAGCTTAATATTTCGAATTCCCATCTTATGAAGAGTCTCAAACTCTTCGATGATAAACTCTGGTTCCCAAAATCTGAACTTATTGCGTCCGTAATCCCAATTTTCCAAGTTATTGTTGCCGAAGGGTGCATTAATACAGCAAAAGCTGCACCGGAACGGACAACCTAAGCTCGTATATAAAGAAGCGAATGGTTGGCGATCGTCTCCGTTTGTCATTGCATGCCAGTTAGATGTTCGGTACTTATCCATCGGTAACAAGTCCCATGCCATACCGGGTAGCTCCGTAGAGAGCTTCTCTTGCGGTATAATCGGCGCCGGGGTTGTATAACGTGTCTTTCCTCCGTCGCGGTACCAAAGCCCAGGGACCGAGCTTAGAGCGGCAGCATCGTCCATATCGATTTCTAGCAGTTTTTGAATAGTATATGGACCTTCGCCTTGACAAACAAAATCGGAGTGCTCCGTTTCTAACGTTTGGCGTGCGACCGCAGAAGGATGTAACCCGATAAGAATCGTTTTAAGTTCTGGTGCGATTATATTCAGTTGCTCTATCAGCATTCTGGCGCCAATCATATTCTGAGTTGATGCTGAGGGCTGTTGCCCATATACCACTATCGCCACCAACCGAGGGTTCTGTTCTTTTACTCGCTTTGCTGACTCTGAAGCATCTATTCTTTCTGCCTCACAATCAAGAATGTTTGTAGTAAACCCTTTTGTGA
>TARA_R110002074_G_scaffold7751_6_pt1 | contig 16232 bp, 24 predicted proteins | sample TARA_R110002074 | Tara Oceans TARA_R110002074 (sample SAMEA4397215) | marine metagenome | biome: Polar Biome; feature: [MIX] marine epipelagic wind mixed layer (ENVO:01000061); material: water (ENVO:00002006), including particulate matter (ENVO:01000060) such as... | depth 10-100 m
TCTTTTGCCTGCTGAATGAATTTTGATTGATTTGAAGTTATAGTATCCATGAGGACCCTTCTTGCCGTTGTACCTGTGAAGAAGGGAATGGAACTGTTTTTCACGATCTCCTGCAGCTACTACAGTCAAGTGATCATGACCTGCGGCATGGAGGTGTGATACGTGGTGCAATATGTTAGGATGTTCCTTGGATGAAACAGATACGTTTACACCTTTAGGGGCAACCTTCTTTAGGTAGCCTAGTTTCTTGCTTGGATGTATAGGATTCTTTTCACTGTCGTGACTGTGAGACGCAATGATATGAGCAGACGCGCCTTGGCGTTTGGCTTCTTTATGCACTGCGTGCATCAACTTTTCGTGACCTGTAGTGGGTGGATTCATCCTCCCAAAGGCCATTACCGCTCTTTTTTCCGTCATAATCAGGTTTTCCTTAGACTAACTGATGCTGAGATATATTCAGGTTTATTTAGTAAAAGGCTACTCTCAAGCTTTTGCTGCGTTCTTTTCGGCAATTCTCATTTCATCCCATTTTACTCTGGCTTCATCCCAGAGATCGGGAAGACCTGCTTCGTGTGCAAGTACATAAGCTAGACGAACTGAATCACGACCGGCAATTTTATGTTCGTAAAGTGGATCAGCTTCGATCATTGTTTCTGCAGGACCAAGATAATCCTTTGCTATCTCGTCATGCATGGCTCTTACTGGAATACTCATTGTGTTCTCCTAAATTAATTCAAATGGGTTTTGTTTTGCAGTCGTTGGGGCTACACTGTATTTAGATATTCTTTTTATCTTCTTTGCTTTCAACTCCGACTGCACTTCAAAATTACCTGTTCTACTCGAGACTCTGAGCATAATCCTATTAGATTCTGTTTGAAACTGAGGAACAGCATTTCCCAATTTCAATGGATCCTTACCTCCAAGTCTATAAAAATCATCACCCGTCTGCATATAATATGCAGGCTCGGCTTTACCAAAATTATAGTGCAATGTAGCAATATGGCCGACGTCCACCGGTATTGTTTCTCCAACATTATTGGTTGGCAGAGTAGCTAAGTACTCTTTCATCTGTTCAACAGAAACACTATGTGGCTGACTTCTCTCACTCTTGGTACTGTAAATAGACAGCTTGTCAGGATCGAAGCCATGGTTCTCAGCCATGTACGTAGCCATTTTTGATACCCAATCTTTTATGTTTGGGCTCTTATTGATCTGCTTAAGCAATGCATCGGTAGCCTGAGACTTAGCCTCAGGCTTAACCTGCCACATTCCATCATCATAAAAATATCTGATGTTATGTAGGTTGTCTGTATGATTCATCTTAACTTCAACCCACGTTGTTGTTCTTGGGCCTTCAATTAAGATATCAGAGAACTTAGAACTAACCTTTGGACGCTTTGCTGTATAACCTTCTGGCAGAGCACCATTGATTGCACTAGCTACATTAATCTCATGTAAATCGGCTTTGCTGGGCATTACACTTCTTTTTGATTAACCTCTCTAACTACGAACGGCCAAAATCCAACTCCTTCGGATTCCAGCCACATCTTTGTATACTTAGAGTTCTTGTGATAGTTTGATTCAGAGGTGAACCATTGCGTTTGGTACATCTCTGTAATGCCAACATCATCTTGTTTGAGAACATATGAAGCGGGCAGGTCGACTTTATAGCCTTTCCTGATCCCTATTTGCTTGAACTCATCCAACAGTTCTTTACCAAGATGATCTTCAAAATGAGCCTTCTTCCACGAATCTGTTGTCCATGGTTGATCAGGCTCATTCAATGAAGATCGTAAAGTAGTTGTAACTTGCCACATTCTCGAGAAGATGCTATAATGTATTGACATTGCATCTTTATGCGTCAGCTACTTCACCATGCGAAATTAGTTCACGTGAGAATGGATATGATAGACTGTTGTCTGACATATATTGCGTAACACGTGCTCCAAGATCATGATATGCCGCCTCAGAAGCAAAATACTGATTGCAATACATTACATTGTCAATCAATTCAAATTCTGCAGTCGAAGATCCATACAGGTTATTATCTGTACCAAGCGCACGACGAGCATTATTATGGGTTGCACCCAATGAATCTACAAAGTGTTTTTGTTTCCATGAATCAACAGACCAAGTCTCACTGTCGAGCGTTGAAGTGAACTTCGACCGTACTTTCCATTGTGCCATTATTTCCTCCGTTAACGAATAAATAGTTGTGTTCGAACACTGATATTTATAATCCCAAAACCCTCTGTGCTGACTCAACACCCTTATTTGGACTATATCGGTTACGAAAATAATCCTCGAGCTGTTCCATATAGAATGAAACATCACCTTCCGTTTGATCTTTAGCATCTTTGAAAAAGTCCACAAGCGTTCTTGTGTCGATTCTCTCAGGACCATCAAATGCGGCCGCTGAATGATATCTACCTGGACGTTGCTGCATAAATCACCTCTGCTTCTTTTTGTGCGGTTTTCAAACTTGAACGATGGTAAGGAGATCGATCTAGGATCTGAATCTTATACTTCTTACGATAATGATCGTTGGGTTGTATAGTCACCACCTTTGTATCCTCAATTCCACCTTCACCATGACGCAGGGCATATCCTTCATAGTATACGAACCCTAGGTCACTCCTCATTCTACACCATCTTATTGACTCAGGCAACATCTAATTCTCCAGATTGACAATATCAGTATCAGTTAACCCCATAGCTTGTCTCAGGGCATTGTTCTTAGCGTACTTGGACCTAGGCGCTTGCTGGTAGGTCATCAAGAAATAATGAACGTAGGCCTCTCTAACATCGTGCTTGGTAGCCTTATGAAGGCCATCAAGAAAATCTTGCGCTTCCTCGGAATAATACATATTTTCTCCTCTGTCTCAAGTACTTCATATTATAAATACTCATGAGTTTTAAGTCAACACCAACTAGGAGCCACGATGGTCGACTCCGCATATACCCGCAAAAGTAAAGGTCCAGAGGCATGATGCCACCTGGACCTTTTTTAGTTTCTAGCGTCAGAATGAACACCCGAACCCCACGGATCATTAAAGACATCGTGCTCTCTTCCTCTGTCAAACCGCCTGGTTAGACACTTGCCACTTAGATTACAGTACGTTCCCGCGCACCTACACCTAAAATCTGACGCTAGTATTTATAATTATATTACCTTTGATCTCTTTGGTCAACGAAGAATTTTGGTGTGCGGCCACCAAAGGCTCCTCCAAGATTAAGATGTCTGGCTAGTTGTTGCGCTTCTCTTTTGGTTGAATGTGTTCCAACGACAAAGTTAGTCACAAGCTCAATTACCTTCCACTTCTTATCTTTCTTTTCTATTTTATACCCTTTCATGGTACAGCTCCTTTAGGATGTTCTTCATCTGCTCAAAGGACTTTGATCTTATACTAAACCTAAACATCTTTCGAACATCACTCTCAGCATATGCTCTATGCGAGTGTGTAGAGTTAATTAATGCACATTGATAAAAATAATTAACATATTGATCATCATTAGTTGGATCATGGTACCCGGTACTAAACACGCCATTCTCTCTTCTGTATTGTATTGGTCCATAAGAATATGCTGTCCACGTATCGTCTCCCAATAATATGTTCAAGCTACAATTGACGCTATCACAATGCCACCTGTGCTTGGACCATGGTTGTTGTACCCAAAATGCAATGGAGTCATCTTCTGTTAACTCTAAATGATCTTTCAATGCCATAATGTAGCTAAAATCAACTGAGCTTTCTCTACACTGCTCAAATGTCCATATACTGTGAGTTAACCAATCATCTGTTGTCTCACCTTTGGAATCCACCCTTGCTCCACTTTTTGTGCCCATAGCTATATCATGTAGCTTGAGTAATGTATTGTACTCTAACATTCTCCAATTCAATGAATATACTTCATCGGTATCATAATAAGGTAATGACTCTGGTCGTTCCATGACCTGGCCAGTATGATAGACCATCTGAGCTTTACCTGATGGAGGTATATAGTTAGCTTGTTCGAAATCGTGGAAAGTATCTTTCGTCATTTGAATCCTTCAAATGCTTCCTTCAACCTTTGGTTGGTTTCCGATTGATCGAATACCGGCACATCATCGAGCAAGTCATCTTGTGCATGCTGCTCAACAGTGTAGAATGTCATCTTGGCTCTATCCACACCCACAACAAATCTTCTATTAAGAGCTGGGTCATTATATCTATTTTTCAACTGCTTAATCATTATTTGTCCAAGATCATCTAGTTCTTCTGTGCTAATAAGTGCAAACATGAAATCAGCAGTGGCCGGAAGACCAAAGCTCTCCGAGGTGTCTTCAAGGCCCAGATCAGAACTCGTGAAACCCGATCTAGTTGTTTGTGTTGCAGAGACGATCGGCACGTCAAATTCCACTGACAAACCTCGTAGCTCCTCTGCAATTGCCTTGACATACGTATACGAATTGACTCCTGCTCCATAACGAATCCTCGAGCTCATACAAATATTTAGATAATCAATATAGATAATATCAGGAGCAAAGTTCTTTTTCACTTTTAGCTCTTGGATAAGGTGGCGGAAATGATTAGTGCCAGCACCTGTAGTCGGATACTCCTTGATGATAATCTTACCCTTGTGATTATCCTTAATTCTATTTATTTTCTTTTCATAAGTTTCTTTTTCATATGTGTGTAACTCATCCATAGTCACACCCATCAGGTTTGCATCAATACGTTCAGCAATCCTTTCCTCAGCCATCTCTAGCGTAATGTAAAGAACATTCTTATTGTCCCTAAGATTACCAGCAGCACAGTGACACATAAACATGCTCTTACCGACACCAGTACCAGCCAAGGCAATGTTCAACGTCTTGTTTGATAGCCCACCGTCTGTGATCTCGTTAAACAAGTCCAGATCAAACTTAACCTTTTCTTCCTTCTTATGATACCATTCGTATCGTGCATCAGCATCTTCTATTAGATCGTGTCCAATGTGTGGATCAAAATTAACAGCTAGTGCATCGGCCAGGATAGTAGGTAACGAGCCTTTACCTTTGTCACTCTTACCATCAATTACTTGGATCGATTCCATAATGGCATTGTATATTGCTTTATCCTGGCAAAACTTTTCTGTCTGATCAAGAAGCCAATCCATCTGCTCAGCAGGCTCTTCTAGTTTCTCAATAATATTCTTTGCTGATGTATGTTGCTCTTCTGTAATATCATCAGCGTTAGAGAGATCAATCAGTACAGCAGTGTCAGATGGAGATCTATTGTACTTCTCAAAGTAATCGAACACAAGAGAGAATATCTTGCGGTCAGTGTAGTCGTGAAAATATTCAGGTTTTAAGTAAGGAACTACCTTACGAATGTATTCTTCATTCTGAATCAGATTCGACAGTATTGTCTTCTCTATCATTTACCATCCCATAACTAAATTCATTCTTGGCCCATTGGTCAATAACCATCATCACTTCTTCAGTAAAGTACTTTTCAGGATCTTTGTAGATAGCCTTTGGATATACTTTACCTTGAGGTGTATCAACACGGTTAGCTGACTTGTTCCACACTCCAGCCTCAATAGCAGCATCCACCATTCCGTAGTACCGGTCAAGCCCTGTATCATATCTTAGCAGAACTTCTACAGTCTTATTCTCTTTACTCAAACGAGACTTGAACATCTTGACCTTGATAATGATGCCAACGATATCCGTACCATCACGTTCTTTCTTCTTGCCCAGGTAAGCAATCGTTGATGCAGCGTACTTCAATCCGCTACCGCCACCCATCTCCTTAGTTGGAATGTAACTACCAATCAATTCATACACATGGTTGGTAACTAGCATCGGTACATTGACTTTAGCTAGCTTCAATGTAAGTACTCTAAATGCACCCTTGATCAGCTGAGACTTAGTCATGTCTCTAACTTCTTTACCAGATGTGGAATCTTCAATTTCTTTCTGAGTAGAAAGCAAGCCCAATGAATCCAAGACCATCATCATAGGAGGCCTCTTAGCTTCAGGTGTCTTCTCATACTGCTCAATAACATTTAGAGCATGTGTGCGGAACTTCTGAATAGTATCAGGTTCAGCAATAATTAGTCTTTCTGTATCTACTCCACGAGACTCCATCATGTCTTTAGTCACAGCAGCTTCAGTATCATAAAATACTACACCACCTTCTGGATTATCTTTTAGGAACTGTGCAACAACTCCTAGCACAAAGAACGTCTTACCAGTTGCACTTTCACCAGCAAACGCTGTCACTTTATTATTAGGCACACCACCATAGATGCTACCTGACATTACAGCATTGAGAATGAACGAACCTGTATCAATAGTTCCGCTATACTCACCACTTGATAATCCATCAGCCGCAATGGATGTATCCTCGTCTTTTATATCTTCGGCTAAGTTTCTAAAGAAATCACTCATTATTTCACCTTACTTGTAATATGTCTTTTTTGTTGAGTTCTACTATACCTCTTCGACCTTTGGGTTTATAGTAGCTCTTTCTCTTTGGTTTGGTCAACCCTATATTAGCAGCTATCAAAAGAAGAATAGCCAAGGGATCGAACACAATAATAACAAAAATAATAGTCCACCGAACAGCTGTCTCCAACTGATTGGTTCCAACGTCTGAGCCGTACATAAGTTCAGCAACATACCTGATAGGTCCAACGTCAGCCTCTAGTTTTATTTGTTCTTTTTGGAGCGTTGCTCTTTTAGTTTGGAGAGCTGAGACCCGACTTGCTGCATTATCGATAATTTCATTAAGCTCGGCCCGTTCTCCTCGTTGAGACTTCCGAACTGCAATGGAGCCATTGGGTCCACGAATGCGGTCGAACTTGATAAGAGTCTCCACTTGAGTATCGAGCTGGCTGATAACTTTTTCTGCATCATCTATGTTCCTCTGCGTTCGATTTATTTGTTTGTCTAATTGAGTTATCTGAATTGTATTATCACCTGAAAGCAGGGTTTGGTCAATATGTGCTTTCGATAAAAATCCAAATATTCCTAGACTTGTGATTAGCATCAATATTACAACTGCTGTGCTCAAGTAGTACTTCAGTAGCTTAGGCGCAATCTTCCAGTTTTGATACAACCACGAGACTGTTACTAGTTTAGCAACTTCAAGAGCAGAGCCCATTATTGCCACAGGAATAACTGCAGCTGCAAAGATTGCTACCAACCCAACAATCGAGTAGTAAGCTGCTATGGCTGATACAGCAACAGCAACGATCAAAGCTAACCAATGGATCAACTCTTGTATACTTCCGTGAGCTGATCTCGGAACGATTCGACCTTGTCCATTCGATTTGGCCAATAGATGTATTCCTTCTCAGGGTTCTTCTGAAGATTGTTCAGAAGAGGCATTATCATATTATAAAGCGCATCGATCTTGTCTTGCACCTCAGTAGCAACAGCCGTTGCCTGTGAGACTGCTTGTACTTGTTCCTGCACCGCGTCAAGCTCTTCAGCATCCATTGCTGTAAAGCCAAAGTCAAAATCTAAATCTGTTTTTGCCATTAAAAGAAATCCTCTAAGGTAGCCTGTCCTTGTTCTACTTTCCAACCAATAGATTCGGTAATGGTCTTCATCGGCTCGAGGAACGACTTCTCAAACTGCTTTTGATAATCAATATATTCATCAACACCAAATTGTTTCGGAAGCGCTTGAGAAATTGATATCACATTCTCGCGAGTCGGATTGGGTAGCTTTAGATAACAGAACTTAATTTTATCTCCTTCATAGACCGGATTGTATGTATTCACGAGTCCATATCTATCCAACATGTCGTTGTAAACGAGCGCTCCTCGTACATGGATAGGTGTACCCTTGGCATAAATTGTCGGCCCATGCCCTTTATATTTAGTCAAACCTCTCACACCACGAGGAAAAGCTATATCCTCAAACCCAGATGAGAAGAATTGCTTCTTAAACGATTCAACAAAATCCAGCAAGTTGTTCTGATCTTGTTCCATAATAATACGAATAGCTTTCTTCATACTGTCTCTGCAGATCAAAGGTACAGAAGAACGTTGAGTCTCAAGACCCATAATCTTCATATATGGTTCTTTGAACCTTGTACCCTCAAGATCAAACACATGCAATGCGTACCGCTTCTTAGCTGTCCATATACCTTTGTCAGCAAGAGCTTCACGCTTCATGACCATCTTCTGTTCATATGCATTCATATACGTAGCAAGTTTGTTGTACACTTTATCAATATATGGTTCAACAATCTTCTCAGCAGCACGGTCCATCCAGTCGATGATATTATCCGTAGTAGGCGTCTTTCCTTCAAAAGTTTTATCAACCAGTTTGTCAAGAGTAATATACATCGAATCCGTATCACACGCAATAACATAATCTTCTCCTTCTGTACCAAGCGTCTTATTCATCCATTCGTTCACATGCTTTTCAGCCCAACGAATAGACAGCTGCCCAGACAGGGTAATCGATTCGGCGTATCTAATATCAAACCATCTGAAGTACTGATTACCAAGCGCACCATAAGCACTATTCAGCTGAATCTTTTTAGCCATCTGCATGTTGTTTGCTTTTGCAATCTCAGCAGACAAGTCCTCACCAGTATCTTCTTGCTTTTGTCTAAAAGCCAACATTATATCTTTATGGACGACACGATCGTTGTACATCTTCTCCATCAACTTTGGAAGAAAGCCTCGAAAGTCTTTGGTGTACAATGCACCCGAGCCAGCCATTGCCAGATTGTTTGTCTTCAGCCATTCTTTTAGTTCTTGGTTATCATCAAGATAACCTTCCAACATCTTATCGATATGAATATTGGTGAGTGGATGTATGATCTCTTTTGGTATGTGTGTTGAATCCATTCCAACAAATGTATCCGGACCAATATTGTATTGCATAATCAAATGAGGATACAGACTATTCAAGTCAAACGACACAACCCACTTATGCATTCCAGTTTGAGGATCCTTGACGTAGGCGCCTTCAACCTGTCGTTCTTTCTCTTCGACTTCCAATAGAGGAACAACGATATTTCTTTCATACAAGTAGTTGTGGATTATGATATCCCACATGCGGACAGATGTGAATGCGTCTTGCATATTAACTTTACCATCATAAGCAATCGCGTATGCAAGATCAATTAATCCAAGTTTCTGATCTAACCTATCAACAAGCTCAACGTCCTTGATATTATATTCGATGAACTTCTGATAGTCATTCTTATACAATGACATTAGTCCATCGTATTCACTATAGTCTAGTTTCTTCTCACCAAGTTCCACACTACAAATATTATCTAGTGAATAGCTTTCTTGCTGTGTGTATGTGAACTTTCTATACAAAGCAAGATAATCTAAGATGTTGACACCAAGTATCTCTGTGGCGCGTCTGAGTCCTCTCGACTGACCTCTTTCTTGCCATGCACTAACAGCTCGTTGCTCACTTTCCTGTTCGTTCTGGTATTTGAAGTCAATCTTGCGATGAGGGCTCAGACGCAGAGCAGTTTCCTGATCGAAGAGATTAAGTATTCTATTGATGATGTATGGTATATCGAAGTTCTCGACGTTCCACCCAGTCACAACATCAATTTTCAACTCTTCCCACAGATTGAGAAAATCCAACAACAAATGGTGCTCGGTCTCCGACTTGATGTAAGTTACATCATCACGATCGTTATCAAAGTCACCACAGCCTATCACATATACATGATCTCTGCATTTAATACAGATGGCGGTGATTGGTTTTGCTGCTTCACCGATGTCAGGGAACCCTTCATCAGCAGCAACCTCAATATCAATGTTTGCAACAGAGATTAACGAGGCATCATATTCAACAGTGCCAGGATACGCTTCATTGAGATATACATACAGATGATTAGTCAATCCAAAGATGTCATAACCATGAACATCCTTGAACTTCTTGATGTGTTCTCTACATTCGAAGATAGTGTCGAAGTCTATTCGTTTAACAGGTCTGCCCTTGAGACTAGTGAACTCTGACTTGCCTCTGAACTTATCTGTAGCCACGAACATATGAGGGGCGTATCGGACTCGATCTGTGAATCGACGACCGTTTTCGTATCCCACGACATATATGTTATTGCCGAGGAGATGTGCATTTGTATAGAATTTACTCATATTCCTATACTAAGGTATATCAAGGATTAGGTCAACACAGTAATTTAGGAAATTAGCTTCATTCTGTTAACTAATCGACCTGCACGATTTGTTACTTGCTGATACCATCTACTGTCCATCATTTCATCACCAGCGCCCATCCAATCCTTTTCATCGACGCACGCTTTCATGTTCCTGAATTTGCTCAGCCTTGGATACCCCAAGTTGAACATCATGTTAGCAATTATTTGCTGAGCCTCTTCCGGCAAATTGTCGAAGTCCGGGTAAAGTCTGTTGCAGTCAGACAGGACGCTTTCGAGATCCTGTTCGAAGGCTTCAATGACCCTGTCAGAAGAAACGGGGGTGCCCACACTTTGTCCCTGTTCTGGGTCAGATTCCGTAACCAGATGACCGATACCAAAAGTAGGATAGCCAAGATGGTCAAGGTAAATTTCATGTTTAATGCCTTCGTCGATTTCTAGTTGCTCTCTGAGCAGATCAATGTTCATCTATGAACCTCCTATAAGAAAAATGCGGGCTAACCGTTGACCCGCGCGTGTGTATTAAGGCACAACCCTTCCGGGGGACGGACGATCTTATTTAGCCTTCATATCCTCCTGGAGCAACTGCTTATCATCTCCAAGTTTAATTTTTCTTGGTTTCATTTCTTCTGGAATCACTCTTTGAAAATCAACAATCAAGATTCCGTTTTCTACGTCTGCTCCTTCGATATGGACGTGCTCTGCAATTGAGAACGCCTTTTGAAACCTACGGGTACCAATGCCTTTGTGGACGTATGCTTTAGCCTCTTCTTCGGCAGGATTCTTTTCACCAGTAACGGTGACTGTGTTCTCTTTGACTTCAACATCTAACTCCTCTTTGCTGAAACCTGCGACAGCCATTTCAATACTGAAATGGTCTTCATCTCTTTTAACAATGTTGTAAGGTGGGTACCCTTGCGCGTTGGTTGCGTGACCAACGCTTGCTAAAGTTTCAAACATACTGTCGAAACCAATAGCTGTTGGACGGAAGGGATCAAAAATGTTGTGAAGTGCGCTTTGTGTAACCATTGTTACCTCCTATAAAAGCAAGGTTGAATTGATGCACCTCTTACGAGCATGCATCCTTAATATCATATATTTATGCTGTAATGTCAACAGTTTTTATTGTACACCACTATTTTTTTTGTCATCCAGGAATTCCAAATGTTCTATTGGCTTGTCACCTTGTTTGTAACCATTAATAGTAGTCTTATATACAATAACATACCTTGCTGTGTTACAAAGTCTGGCCACTGGTAATGATGAATGTGGTAGTCTTGCTGGAAAAGAAATCACTCGTCCTTCTCTATAAGGTACAACACCTACTTGCGTGCCCTCTGCATCAAAGAATCCTGTTCCTCCGCCCCATTTGTGACTCCATGCACATGGCATAAACATAAATGTCCAATGACCATCATCACGGTGCACATCACCTTCCATACCATATGTTAGTGCATTACCATAGACTCTCTCAACTGTGACAACATCTTTACCAACAATACGCTCTTCAATTTGATCCCACAGTTCTTTCATCAGCCCTTGTTCTCTTTTGAATTTGACGTTCCAAAAGTTTATACCAGTATCAAAATTGTCACCTTGCAAAGACCGATTGGCGTGCGATAATTCTCCAACACCATCGGGCCCAATAGGTGACGCCGCTTTTCCAAAATGCCAAATTCCCGATGCACAAAGTTCATAAATCTTCGTCTGCAATTCAAAGTCAATGCAGCTATCATGTAGTCTCAACGTCACTTCTTTTTCCCTATGTTATATTTTGCAACCAATTCCCATTGGTCTTTATCCTTGAACGGAATAATTTTCACCTGACTAAGAGGTGCGATTGGATCTGCAGTTGAATTGAGAACACAAATATCAATTAAACCCCACTCTGCTAATAGATTCGTTATCGTGTTTCTTCTTCCAACATCTTCATCTGTAATGCTTGATGGCTTTCCGTCAAGTTTGAAAAGCTCTTTGAAATGCACGATATAATATTTTCCCTGCTTATGCAATATGTGACAGCTCTGGAACAGTTTTCTGTCTTTTCTTGAAGCCACCCCAACGCGCGTTAATGTCTCGCGCACTTTCAAAAAATCGTCGTCCTGTTTCAGAGATACTTCTATTAGGGAATCAACTACTGATTGATTCATTGCTAATACCTCCGGTAACCTTGTTTCTAATAATTCTTAGTTGATCGGAGGACAGCACTGATAGTGCTTGTTCAGCTTTCTTTGTGGAATAATTAAAGTATAATTTAACCATCTCTAAATCATTACTATCCTCAGACTTCACCCATTTCGAAAACCTTTTCTTAGGTCTTATGCTATTTAGCAGATACTCATATTGGAGTTTGTTGTCTAAATGCGCAAGTGTATTCATCTTGTTGGCATACAATAGAGTATCAGCGAAGTAGGATAGTTGTTTGTTTGTCAAGTACGGAACATAGCCACTTTCTGCAAGTCTATCGTTGTCAGTATCAACCATCAGATTCTTCTTGTTGTGGTTGATACTGTTTACATAATCAAATGGTTTCATTAGAATACAAGGCTCAGCTGTTGTAAATCGTATTCGTAGTTTCTCGAGTCTTTATTCTCTCTCAACAGCCAAGCACCATTATTAATGTGGAATTTATGTGCCATGTCTGTTTGTGGAGATAGAGTAACTAATCTGTCATACTTATTATCCATTGTCCACTCTCTCAAGTCAAATATTATTTTGCGACCAGCTCTAGGTTTATAGGACCATACTGTGTATGCACAAACAATTGTGTCTTCATGTTCTCCGTATTTGAAATTAACTATATCTTGCATATTAGTCGGCACTCCAGGTAGCATTGCAGTACATACAATTGCTTCTGGATCATCAATAGTTCCTCTGAGAAAGATTGGGCCCATTCTCTTTCTCCATGTAAAAGATAGCCCTGGTCTTACAGGATCATCATTAATTTTTTCCCACTCTATCACGTTATCAGGAAGCGTTAAAAACATCATAAATTACCCTATTCATTACTTCTGCGTTATACTTATTGTTTTCGTAACCCGGGTGCAGTAAGTCCCGAGCCCAGTCCGAAAAGCCAATACGGTGACGAAAATCGTTTACATGTTTACTATCACTGTCCTCCGAACACAAAAACTTAGCACCATGAAGATGGCAAAGCCATTTGATTGCATCGAGATTTTTTATCCACCTTATCATAGAGGCGTGATCACTAAATATACGATGATGTTCTTTGAATGACAGATCGTTACGTGGTGTTAGTATACCCCAGTATTTGTCTTCGTTGTATTCTTCTGCTCTTGTTGAAATCCAAGGATTGGTCATAATAACATAATCTGGTTTCACGTTGTTAATGTAAAACCTTAGCAAGCGGTAGTATGTTTCTATTCCATGACCTGGACAACCAAAATTTATGTATCTTAGATTTTTTGTAATGTCATTCATGTGGTGACAAATCCAAGGCCAGGTTCTTTCAATTTCCATTCCTGTTCCAAACGTGTTGCTATCACCTAACCAAAGAACACCACCTTTCTCACTTGTAATGTCTGGTTGAGTACCGTCGTGTCTGAACCCTTGAATACCAAGATGGTAATCAATTCGTTTATCAATCCATCCATTTTCTTCTAATAGTTTATTCTTTTGTTTATCCTGTAGATGTCCTTCATATGTTTCTTTCGTATCAGAAGGAAACCAATGAATAGTACCACCATAATGTTCGGCAACAAAATTACCGACATTCATGTTAAAATTCTCTCTAGGATCGTAGAAATGATACGTTGGTATCTTTTTCATCCAGCCAAGATCAGTCAGTTTCAGTTTCATCGTTTTCCCACGCATTAAGACATACATCACAAGCAACGACTGAGTAATCACTATCGTCGTCTGGATCTTTTCCACGAATTACAATAGCTCGTTCTTGAGCTTCTTCGTTAATTTCTTTGTTGCAATAGTTGCACGTCAGCATAGAGCATACTCCATTAAGTCTCTCAGTACATTAGCATTATGCGCGTGTGCTTTTGGACCTTGGTGTGATAGCTCTCTACTCATATCTTCAATACGAAACTCAGTGTCAAAATTGCCAACAATGCTATCTCGGTAGCTATCATCGACATCTTCTTCCACTGCCAACAGATCCACTTCGTTACTGTGGCACAACCATTTGATTGCATCCAAGTTTTTGTACCATCTTGTATACCCCATGACCGTATGAAAATATTGTACCAAAGCATCTTCATTTTCCATTTTTAGTTGTTGCCTGATTAGCTTGTTTGCTGTCAGAGAAACCCAATGGCCAACCTCTTCACTAAAGTATTCAGTTCTAGCACCTTGCCACGGATGAGACATAACAACAACATCCGGCTGTATGTCCTCGATGTAGTATTTAAGGATTCTATAAAACGCATCTATTCCATGCCCATGCATGCCCATGTTCAGATATCTTTTATCTTTTGTCTTTGAGCAAGAGTGATGTGCTTTGTATGTGAATGAGTCTTCAAGCATTATTCCCATACCAAGCACGTTGCTGTCACCAATGTATATTACACCCCCTGTATCCGACAAGTAGTCGGGTGTAGATCCATCGTGTCGAAATCCTTGCTTGCTGAAGTGATAATCCAGCTCTGCCATTGATCCATCTTCATTAATCCAACCACTCTTTTTCAACCACGTCTTCTTTTTACTCCTCATGTTCTTTTCCCAATTACGTTTTATGTCTGTTGCATAAAATTTTGAGTGACAGGGAAACGATTGGTTGTTGAGGGAGTATTGCACATTATAATGAAAGGGCGGTGCGTAGTTGTATGCAAACTCATCTTCCTTATAGCGCTGGCCTGGAAGAATAGTTAGAGGGCCTTTTTCATAACTGTTATCTCTGATAAATGATTGGCCAAGTTGTTTAAGCTCCTCTACAATTTCCCATTCCAAATCTGTTCTGAATCTCTTTAGTAGATCTCTCACTCCGTAGGTCATGTCCATTCCGCCTCTGCCATGATCTCTGTTAAACACGCAACAGTATTTATTTCCTGATCAGCAACAAAGGCTGCCTTATGTTGATACTCCGCAATAATTAGAATAATTTGTGGAACACTATTAGGTTTAAGAATAGAACTAGCTTCATCATAGATACTTCTCATCAAGACGTGAGCTTCTGTGTCTAGGTTTTGTCCGACCCATTTGCGCATTTCTGTAAAGTTCTTGTCTTTAAGAAGAGACACAAGCGTCTTAAAAGACTCGTCGGATATATTAGTAAGGATCCCACTATCAATAGAGCCTGAAACACTATACCGTTGAAGTTCATTAAGTACTCTCCTCCAATCTGGAAACCATTTTTGTACCAGCTCAGCAACAACCTTTTGATCGAAATTAATTCCTTCAGTCGTCAGCATATCACAAGTACGTTTGAAGAACGCAGCTGCAATCTTAGGTTTAGCTTTGTTGGGAATCTTAAAGTCAATAACGCTGCACCTAGAGTGCAGAGGTTCAATGATCCTGTTCTTGAAGTTACAGGTCATTATAAATCCACAATTCTTAGAAAACTCTTCCATAAAGTTTCTAAGAGCTGGTTGAGTTGATTGTGGGTTCAGGTAGTCGGCCTCGTCGAGGATCACATACTTTCGACCACCAGCTAACGACACACTGCTTGCAAACTGCATGATGTCGTTTCGTAGTGTATCAATGTTACCACTAAGGCTACCATTGATTACAATATAGTCACAATCCAATTGCTCTAGCATAGCTTTAGCAATGGAAGTCTTACCAACACCAGGACCTCCAGACAGAAGTAGGTTAGGAATATTCTTCTGATCTACAAACGTCTGAAACGTCGTTTTTAAGTCTGCTGGTAGTATACAATCGGCTACTGTCTTTGGACGGTATTTCTCCACCCACAGGTAATCATCACGCATAATATAAATCTCACTTTACTCATCATTCAAAGTCGGAGTTTTGCTCCACAGCAATCCAATATACCAAGCCTGGACCTTTATCATTCAGGCTAGTAAACTGTGAGATACCTCTTGATGTAATTCTCACATTATAATCATAAGGCATTATCTTAATGTTGTCAACCTTAAAAATAAATCTAAACTTGTGGCCGGTATTATT
>TARA_R110002074_G_scaffold169436_1_pt1 | contig 16208 bp, 20 predicted proteins | sample TARA_R110002074 | Tara Oceans TARA_R110002074 (sample SAMEA4397215) | marine metagenome | biome: Polar Biome; feature: [MIX] marine epipelagic wind mixed layer (ENVO:01000061); material: water (ENVO:00002006), including particulate matter (ENVO:01000060) such as... | depth 10-100 m
AGGCCCTGAAAAAAAAAAAAAACACGTGCCCGGAAGCAAGCCCCCGGCCTGTTTTTTTGTGTTTTTTCACCCCCTGACCGCCCACCCGGAGGGTGGGCGTCCCTGATCTGGTCACGTGCAGCCCGGCATCGGTGCATTGGTGCGATCCATCGACCCGGCATTGCACCACTCAACCACCACATCCATCCACCCAACTATGGTGCAATAGGTCATTCAATGCACCATAACGCACGTTCAACGCACCAATACACGTCCAATTAGGCCATTTACACGTCATTCAACGGATCAATCGACCATTTACGCCCAATCATCCGACATCACACCATACATGGCCAGTATTTGGGTCGGTGGGCGAAACAATAAGACACATCAAACCACCACGCACTATGATCAGATATGGTGATTTACGGTTGGATTGCTGCACATAGATGAGTCTTGAGCGAGAGTGCCATGCCTGTGGGCATAACATGATACATGGGGGTCAATTTAATCAATATAATCATATCAATCAGTAGTATTATCATAAACGTTGCACCATATACCCCTTTAGGGAATGATGAGTGATGAAATTGATGTAATTGATGATGGTATTGATGAAACCTGTATGAACGGGTTGAACGGATCAAAACACCATACCAGAAAACCCCTTCACGTAATGGTGTAATCACCCTATCCTTTACATAGACTCACACCCTCGGAGTGGTAACGGAGACAACTAATATGCGTAACCTAACCTTGATAATAACGATGATAATGATGGCTTTGCTTGCACCAACCTATGGTGCAGTAGGCCATTTAACCTTGAATGAAAACGATAATAACACCACTGTAACGGCCATGCCTCCCGTCTTTAGGGCTGCTCGTTCACCACAGTGGCATCGCATGAGTCCTGATCAACAGGCTGATGCTTACGAACTATACCAAGACCGTCAAGATGACCGTCGATTGAAAGAACGCCGTGCTAAGGTTGCTTTGAAGTCATCAGCATTGATGATATTTGGGATCGGTTTAATCTATTCAGTTCCAGCATTGGCCTTCATCGGATTGATCGGTGGAGTCACTGTCAATCACGATAACATGATGACCGTCTATGAAGACATGGTGAACCACAAAGCACACTTCACTACTGAATCCGAAGTGAACTTGCTTGGGGCTTGGATACGCAATATATCCAATGACTGTGAAACCGTTGTAAATGACATGATTGAATATGAATCATACATGAACAGTGAAGACACTCGCTACTTTGTAAGGTGCTGGATTGAAGAGATGACACGGATGCCACGTGAATTGAAGGTTGCCGATTTAACACATCGTTGGACTCCCCCTATGGATAAGAACGGTAACGCATGGAGTTCGGAACAATTGGATGTCCTTGAAGCCCTTGCAATAGCCATAGAACACTCCGATTGGGATACATCTCGTGATGTCCTATTCCGGATCTGTATCGAAGCCGTTGCAGGTAGTGGAAAGACCACGGTTGTTGAAGGTGCGTGTGATGTCATCGCTAATGCCTATGAAGAGGATCGTAGTCGATACGGGTTCTCGCTCACTCTGGTCGCATTCAATCGCACCATTGCTGATGTTCTCAAGTCCGTCTTGAAGGATAAGATGCCTGATGGTGCAGATTGGGCAATGCCCGGAAGTGGCACACTCAATGCTCATGGTCATGCTACTGTTCTCAAGTGGCTTAATGGTGAAGATATGTCCTTTGAACTACAAATGGGCGATGGTAAATACTTGGATATTGCAGGTGTTGTTTTGGCTGATTTATTGTCGCAACCTGATCTCTATCAAGAGTGGCATAACAACCTCAATGAGAAGGGTGGATACAAGCAGGTCGCTGCTGGATACTTCTCACTACGTCGTCTTCTCGCCAATGGTGCAGTAAAGGCAATGGGCAACGGTATGTGTATTCCGGGCTCGGGATTCGACTTCGATCAATTCATCGAAGCCAACTATGGTGCATTGGGTATTGCTGATGCACCTATCGGACATGACATTATGAAGCAGTTGCCAATGTTTTGGTCACGCATCGCAATGGATGGTCAATCCATCATTGATGAACCATTGAATGAACTACGTCCTGATGGATTAGGTTGCGTGTTCTCCTTCCACCAATCCAAATATGGTGATATGTTCCGTGTCAATGAATTGACCGATAAACAGTTGATGGATGCAGGTGCATTGATCGCACCCAAAGCAGGTGTTTCTAAGGCTGCTGCTGGCGATTCTAATCAAATGGTGGTCGATTCCTATGGTTCACGCCTCCATCTCATTTACAGTCCTTCTAAGGACGACTTTTCAACATACAATGGTATCCTCAAATCCTTGAGTGGCTTCGATGACCAATATGGTGGCAAAGCAGGTCAAGGATACGTTGCAATTGGTGGCACACGTGAAAGACAACGTAACCCACGCACTCTCAAATTGATGGCTAAGGTCGATGGATGGCAATGGTCAATCAAGGACGATGATGAAGTCATATCAGCATTCTTAGACCGATGCCGAGAACATCTTGACATCGACTTTTCATATGCCTTTGCTCGATGTGAAGCGGATACCAATGATGACGTTGTTACAACCGATCTCGTTACCATTCGCATGGGATTCATTGATCAGATATACACACCTGCATATTTTGGTTTGAAGGCTCATCGCACATTTGATATTGTCATGTGTGATGAAGTTCAAGATTTATCAATCCTTCAAGGATTGCTACTCGCTAAGTTGTGCCATGAACATAGTGGTGTGGTCTTAGTTGGAGATCGTAATCAAAGTCTGTATGCGTTTTCTGGAGCATCGGCTGAAAGCATGGATAGCAACAAAGAATCCTTTGGATGCGAGTCCATGCCAATGACTGTATGTTTCCGTGGCACTCACACCATCGCTAACGATGTCAAGACCTTGATGGGTGCGATTGATGGTAAAGAGTCGAACTATGCAAAGCACTCATCCCCGGAATGGATTGAGTCATGGCCACATGGTGAACCATCGCAGGTCATTGCACCACATCAGATGACCGATATGGTTGAAGTTGGTGACATGGTATTGTCACGTCTTTCTGCACCACTCGCTGGTGCTGCAATGGATGTTCTCAAGCGTGGAGTTCCCGTCCGTCTTGGTGGCGGAGGTTCGATGGAGGATAGAGTTCGATCCCTCTCAAAGACATTGGATACACGTAGTTGTAACCACCTATCTGATCTCAATGAGAAGGTCGAAGCATACCTTCACGCAACGGGTAAAAAGAAGGGTGTTCTCACTCGGCTTTTGACCAAATACCGTAACGATAAACAGGCTGCATCGAAAGATCAAAAGTATTGCGAAGCCGTTGATAATTGCGAAGCAATCAAAGCACTCTTTGGTCGATATGTCGATCACAAAGCAACGGGTATGACGGTGGACTTCTGCAATGATGCAAAGGATGATTGGATAGCCACTTTGTTTGGTGCAACCTCCGATGAAGGCTTTGTTGTATTCAGCACCATCCATCGTGCCAAAGGTCTTGAGGCTGATAGAGTCTTCATCATCACAGATCGTGAAACAACCGATAACGATGGTGAAGTGACTGTTACACCATGTTTCATGCTTCCGTGGTCGATGAATAATGAAGTTGAACGTGAGCAAGAACGCAACTGTGTATATGTCGGTATCACCCGTGCTAAATCACTCAATGTCTATGTTACCAACCGTATCGGATCGAAGTCAATTAGCGATGCAATGTGGATGCTTGACACCACTGAATTGGTGTCTAATGATGTCGATGATAATGTCGATGAAGATGATGACTTTGAAGACATCCCAAACGAGTTGATTGGTGTTGTTGATGACGTTGTTGAAGATGTAGTTGTTGAAGAAGTGGTCGATGAAGAAGTGGTCGATGTTCCAGATCTTGACCTTCCACTTGAGAACTCATATCTATTGGTCGGTATGCTATCCAATGGTGACATCAAGATGGTTGATGTTACAACCGATGCAGACTATGCTCAAGAGTGGTTGAACTCAATGACCGATGGCATACCTGCTGGATACGTTGGTGGTCAATTCCTTGAGTGCAATAACAATGCTGATGGTGCATTTGTGGAATACTGCATTGTAGCCTCTTGGATGCCTATGGATGACCGATTCGCTATCGCCTATGCTGAACACGCCCTTGAGGTTGCAGCAGACACTCCAGACTATGCTCAAGAAGCCATAGAGATCGAAGCAATACTCAATGAAGCACCTGTTCAAGACCATGAGTCCGATGTCGATGAAGATACGGACATTGAATTGGCTATTGCTCTTGATGACTTTGAGGATGAGATTCAAGAACACATTGTCAAATCACTTGATGATGATGATGACATCACTCCAACTATCTGCAACTGCATTGAACGTGGATTGCATGGAACTACGGGTGAACTACAACGTCACATCGAAAGAGGTTCGATAAGGGCTGATTACACACGGTGTGGATGCTGCAATTCCGGGTCGATCATATTCACATCCGAATGTGATATTGAAGCACGGTTGGCCAATCAAATTACACGTGTATTTGTCAAAATAGAGGATGATGAAAAGACGGATGAAGAGATCTGGAATGCAGTTCAAAGTGTCAATCCAATGTGCCATTGTGGAAAGCGTATTGATGACCATGAATCATATGAAACACGTGAATGTTTGCACCTATTACTATCCGAGAGTGGCATGGAATATGATCCGTCGAATCAACTTGATGAAGATGAAGATCAGGTCTTATACACTGAAAGAGGCAATCCCATCCTTCCCCTCATAGGCGAAATCCTCCCTCAAATCCCGGGCTCGGGATTGGATGAAGAACCAATCAAAGAGAAGCCAAAGAAGCGCACCCGAAAGAGCATGGATGATCGCATTGCAGATATCATTGAGGTTGTTTCAGCACACAGGCAACATCCAAACATACCACTATCAGGCAAAGAAGTTGCAGAACAGTGTGGTATGTCAATGAGCACGTTGCGACGTGTTCTTGACCACATTGAAGATCTCCACACCAATGAGGATGAACGTGCTCATTGTGACTATGCCGTATTCGGTGATGAGTTGAATGAGTTAGATGGTGAAAACCTGTGGGTGACAATGTTCTATGACTGTGGCGAGGATCTTGAAGACCAACTTATGGTTGAATGTGACCGCACCGAATCCGGGCGATACAGAACTCTTGAGTTCACCTTCTGTTTTGATATCAATGACCATACAGAATCCACCACAGATGGTGGAGATGATGAGGATGAACCCGTCGATTGTGATATGACTCAATGTCCTAAATGTTATGTTCAATCTGGACATGAGATACCCGACCCATCGGTCAAACAAGTCGATGGTGGCACAGACTATTGCACGTCGGATATTTGTGATTGGATCGAAACCGATTGTATTGTATGCTTTGAAACCGAGGAACGTTGCACCTGTTTTGATGATGATGATGATGGAGGAAATGACAATGGAGGAAATGACAATGGAGGAAATGATGATGACAACGTTGGACTTCTTGAGTCACTCGTTACAGGTGATGAACGCACATCAAATCAGTCACCTACAATCGTGAGTGATACCACTGTTCAGAACTATCTAAAGGTGATGAAGGTGGCTAATCAGGATGATGATGTTATCATGCAATTGAACTTACAGAAGGATACTTCATGTGACCTTGATGATCTGGTGATACACTCACGTCTTGTGGATGAACGGCACGTTATGATGGTATCCATTGGTGAATACTATGAGTATGCTCAATACGCTATCATCGGTGGTTGGCAATCAACTTCATTCTTCAAGAATATGCTTTCAAAGAACATCAATGGATTTAGACGTTCTTTCAAGCATCAAACAGGAGATCCAATGCCTACGTTATCCTTCGCATTTCCAGATCAAATACCATACGAAGTTGGTATCACGAGTGATACCCGGGCTACTTTAGAAGTCAAGGGTCGAAATGGTAAATCAAATGCAAAGGGTGTTGTTTCACTCTCTAATGGGCAACCGTGGCCAAGACAAATTGATGGTGTGTTTAGCACCAATGACAAACCAATGCAAAGATGTGTATTGAAAGAAGGTTTGTTGTTTGATTTGATCAATGAAGCAGTAGGATATGCAGGTGACGGTGAAGGAATTACATCAATCAAAAAGTCCAAGAATGATACCCGTCCGATAGCCATAGGGGAAACCGTGGTTCAAATGTGGACTCTCTTCAATTTACAGAAAATGCTCACGTCTAAGACATCACAACGGCTCGTAACCATCACCACCCAATCGGATAAGCCATTGGTGGTTAATGGTGAGGATTGGGAGGTTATGATTGCACCATGTAACAGTGATGATCCAGAACATTTAGTTGGAGGAAACATCAACAAAGTGATTACGATTACACCACATGGTGGTGAAACCAAAGAAGGCCGTGTGCCTGTTCAAACACCTTTGTTCAATAAATTAGTTCCAAGTATTGCTCAAAAGATAGGAGTGTGGGAGATGGCAATCAATGCACTCGCTAACCAAGACCAAGAGGATACGGTAAGGAACTGTAATTGGTATGAAACCGAAACAGATCCAACCATAAGAGGTGCTTGAGGATGGGGTTACGGGATGCTTTCAGTAAGGTGATGAGATCAGACGGTGGTTCTAAGAAGCCATTGCCACCGATGACCATCCAGCAACTGGAAACACTCTTAGAAAAGAGAACGGTTGAAGACCGACCTGTTCACCTGATCATTAGAGGAAACGGATTCACCATCATGCCACGTATTGAATATGAACGTGTGATGAAAGTTGTTGAAGCCATTGAAAGCATGACCCAGAAAATACAGGAGACTGTTTGATCCATCGAAAGGTGGTTTGATATAGACGGACTCCATCGGACAACTACAACGGAAGTGAATAATATGCAAGATGAACTATTTGGAAACACAGAATATGAAGGACTAATTACCAGCGAAAGAGAATACCACATGGTGGTTGTTGGAACTATTGACCACGTAACGACTCACGAAGTAGTCATCAACTACAATGAAGGTAATTCACAAGTTACAGTCAAGCGTGAAGACTTTGGTGCATCGGGTCCAGCAGGTGTTGAACATCCTGACTTGGATACATTGAACCGTGCCTTTGGGATCAAGCAATGTATTTGCTTCTCATGTGAAAACAACAATGAAGGAAATCAAGTCCGTCGCCAACGTGTAGCCACAGTTGATAGTGAAGGAAATGAAAAGGCTCAAATTATCACCTGCAATATGTGTGATGGTAAAGGAACTGTCATTGAATGGGCGAGAGGTTTTTCACCTGCAATTGATACTCATTGGATGGATATTGTTGAAGTCCTTGAACAAGGATATGCACCTGATCATTCAATACCTACATTTGCATCCATGATGAAGGGTGGTCGTGATTCTATCACCAACCAATGGGATGTTCAAATCACACCCGTTGCTATGGGTGCAATGAAGGACGGAGTATTCCACGTCGATGGTCGCTATGCTATGCGAAAGAATGGTGATGGTGTCGAAGTAAAGACATTCATTGCAGATCTCATTCAGCATTACAATCAACAGTATGCTACTCCTGATATGCCACTTGGTATGAAGATTGGTCGCCCTAAGACCGGGCAATATGCAACCACCCAACATCGTGATGTCATCCCTATGTTCAAAGCATGGTGTGATTCACGTGGGTTGAAAAGCAATGCCTACGGTATGAACCACGGTCAAGAAGCCTACTTGGATATCGAAGTAAGCAGCAAAGGCACACGTCAGGAAATCCTTCAATCTATGAGAACCGAAGGTCGCACCATAGATGAGGAAACACTACGTCCTGTTGCATTGAGCAAAGATCCACGTGGTGTCGTTTCATTTGGTATTCAAATCAAGTCGTCCTTTGATGGTGCTATCCAATTCTGTGCCATTGCTGAACGTGTAGTGTGCCTAAACGGTATGGTTGGCACTCGCACCGAGGTTCTTCTCGCATTGACCCACAAACACGCTTCTATGGCACTCCTTGAGATTGATGGCCTTGAACACAAAGTTATGACGGCTGCTCTCGCTATGTATGAACAGGCATCCCAGATCGAAGCGATGAACTACATCATGTTGGAGGTTGCTGACTTTGAACGTGCTCTTGTTATTGCTGCTGAACGTGGTCTTTTGACTATGCCCGGATTGGGCTTGAACGGTAACTTGACAGGTGGTCGAACACTACGAACTGCAATCGAAGGATGGCACAATCCATCTGCTGACTTTGTTCTTGTAGGCGAAGACTACAATGGTATCCCAAACAGTCTGTATCACTTGAATAACATATTCAATGGTGCTATCACTCACCAACCACCAACCAACGACGCTCACGGGCTCGTAACAGGTGGCAAAGCGATTGGTATGAACAGGACTCAACAGATGCTACGTGGCTTCCAGCAATTGACCACGGACATCCAGATGTCGGCATTCCACTCTTACGTTGAAAAGCACGGACGTGAACCTTCCGAGGATCAACTTAGATGCCACGTCCAAGCACACGGCATTCCTATGCTTGATGAAGTCGAAACAAATGCAAATGGTCACTACCTACCTATCCTCACATCACGTGTCGGTGACGATGGCAACTACCGAGAGATGCAATTGACAACTTCAAACAAATTGGTCGAGGCGGTTCAATGAGTATGATTGCACCAAAGATACCTGTCACGGTTGTATTTCGTATGGGTCCGAACCCTCTCAAGGGTGCGGTTACAGGTCTTCTGGCAGGTGGGTTGAAGGAGATCTTCGACAAAGCACCTGTCTATGCCTTGTTGCCCTATGCACGTATCACTAACAGTGGTGCTAATGCAATGAACCTTGTCCGTGTGTTTGCTGATGACATAGATGGTCGCAATGAATATGCAACCGATTGGACGCAGATGATACGTGACACTACACCTGCTACACCAGATCAATACCAAGACCTGCTAACATCCCTAAGTGAGCATGGTTATGATGTTACTATCATCAATGCTACGCAGGTTGATCATGTGAAGCGTAAGACGCTATACATTGATGAAGTGGAAGCACCTGATGTTGAATACGTCACCGAGGATGTTGTCATTGACTTTGATATTGTCAATGATGATGTTGATGCACCTTTCTTAGACCCGGAGGAATGGGCATGAGTTCACTCACTTCTATTGTTGAACCATCTCATTGCGTATGGTGCAAAGCACCTGCGGTATTTGCTGATCAGGACTGTCCTGTTGGCACACGCCACTTCTGCACAGAAAGATGTTGGTCACTATACAATGCACTTCCCGAACAACCAGAAGGTCACTATGGCTTTGTGCAAAAAGCACCTGCGGTGATCGAATGATTATGTGTTGCCCCAATTGCAGAATGATGATATTTGTTCATCTTGGCTGCGGAATATGTAACTACAAACCAACAAAGGAGGAATTGAAATGACCACAATAGATGAAATTATACAAGGAAACGATGTGCCGAATGAAGATGAATTGCTTAGACGTATTGAGGAACGTATCACGAATATCCCAGACACCATAGCGGAGAGGGATCTCACTCAATTGTTCTCACTTGTATCGGATGATACGGTTGATGACTTCATGTGCTTAGAGAAGCCTGATCAAGTGCCTGTTGGCAGCGATATTGCACACTTAACTGCATGGATGCAGCAGACGTGTGACTTAGACAATCCGGGCGACCATTGGGCTATGATTACATTCGCAAAGTTGCTCTTGAAGTGGGGGCATGACATTGACGAGTGAATCAGCACCAAACACTTGGATATTCCTTTGTCCTGATGGCAACCAATACCACGTCGGAGATATCATTCCTGTTCATCGAGCAGCGGAAGGTATGATCTTCGGTGAGTTGGTTGTCCGTGTGATGTGTCCGGGCTTTGCTGGTTTGAGGATGTGTAACTCACCATCAGGTGAAGGTCACTCCTTAGAAGACGGTATTGAGAACGGATGCTGCACTCGCATACCATCCATCGAAGGAGATGAGGATTGCTACTTTGTCGGCCCAGAATCTCAAGCATGGCGATGGGAGTATGCGAGGAAAGAAGTCATGCAGAAACGTGCCTTTCAACTATTCGATCATAGTAAGATGCTTGAAACATTGGATATGCTTGAAGGTGATGAAGATTGACAGGTTTCACTGTTCAGGTTTGGGAAACTAAACCACCTAAGCGTAAAGCGAAGGCAGTATGGATTGCCTTCCAAACTACATTTGGATCCCCACCAACGTTGATGGAATACAAACCACCAAACCGTTGGTATGTTGATGATGAGGGTTGTAAGATCTGGCGACAGAAGGCTCTATGGGTTATTCACCACCAATTAGGTGTCTTTACCTTTGCAGGTAAAGGAAAGGATGTAGCAACCGAGATAAGACACACAGTTCATAAGGACTGACCCCATCGGATGAAGCACGGAGATGTTACTTTGAATCTATATGCCCTTCATGCTAATCCATTTGTTGCAGGAACTATGCAGCATGATGTTCATACCAGAAAGATGTTCTTAGAGTCCACACAGATGGGTGCTACTGTCTGTCGTGAGTTGGGCTTCAATGATGATGATCTCATCAAGTATAACATTGTCACTAAAGCAGGAACGCCCTACAAAAGCACCCATGCAAAGCACCCTTGTGTTCTTTGGATACTTGAGTCACCTGCCAATAGAGGATGGTTCATCAATCACCTGATAATGATGAGTGCCGAGTGTCAAGCCCGGTTCAAGAAGAAGTATGCTTGCACTATGCCGGCTATGGGTATCGCTCGTTTATTCGATGATTATAATTTAGTGGCTGATTGGGAAGATCATACGCCATTTGCACAGGCTATGCCTGAAGAGTATCGTAATGAGGATGCGGTTCAAGCATACCGAGATTACTATCTTGGTGATAAGATGGAACAAATGAACAGTCAAAGTATTCTAAAGCATTCAGTATGGACTCTTGGAGAACCTACTTGGGTAAAGCAGCACAAAACACAGGAGATGTTATCTTGAAACCAAAATTGTATGATTGGCAGGAGGCTGCCTTAACTAAATGGAACAACCGTTCTGATCAGGGTATGGCTATTGCTGCCGTTACAGGTGCAGGTAAGACACGCCTTGCTATGGAAGTAATGCAGGGTCACTTCGATGAGTGGGTGGATTGGCCTATGCAACACGCTATGGTAACTATCGTTGTTCCCCGGAAGGCATTGATGATCCAATGGAGGGAGGATTTGATTGAGTGGGGTATTGATGCTTCTCAAATAGGTCGTTTAGGTGGTGGCTCTATCAAGGGGTGGCCAAACAAGCACACCACAACCATCAACATTACTACGTTTGCATCACTCTCTAAGAAAAGACCTGCATGGATTCCTTATGAAGATCAAGATGGGTTTGATAAAATGCGTCATTTGGTTGTAGTCGATGAATGTCACAACCTACGAGGCGCACAGATGAGGAATGCGTTGGCTTCACACATCTGCCCTCGTGATGCTACTCTTGGCTTGAGTGCTACACCACATCCTACTGAAGAAGCCTCCCGTATCATCACCAACCTGATCGGTGAGATTGGATTTACATATCGTTATGCTCAAGCATTGGCTGATGGTGTAATCCCACCATTCCGTCTTAATTTAGTTAAGTTGCCTATCGAAGAACAGGAGTTGAATGATATCGAAAACATGACACTGAAGATCAACAGGATAATGAGAGATATGTATAATGCTGATAGGATTGAAGGTGCTCGGATGAAAGCAATCGCTCAAAACTTCGGAACGCAACGTAAGCGTATCATCAACAGGGTTCGTTCCAGAACCCATATGGCTATCCGTGTTCTCAATCGTCACCAAGATAGACCAACCCTCGTATTCCATGAAAGCACGGAGGATGTTGATCGTTTGGCACAAATGACTCCGCATCTAAATCCTGCGGTATATCATAGCAAAGCATCCAAAGGTGATGCAGCACTTCAAGCCTTCAAGGACGAGGAAACAGATCATCTCTATTCATGCCTATCCCTTACAGAAGGATTCAACGTTCCACGTGTTAGAATCGCTATTATGATGTCTGGGCCAAATGCCCCTCTTAGGCGTATCCAAACACTTGGTCGATGCCTACGTGGTAAAGGAAACGCACCAAACGAAATCTATCTATTCTATGTAAATCACAAGAAGGATTTGGAAGGTGTTCAAAACCTGATCGAATCAGCAGACATCCCCCCACAAATCATCACCAATTACCAGATGGAAGATGATTGGATGGTCGAGATACCTATGATCAAAATGCAAAAGGCGTATGATGCAACCGGGCGTGAAGAAGAATTACTCGCAACCCTTGAGAACATGACATTCGATGAGTTCATGTCAGGTTTCAATTGATATCGTGGCTATATAGGCTAATGCCTATTACCCCTACACATGGCGAGTAAAAGGAAGTATGCTAAAATTGATAAGAAGGTTCTCCGGGCTTTGTGTGTGAAATACAAAAAGACAAAGACCATCTCCAAGCACTATCTCAATGGTCTTAACTCGGATGCAGTAGCACCAAATCCAAATGCAATAACAAGAGCCATTGTGCTTATGAGGAATAATGGTGTTTCGTATGTTCGACCTAAGAAGAAGGTTATACGATCAGCATGGAAGAAAGATAAGGAAACACTAAACAATTCTTCATCTTTCGACAAATACGATCCAGCGAGTTGGCACTCTGGCCCAGAAATGCACATTGATCCACCATACGTTAAGACGGCCAAGCGTATTCTTGACAAGCCACTTGCACGTGTGGATAGGTTGAAGGAAACATACACACTATCTGCCGAAAGGAAACTCAAACAGATTGCGGATTTGAAGAGGCAGTTGATGGATGCAGAAGACGAACATGACAAGTTGTCGAGTCGCCTTGATTTCATTAACGGATTCACCACCGACGAAGACACGCTCACAATCATTGATTGGATTCTTGAGGGATGAAAATGTTTGGTAAAGGGAGATTATATCTCGAAACATACGGATCCACATTCATGCAGCATGAAAGGATATTCAGATACAGGAAAAGTAGTTGGAGTGATGTTATGCGTGAATTGATCATAGACCGTGGATTGTTGTTAGGTAGCAAAGCATTTGAAGAGATGTCTGGTATTGAAAAAGCCGATTCACTCAAGCAGATTGATTGTGCAGTTACAGAATGCTTCACGCAAATGGACGCTCTAAGGGTTCAACGTGATCACACCATACCGATGAGATTCGGTTTCCGTCACCGATGCGAAAGAGTCCGTCGAAGGATATCAGCAATGGATGATACGACTTTAGGGATGGGTGAACAGGAATGATAGATGGATCAGGTATTCTGTGGGAAGATCCAGATACCGACGATAACAATTTTGTTATGTCGATTAGTGAACCATATCATAGTGGTTGGTATGATGTTGTCGTTGAGATCAAGGGTGACAAAAAGAAAACCCTTGAGGCTGCTAAAAACATCCTCAAAGAGAATGGGTATTATCGACCACGTGACCGATGGTCATGGACGGAGGTTCAAACCACTTACATGAAAAAACATTCATCATATCACCAAATCAAGGTGAGAGTATCAGTAGTAGGTGAAGAAGAGTGACAGATTTATTCAAGGAATACACAGACGCACCTGCTTGTAAGGAATGTGGTTATGCTATGTTCCCGTGGAAAGAGGGTGAACACCCTGATCATGGCATTACTCCAAGAATCCGATGCAATGCTTGCAGAAGATGGGAGTGGGTGATTAAATGACGACTACTGAACGACAAGATTCTGGTGATTACAATTATGCACGACATTTAGATTTGGGTATTTTACCACAACCTACTGAAAAGGATGCTATGTGGGCTTGGCGATTATGGAATACATTACAGATACCTTCCTCTCACCTTGATGATGATGGTGAGATTAGACTTGGTGGTATTTGGGATATGCCCGGTGTAGGGCGATTCATACGCACAGATGTAACACAGATGACACTAACCGAGATTCATGCCGAATTAGACGATGATGATATGGGTGTTAGTGTTTGGAACAAGCGTGATTGGATAGTCTTACTTGGTCAAGGTATTGGATGGGATGTCGTAACTGATCGTGTTCTCAAGGCTGATAACGAAGTTCTCACACCTGCTGCCGAACCGCCACTACAACATATCGGTAAAATACACGTATGTCCTTGTGGTATGATTTATTCATTGCTACCATCAGGCAGCAGCGATCTCCGTATCAAGTTGAATGAAGACGGTGATTGCCTCAATCCTAACTGTGACATCGTTGTTCCACTACCGTGGGCTTCCTATATGTGCGTGATCAACGATAGTGCGGTTATTGCTAAACAAGAAGCACAAGAACAAATGGATATTGCATGGGAAGAAGAAGAGGGCGAATACTCTCTCAAGAACGAGATACCTGTTCCAGACGTTAGTGACGAAATGCCTATGGTGCAAGCCAAAGACGAAGAAGAGTGATAGAACTATTCATATAGGCCAACTCCCTCGGAGTTATTATGTCGAAAGCAGACTTTACGGATTTCGTATCCGGACTAACCGATGAAGAGATACAGAATATGACAGGTGTAGGGGCAGCCCTCCGAGATTTCGGAAAGCACCTTGAAGATGAATACGACAAGCGTTTTGGTATTCGCATGGATACTAATGGTCGCAAATTAAACGGCGGCAAGCCTGTAACTACTGCAAATCCGATCATCGACATCGAAGTTCCGGGTGTAGCATCATTCCTTCTCCGTCCATCGACATCCAATAACAAAGCACGTGGCTTTGGTTATGCTAAGGATGTCGGACTTTCAGATAAAGTCAAGACGGGCAACGTTCCACCAACACTTCTCACCGAGATACTTGTTGATAAGATGGCTACCATGCTTGGTGGCAACATCAAAGACAAGGCTCTATCTGATCTTCGCTCGGCACTACGTGCTTGCATGACTGTTGATGATGGTAAGTTCACCTTCGATAAGAAGAAAGCACCACCATTGAATCATCCTGTCGAAGTAGCGGAGTTCATGCTATCTCTCAAAGAAGAGTTCATCGGCACGGCTTCTGGTGCTTCTCACGTCAGTATGGAGGTCATTCCTATACCTGTCGATGTTCATTCCCACTCCAACGTTCTTGAGCAGCAGCAAGACATCCAACCCGGACTCCCATCCTCGGACGAAACTGCTTTAGAAACTACCACGGTGGAGAAAAGCCCTTCCGATGCTGCGGAAGGCACTTTCATTCAACAACAACAAGCAATACTCTTTGGTGGTGTTTGATTGGCTGAACTGATCATGGTGGCAACAGACGGCATCCTCCTTCGTATGCTTGAGGTTAATGATGAAGATTCGACCACCCCATGTGAAGAGTGTGGGAGGCCCATGTATTCCCATCCAAAACTCGCTAAGATGGATGATGATTGGTGTATTGATTGCAATGATATTGTCGGATGTAAAGATATGTCTGAATTGGAGATCTCGCAATGGTGCATGGCTCAAATGCTCAAAGGCAAAGCAATTGGTGTTGTCAGAAGGAGGGATGATGAATGATCATGCAGGGAGAATACTGCCCTCGGTGTGGTTGCAAAGTAGTCTTACCGATAGAGCATTCAGTTATCTGTGACAATGAAACGGATGGTGGTGTTGAATGATGTGGAAAGTAGGTATGCTCGTTAGAGCAGACGAGGACATCATTGAGTTCCACTTTGCTAAGGACGATGAACCACACTATCACGCACGTAAAGGTGATCAGGGTATCATCGAATACATTGCAGAAGACGGCATACCTATGGTGCGCTTCTTAAAGACAGGAACGGCATCCGATGTAGGCCATGATCAGATATTCAAATACCCAACAGAACATAACCTCGGACTCCGGGGCAAATGCTGGAGAGATGCACGATGACCGAAGATGATAAGCCTCGATACAACCAAGTGTTACATCGTAAAATGGCAACGCTCTTTGATCCCGGTGAAGAGTTACATCTCTTGACACAGGATGCCTTTGGTATGAGGATGTTAAACCTCCGCATATGTAGGGTAGCACCCTCTCGCAGCGGCCATACAGGTTACACCAAACGTGGCTTCTTTCTTTCACGTGAAGAGGCAGAAATCCTAAAGGAACATTTGATTGATATGCTTGAGGATGAGGGTTTATTCGATCCACTTCCAGACGGCTTGAAAGAAGTTGAAGACACAGTAGGTGGTGCTTGATGAA
>TARA_R110002074_G_scaffold59283_7_pt1 | contig 16105 bp, 15 predicted proteins | sample TARA_R110002074 | Tara Oceans TARA_R110002074 (sample SAMEA4397215) | marine metagenome | biome: Polar Biome; feature: [MIX] marine epipelagic wind mixed layer (ENVO:01000061); material: water (ENVO:00002006), including particulate matter (ENVO:01000060) such as... | depth 10-100 m
GAAAACTAGAACTGGAGGAATTGAAAATGATAATAGAGTTCCTGAGTATTATAGAGGAAAGAATGGATACGAAGCTAGGAAGGTGTGTGATAACTTTGATTTAACTTACCACCTCGCTACTGCCACAACTTACATCCTACGAGCATATCACAAGCATGAAACTCCAGTAGATTGTATAACAAAAGCAATAGCTCATTTACAATTTGAATTAGAAAAAATTCAAGATGAAAAAATATAGTGAATTAACATACAGTAAGAGAAATAAGGTTTTTAAAGACCTGAAAAAGAATCTTACTATAAAGGAGATTGCTGACCTAAATGGAATCTCTACAACTACAGTAAACTCTATAATAAGTAATAAGATTAAAAAGTGATAACATACCCTAAAACACCCTTATCTAAACCTAGGATGACTAGAGCTGACACTTGGAAGAAAAGACCTATAGTGTTAAGGTACTGGGAGTATAAAGATGATATAAAATCTTGGGCAAAGTTAAATAACTTTACATTAGGGTGTGAAATAATATGTAAGTTTTATATACCTATGCCTAAATCTTGGAGTATTAAAAAGAAAAAGAAGTTTGCTGGATCTTATCATCAATCAAGACCTGATGTAGACAATCTATTAAAAGGTTTAATGGATGCCTTATTAGAAGAGGATTCTCATGTTTATTCTGTAGTATCTCAAAAGCTTTGGGATTATGAAGGTAAAATAGAGTTCTATGAATCAGCGAATATTACTCTGAGTTAAGAACTTATATCTATGCTTATAGATTATGTTCCTACACTGCTTCTCCGATATATCATACTTAATAGATAGATCAATAAAGGTATTACCGATATGACCTTTATTACTTACAATAAATTTATCAAAATCATAAAATAACATATAATTTCTTAAAGTTTTATGAGGGATTAACCCATTTTCAGATAAATGGTAAACTAAATCCTTAACGGTAAAATCATCTCCCCAACGCCTAATACAATCTTTGTATATTATATCACAAAAAGATGATATTACTTCCCTGCTGTTAGCCATGTTTTATATTCTTTATTAAAAAATCTTATTACAGCTCCTACACATTTACCACAAGTCATATTTGACCTTACTCTACTATATTTAAAGGAAACAAACTCATTATAGTAATTGAATAATCTTTCAAGAGTATCCTTATCTTTAGTTTCATTAAACTTAACTAAATCCTCAAAAACTAAATTCCTCTTATTTTCAGTGATGTAATCCCATTTTATATTTCTTGTAAACATCATATTACCAAAATCCCTTAGGACATTCTATGTAAGGTTCGTCTATTCTATTCTTAGCTTGAAGGAAACATCCACAATCTCCACATTTCTCAAGTAGTTTAATCCCTAAAGGACGCTTGTAATCTCCACAATAATTTTTTCTACAAATTGCATTCCTACTGTAAAAAGCATCTTGTGAGGACTTTTTGATTCCTTTTCCTAAGATTATCTGCCAAAATAGTTTAATTAATGTTTTCATATTACAAATATAGTAAATATTTTAGAATATAACAGAGTTTGACTCAGAAATTGCAACTGTATTTTGAGCTCCAGATATATCAGACTCAACAACAAATACTTGTTTATTATTTACAGCTCCAGCAATCTTAAAAGCTAGTTCATCAGTATTAAACCCTCCTGATTTTCTATTTGTTACAGCTCCTGTTCCTGGAGTAATTCCACCTCTTGCAAATTTATCCCCCCAGTTGTTATGACTATTAATATCAGAAAGTAAAGGTGCAAACAACTCAGAGCTTCTAGCATTTACCACAACCTCCTTACCCTCTAACTCTACTTGCCTTCCTCCTACATTAAAATTAACACCACCCTGAGCGTGAGAAGCTCCCTTTACAACTCCACCTCTTGCAAATTTATCTCCTTCAGGTATAATACCACCCCTAGCTCCTATAAACTTCTGAGATGCTATAGCTGCTACTTGAGCGGCTATTAAACCTGTCATTATAGGAGCAGCAGCAATAGCAGCTACCCCTGTTTGTGCAGAAACTAGAGTTATAGCTTGGTAACCATTTATTAATGCCATAGCAATAGAATTAGCTTTATCCAATCTGAATTGTTGTCTTTTAATATCAGTTATTTTCTCGTTTTTCTTATCTTCTAAAACATCTTTTCGCTCCTCATAAGTTTTATTAATATTCTCTTGAGCTTCAGAATTACCTTCATACATCTCTAATTCCCTTTCTTGTTTTCCATTTAATTCTTCCAATTCACTTGTATGAGTTTCCTCAATAGACTTCATTTTCATCTCCTGTATATTATTCCAGACAGAAGAAGCTGCATCAAATATTTGAGAATACATATCTTTATACATAGCAATCTCCTCTTGAATACGACTACTTTTATCAGCTAACCTCTTAGCTGATGAATCTGCATCTAAAACAGCTAATTGTTCTAAATATTGTTTTTCAGATATTTCTCCAGTTGTATATTTAGCTAATAATAGTTTTTCCTCATGTTTAATACTCTTTTCAAGTAATGCAGTTTTCTTTTCTCTTTTCTTAAAGAAATTAATTACACTATCATCCTCCATTTTAAGTTCAGACTGACTTATTTCTATAGCTTGAGTCCTTCTTATTGCTTGATATTTAGCAATGATAATCAACTTCTCTTTTTCATGCTCATCAAAAATAAGTCTTTCAATCCCTTGATTTGTTTTTAGTTTTTCATGTTCTTCCAATGCCATTGCATCAAGAATAACTAATAGATCATCATTGTTAGTTTTCTTACGATTCATAAGATTATCCCACTGTTCCTTATCCATATTTTTCAGAATATCATACTTACTCTTATTCTTCTTTATGTCCGCTCTAATTTGTTTATTACTACCTTGTTCAGAAATCTGTTCAATAGATTCAATGTTTTTATACATTAAATCCTGCTCCTTTTGGAATTTCTGTTGTTTGAAAGTAAACGATTTATCAGCGGCATCTATATCTTGTTCCTCTGTATCTGCAATCATTTTGTTTTGCAAATCAAAAAGAGCTTTTAATTGATTCTTAGTGTTTTCAAGTTTGAATCCTGTAAGGTTTTTTGAACGAGAACTTCCTCCTCCTGAGTTTTTAATTTTATCTAATAAAGCTTTTAAATCAGTATTATGCTGTTGCAGTTCAGATATTTTCACATCTAAAACAGCTCCATCCATAGGTGTGTTAGTTAATAACTTTCTACCAGATGCGTCTAACTCATCTACTGCATTTGTATAATCCTCCCATCCCTCTGGTGTGAATTTATCTCCTGAAGTAGCGTAAAATAAATCATGAATATCACTTATTTGCTGCATTTGCTCTAACTCATGCTCTACCTCTAATTTTCTTAAAAGTTGTTTTTTGTACATCATATCTCTAAAAGATTCTAAATCTCCTTTGTATCCTTCCCTTAATGATATTCTATATGTTTTTATTTCATCATCAGTAAATTTACTTGCTATAGAACTTTCTTTTATTTTTTTATCTAATTGTTCTTCAAATAACTCACCTGTTTCTAATAGAATAGCCTTTTCTGTTTCAGCTTGTGTTTCTATAATTTCAATATTCTTTTTATATCTATCTATAGCGCCCCTACTTCCAGCAGCTTCCAACCATTGCTTGTTCTCTGTAAATTTTATTAAATCTTGTTCGTTCTTTATTATTTTTTTTTGGTACATAATAATATCTTCAGCAGCTTCTTTATCTATATTAGCTATATCATCTTGATTCTCAGACATAGCCATTCTCAAACCTTTTGTATCATTGACTAATTTTAACACTTTTAATAATTCCTTATTTGAAAGTACCTCTAAATCTATATTACCTAATAATTCAGGATAAGCAGTATTTAACTTTCTTAAAGCATCATGTCTTTCTTGAGAAGCTATATTTAATTCTGTAACAGCTTTTATTTCTTTATTAAAAGACTTTATCGTTCTATCCATTTTCATCTCAAGTTCTCCCACCTCCTTACTTGTTAAGAATAATTTATCAATTAGATAACCTAAAGCTACAACCAATAACCCTACCCCAGTAGAAGCCATAGCCGCTCTCATTCCTCTTAATGCTACTGTAGTTGTTCTTGTGCCTGTAACTAAAGCTTTTAAACTAACAGCGAATAATCCAACCGCTTTGATTGCTCCAACAAACATAGATGGCCCCATAGCTAATTTAAGTAATAAGAATTTCGCAGTGAAACCTACAACAACACTCCTTAATACCTGTAAAGCGAATTTTAATGTATCAACAAATCCAGAACCCTCTTGTAATCCCTGAATAAATATAGTGAAGGTATATATAGCTTGCCTCATTGATAAGTTAAAACTCTCTCCTACAGCAATTCCTAACCCCTCTGTAGCAGATTTTAATAGAGTGAAATCCCCTTCAAGAGTATCTAATCTAATAGCCGCCATTTGTGATATAATACCCTCAGCTCCATTTAATATACCAAGATTCGCTTCTAATCCATCTATATTTTCTAATAAAGAAAGAAATGCAGGAGCTGAACGCTTGTCTAATAACTCTACAGCGTCAGTAAGTCCAAAACTCTCTTCTTTCATTCCCCTTAAAACATCTATCATCTGAGGAAGTCCTTGAACAGAATGACCTATCTCTTTCCTTAATTTAGAATTTGCATCCCCAAGTTTTATAAATATATTCTTTAATCCATTACCAGCAATTGAACCATGTAGTCCAGCGTCAGCTAAGTTCATTAATAAAGAAGTAGTTTCCTCTATTGTAAATCCAGCAGCTTTACCTACAGGAGCAACAAACTTCATACTCTGAGTAAACCTCTCTAAGTTTAAGGCAGAATTAGTAAAAGCTGCTCCCATAACATTAACCACCCTTTGAATTTGCTCTGCTTCTAATCCGAAAGCTCTTAAAGATGAACCCCCAATAGCAGCGGCTTTAGATAAATCCTCTCCAGTAGCAGCAGCTAAATCCAGGGTAGCAGCTTGAGCAGCAAGTATTTCTTTTGTTGAAAAACCTAATCTAGCGAACTCCTCTTGTAAAGCAGCTACTTGAGTAGCGGTAAATACAGTAGTTGAACCTAATTTTATGGCACTTTTAGTTAATTTTTCAAATTCTTCATCAGTAGCTCCAGATATTGCCTTTACAGCAGCCATTCTACTCTCAAAATCAGAAAATGACTTTATTACTCCAGTAATTCCACCTATAATAGCTCTAAAAGCAAAAGCAGAAGCAATAGCAATAGATGCCGATTTGAATGTAGAAATCATACGACTCCCTTGAGAATTTACTTTCTTCATCCCAGAAACCATACCTGACATGTTCGCTCCTTGAGATTTCATCATAGCCATAGAAGTACTAACCTTCTTTAGCTGAGCATCATATTGAGCTGTACCTTTCTTTAGTAAATCAAGATTAACTTTAGCTTGTTTTAATCCTTTATTTAAGTCAATTAACCCTTTTAAATTTGCCTGAAATTCGTATAATGTTTTAGTTCCCGCCATTTTATTTCTTTAAATATATTTTTTTAATATTACCTTCATCATCAGTATATACTAACGAACTGTATAAACCACTCGTTTCTTCCGAAACTATTTCTCCACCATGTATCTGAACTTCTCCTTCCTTATTTACAGAAAGAGCTGTAGTTCTGTTTTTATTATTTGAACCTGATCCTACTTGTAATATATCTTGACTATCCTCCTTATTGTAATTACCTATTACGGTTTGATTCTCACTAGCTATAACAGAATTACCAAATGCAATACCTGTTTCACGACTTCTATTATTAGTATTATTGTTTAATAAAAATCCTAACCCAGAACTTTGAGAAACTAATCCTGTATCCGTAATTGTTGTGGATTGAGATATACCTCCTTGATTTGTTCCTGGAAGATGCCTACTGTAGTTCAACCCTTGTTTATATTCTATTAACTCTACTTTTGTTAATTGATTAGAATTAGGCTTATAATCTATTATCTTATGTACAGTCCAATAAGTAGAAACTCCATCAATTTCTAAATGTATTAAATCTCTATAATCAAATAAAGCTATATCTAAAGGATTTAAGTTTATATTACAAGTCCTTAAAGATGAACCTCCGTTAATCTTATTAAAGTAATTTGCCCAGTACTTAGAGAATAATCCATTAGATGTGATAAGATTATCTACCTCATCAGACCACGACAAACAAGATGCGTCTGGAGTTATATATGAAGTTTCTGTTTTTAAAGTTCCTAAATAAGGGTATTCATTATGAGTATGAACCGCACCTGACTCATCAATAAAATTCCAAGAATTAACACTATTACTAACTCCGTAATAATTCAATATTCTTAAATTATAGTTATAATTCCTATCAGGTCTATCTTCACTATGTAACCAACTTCCTGAACAATCTCCTGCCCACATAAGGGGTATTGTAGGGTTTCCAGACCACATACCATTAAAACTATGGTCGCCATTATTATTGAAACTTGCTGTAGGGGAAAATATTGTTGTTCCTAAATCTACAATGTTCTTTTTAAATCTTTCTTGGTTAGTTATCTGTAAACTCCAGAGTTCAGTACCTCTATAAGTATTTATCCTATCCATTATCTTATCATTACCATCATCTTTATATGAGTAATAAATCTCCTTAGCTAAATCATTTATAACAAATTGGTCAGTCCAATTTTTATGGTCTAATTTATCAGTCCAATCTACTACCTTTCCTGAACCATAGAAATCATCATAAGGCTCAGTATATACTATTTTCTTTTCTTCATCTACAGTCCATTGTAAGTTATACATTTCAGTTAATCCTTTTAAGAAATCTATCTGTTTCTCACAAGGTAGAACCTTATTTAAAGTTATATCAGAAGCAGGAGTTGTAGAAGAAGGAATTGGATAAGCGTGGAAATGAGCGTCTGAAACATCAGCCCAAGCGGGGTAAAGTAAGGTATTACTATTACTACCTCTAACTAGTACTGATATAACATCTCCAGCGTTTAAGGTAAAAATATCATCTATTTCAACAGTAATACCTAAATCTGCTGAATTTTGATTGGAAGTTATACTAGCTAAAAGTCCACTAGGTTGTGTAGTAGATAATAAAGAACCATTCTTCATTATTATTAATCTTAATTTAGCATCTCCTGGAATACCAGCTAAAATATTTTGAGAAAGGTATAATGTAGCTTTTGTAAATAATTGATAATCTCCTGTAAAAGGAACTGTATAACCGAAAGAACTTGTACTACCAGAGGTGTAATTGTTATTTACATCACTTGTTTCTACCGTATAATTTATATATGAATTTCTTAGTGTTGGTTGATTTCCTAGTCCAGTTGTAGGTATTTTACCATTATTAGGAAAGGGAGCAAACTTAACAGATCTAATAGCTTCAGCGTAGTTATTACCATCCTCCCCTAAAGGGTTGTCATCAGTATAATTATCTCCAGAAGTATAAGGATTAACTAAACTCTTAAAAAAGGGAGTATTAAGGAAATTACTCTCTATAGAGTATCCTGAACTATTAAATATCTTATCAACTACTCTCTTTGTAAAAAGGTTAGGATGGAAATCACTCAATCCTTTATCATAAGTAAAAGTTGGAGATGTAGCTCCTGACCAAGAACCGTAATTTATTAATCCAAACATACAATCAGCATCATCAGAATTATATTGCCATGAATCAACTATATTTTGATAATTCTTAGTTACCATTGGGAAAGCTAAATCACAAAGACTTTTATCCCCTATTTCTTCTACCCAATTTACCTTATCCTCCACTATATGACAAGAGAAGCTACCTCCTGAACCAGTTGAACCTTTTTCTACCCTCAAGTATCCAGAGAACACATATATGTCGTTAGATTTAACCCTACACTTCATCCATTCTATATCCCCCTCTTGTCTTACTGAACCTACAGCGAGTAATGGAGTTAATACACTCTGATTATCAGAATTATTAGGAATTTCAAAAGTTTTGGAATAACCCGCACTTGTAGAACCTAACTTCCTTAAATCAGAAGATACGAAATTAAGAGATAATGGAGTTGTTGCGTTATTAAATAAATCTAATTTATCCCACGAATATTCAGGTATAGTAAAGTTAGCGGTAGAAGAATAAATAGGAGTAGTTGTTGTAATAAAACTACCTTCCATTTTCTTTAGTTGAATATTATTTATAACTAAACTACCATTGTTAGCGTTTGTAGTTGAACCAGGATTAACCATCCTAGCTTGTAATAAAGTAACAGAATTATGAAAACAATCAAAAGAAGCTCCATTCATTAAAACATCTCCATTAGCTCCAGAACCCCAATCATCTGAACTTAATAACTTCGGGATACAAAAAGTATAAACCCCAGGACTTGTAATAGTATCAAGAATATTATTAGGGTAGTTTGGTATATTTACATTCGTAGGAGTGTCAGTGAAAATATTTATCTTTGCGTTAGTTAAAGAAGCAACATCTATAGTTAATTCCCAGTATGATAATCCTTGATTAAAATCACTACTCCTTAGTCCTAGTTTGCCTGAATCTTGAAAATTAGGGTTTGTTCTATATGTTCCTGTATTTTTTTCCCCTTCATAAGATAATATATCACTCCCTCTTCTAGTACTCCATCTAAAACCAGAGTTTTTAGAGTTCCAATATCCTGAATGTTGATAAGCACTTGTGTACCAACTATATTTTTCTGGGAAATTAACCAATGTATCAAATTGATTAGATAAAACAGGACTATCTTGACCGTTACCTTTTAAAAGTAATCTTGAAGTACTTTGCCTATCAACAATCTCAGCACAAAGAGTTTCAATCATAGCAGATGAATTATCTTCAAAATACAAACTTCTTCCCTGCATATTACTATAATCATCTTGATTATTATAAGCTTGATAAACAAACCCTGTAGTAGTAGGTACGGTAATAAAATGAGGAGATATACCTACAGTTTTCTCTAACTTTAAAGTTATTAAATTATCTATAGGAGTAACTTGATGAGTAGGAGTTCCCATTCCTGGTATAGAAACAGATTGTCCAGGAGCGATAACATTAGGAGAATAAACTATAGTTCCCTTTCTTGAAGTTTGTTGATAAGGCATATTAAAAGCCATATCATGAGAACCTACATCTTCACAACCATTAAATGTTACAGTAGTATTTGTACCTGTCTGAATCTGATTACTGATAGTCCTACTTCCTATCTCTTCAGCAACTTCAATTATTACATTTTCTGCTAATACTGAATTATTACTCATATTTTAATTTCTTTGTGTTCCTATGTTATTTGAAAGAATGTATTTAAACTCTATAAAATGAACGCCATCTTCCGTTGTGTATGTTTTATAACTTCCTTTATTTATTATAATAGGCAGTAAAATACTATTAGAAGCTGTAGATGGGTTTTCAATGGATTTCTCTATCCAGACAGTAGGACTTGTTATCAATTCCTCTATCCAGGTAGCATATTCTTTTGTTAGTGGTTGAGAAAAAACTGAATAAGAGTCTGTTCTTTCAGTCCATAGATTACTTGTTCCGTGAGAACCCCTAGGCTCTCCTGTATATGAAACATATTTATCAAATGTCTTTCCTGATACTGAAACACCTTTATTTTCTGTTCCTGTAGCATCAAACCAATCGTAACCACCTCTCATATTCTTAAATATGAATTTTGTTTTATTGCAAGAAGTTTTATCTACATACTTTATTTTTTTAACTTCCGTATTCACTGAACTTGTGGTATTCCAGATTATAGCTTCTATTTTCACTTCTTTTGAAGTTAATCCACCACCACTATAAAACAAACCACTACCAGCAGCTGATGAACCAGAACTAACTCCATTTATTAAAGCTAATAACTCTATCATAATAGGGTGTATTGGAGCTCTGAAAATTGACATATTAGCAGTTATAGATGGATTCATTTCGTAATAATTACCTGTAGCTACATCTGTATATTTTATAGAAAAGTTAGGATAAGATGAGTTAGGTTTTACAGGTATGTATATAGAATCTCTAATACCTTCTCCTCCAATAACATATTGAGTATGACCTGATGGTAGGTTAGTTAAAAATTTATGATTATTAGGACTTGTATTACTTGAGTTAAATCCTAAAACAAAAGAATCAACCGATATATAGTTATTAGAAATTCCTGTAGACTCATCTTCCTTCGTTATAGTAGGTATTACTGCAAATACATTAGTTGTTACACTATTATTTAAATCATCTATCAATATACCTGGATTATTAGGATCGTACACTACAGACCAAGCTATGAATTTAAAACGAGTAGATAAGTTATCTCCAGAAGGAAATGTGAATACATTATCAAAAATACAAGAGTCATCCATAAAATGTCTTGTGTATTCCATTAAGTTAAACCTGAAAATACCTGTTCCAGATTTTGCTTCGTATGCATTTATTAAAATACCTGTAGGTTGATATACATTTGAACCAAAAACAGATTCACTGTATAATTCCCCTCTCAAAAAAGCTGTATTTATATTTGTATCTTCAATTTCTGTTATTATAGGTCTATAACATGAGTTAAATTTACTATTTATATTTTTTGTTATATTTAATGCCATTATAATTTTGTTGTTATTTTTCTATTCAACACTTTATTAACTTCGTTATTTACAGCTGTCATTACATTTAATTGTAAATCCCTTGATATTTCATTATCTACTCTTGTTTTCACTTCTTTTATCCAACCTGATGAACTAGGACTATTCTTTCCTTTCTGTAGATTGGATATAGCAATTGCAAATGCTTTTCTCTTAGCTTGTTTAAAGCTCCATTGAAATTTATTCATTCCCCAAAGGATAAGACCTTCTATATATTGACTATCATAATCATTATTCCCAGCAGTATTCCTAATTCCTGAAAATGGAGTTTCATACCCATCATCTAGTATTGAACCATAATCATTACCCTTAATCTTTAATGTGTACTTAGACCTAAAAGGTTCTACGGCAGATTTCAAGCTATTTGACAAACTAAGAGAGGTGTTCATTGGCAGTCTATTACCAGCTCTTTTAGAACGGAGTTGTTTCTTTAAAACTCTTATTCCTTTTTGACCAGCCTTTTCAACTACCCTCTTTATGTAACTCTGTCCTAACATTAAGCTGTTTCACTTGAAGGGAATACTGGAGGGAATACAGGGTTTACATCAACACAAGGTTGTTCTCCTGCACCATAACAACAAGTTCCATCATCAACACCAGCATTAGGATTATAATTGATAGCTAAAGGGTCTGTACAACCACAAGAGCCAAAAAACTCTCCACAAGGATCATCACAGCTATCATCTCCACCACCACTTCCACCACAGGGGTCTACAGTTACAGCTATATTTGCAATAGCGTCAAACTGAACATTTAAAGTAACTAAGTTATCGTTAAAAGTTCCTTTATCTCTTTCTATTTTTATTTTATGCTTCGGTATGTGAGCAGCACAACCACCACCACCTGAAATACCTAAAGCAAGACAAGATAATAAATTCCACATCTTTAATTCAAGGTCAGAAAATATCTGAGCTACCTCATTATCAAAAAGTTGAACTCCTTGAGTACTGGATTTTGAAAAAGGTCTTGCTATTATTAAATCAAAAGTATAAACTTCTTTAATACCTTCCTCAATGTAAGATGAAGGATAATCTATATTTAATAAATCATAACAAATATTATGGTCAAAATTAATTGTAGTAGGTTTACCAAATTTGACAGTACAAAATCCTGCAGCTGTTGCACAAGATTGAAAATCATCCATCATGTCTTTTAACTGGTAAGTAGTATCGTAAACACTCATTTTTTTTATTTTTTATTTTTTATGTAAGTCATTTAACACCTTTTCATATCTATTACAAGCATTCTTCCAAGATAGATATGTTAAAACTTCATATAGATTAGTTATTAAAACTGAATCTATAGGATTGTAATCAGTTAGGGTAAATACCCCATCTTTTGCTAAATCATAGATACTGTTCAACCAACCGTACCCTGATATTGTTTCTTTTGCTGCTATTGCAGATTTTGGGTCTGCATCTCCTCCTCCTGATAAATTAGGGAACTGAAGATCAATCTTTGCTCTAACTTGGTCAAAAAAAAACCGACATCCCAAACGGTAGCCATACTTAGTTTCCTAAACTGTAAAGATCTTTTATCAACTATAGCATCAACTATCTTCCCTTCCGATTCTCCTTCTTTCTTACAAAGTATCGCTATTTGTCTTGGCAATATAGATAATTTACCCTTTTCCAACATATTAGACTGTAATTCTAATTGTTCAGCTTCTACATATCTCCCGAAACTTGAGCTCTGCATAAATTCAGTAGGTAATATATAGTCATCACTACCTATTGTGAAACCAGATATGTTTTTAGGCTCGTATTCATCATTTAGAAAGTTAAGATGACTTATTACATCAGTAACATCATCTAAATCACAATAAGACACCTCCTCATCCGTTAATCCAGTCCAAAAGGATATTATCTTAGTATTTGTCTTTAGGTTCTCTAAAACACTCTCATACTCTCCGAGAGTTTCATCTTCATTTGCTTCAAATCCCTTTATAATATCTGAGAACTTTAAAAATTTCTCAAAATTCACTTCCTCCCAAGTTTCTGGAAGGTTTACTTCTTTTTCGTTTAATATAAAACTTTTCATTAGTTTAAATACATTTTGTTATCATCATCATGATGAGCTACCATTAAAAGTACACTCTCAAGATTTGTTATAGTGTCTATTATTAATGTAAGCATTTCATCATCAAATTTACTCTTTTTAATATCAGACTTACATCTCGTTGTTGAAAGGAATCCTAAAGTCGCCCAGTATAAATTGTTCGGTAAAGATAAAATCCAAGATGTTTCACTTAAAACTTTAATTTGAACCGAGTCGTAACTACTGTTATGATACTCTACTGTTCCCAATATTATTGACTTGTAACTATCAAAATCCTCTTCATACAGTGTATAGTCTGAAATCATACCCTGCATATCATCTAAAAATTCAGTAATTATCTCTTCATGACCATTATTTAAAAAATATATACCCATCTTCTCTACCATATTGCAATATAACAAAAAATATTTCGAATAGTTTGGAAACTAAAGTTACTTTCTACCCCCATGCCATTATTCTTCTATTGTTTTTAAATATATACCTCATTCTCATCATTAAAGCGTCTGCATAATCAGGGGAATGCCCTAATATTACTTTCATCTCCTTTTTAGATAGAATTGCTAACTTTCCATCCATATCTATGTCTTTTCTTCTAATAGTTTCTAATTCCTCTATTATCTTGTTCCTAATCTCAGTATCGGTACATTTTATAAAGATATTACCCGCATTAACCTGTTCAGCTAGTTTATAGAAGCATTGTGTCTTTAAATTCTTATAATTCTCCCCAGAAATAGGTTTTGCGTTATTAACAAAGGGTTGTACCCCCTTCATGTAGTGAGAAAGGTATTGACCAACACCATCAGAATCAACAATTATGTTTTTCCTCTTAATATCGTATTGTTCAGCTAGTTTATGAATAAGTTTCTCCACATTATCAGCTGAGGTCTTGTCTTTCGTGATGATTTCCTCTACAACAAGCCCTTTCCAAACGCATATAACTAATTTATCCGAACCGAGTAGAGCAACATCACAAGACAAATAGTGTTCCTCTCCCTCTGAAGTAACAGATGAATTAGTGAAAAGGTTCAATATAGATTCATAATCAAACAATCTATCTCTTCCTTCATCATACTCCCAATTACCATGTAGTAATCTTTCTCTTGAAACAGGATCTAACTTTCTTAACTGTTCTTCATAGAACTCTGAGATATGAGGATTGTCAGATAACTTTGCCTGAATAAACTTCTTGTAGTTTGGTAATGTACCATCTCTATCTTCTTTATAAAAGTCATATACCCAGTTTTTAGCTGGATTACAAGACATAAGTACTTTTGGTCGTAAAGAAAACTCTTTTAGCTTATATCTAATCCTTGATGCAACAACATTCTTTGCTTTCTCAGTACACTGATTAACTTCATCTATAAATGCTCCCGAAATTTCTAGCGAACCAAGACTGTCAAAATTGGGATCAGCGGGATAAGCGTAAAGGTCTTTGAGTATAATGGTACTGCCATTAAGAAATTCAATAACATTACTCTGGGCATTAAATTTATATTGCTCTCCTTTCTTAATACCCCAATCAGAACAAACTTGAAAGAAAGAATTAAGTGTAGTTTCTTTTAATGTTTTTAGAACTGCTCTACCCATAAGCCAACGAGTACCAGGATAACGAATGCAGGAGTATAATAACCAGGCTGCCCCGAAATATGATTTACCTCCACCTGCTGAACCTCCGAATAAAACTTCTGAAGTAGTAGTATCGTGAAGAAACTCCCAAGCTTGGTGTTGCTTCTCTGTAGGTTTGAAATCTATGTCCAAAACTTCTTTGCAATATATCTTATAGGATTACCTATAATTAAATTCACAATGAAATATGCCAATAAAACTGGAATTGCCCAAACTAAAGCTATTACTCCGAATATCCATTCTAATAATCCAGCATCTTTAATTTTCTCTTTCATAATATTAATAATCAAGAGGGTAATCTCCAGAACCCGAATCTAAAAAGGTTTTGAACTCAGGAAATAAATCAGTCCTGTTTATCGTAGCTTGTAAGCTTGCTAAAGACATGGAGTCTGTATGTACTGTTTGGGTATTGTTCCAAGAACCTATATCTAATAGGTAAGAGTAAGGACTCTCAGCTAACATCTTAGTTTCCCCTAAAGTAATATACTTCTTCATTACAAACCAAGATTCATTTACTTCAATTTCAAACTTAAAAAGAGCTTCTCCATTACTCCCTCCTTCTGTTGGTTTTGGTAACCTCTTTAAAACCGTAAACCTTCTATTTATCGCTGGCATAATTCTTATTTAATTATTATTATTTCACAAAGATACAAAAAATATTCCAAAATGTTCCAAACTATCTCATTTATTTTTAATATATTTGCATCAATTATATTTCCTTACCTATTCTAATATATTTAGAAAAGAAAATAAAATCTATCCTAGGCGTTAATCATCTCTGAGATTAACCCGTAATCACAAACTCATAAAGATTATCAAACAACCTTATAAGATAGGACTTCCTACGCTCTATCATCAGGAGTTATATCTATTATCTTATCTGGTGCCTGATAATTAAATTGAAACCCAACTCCTCCACTAGTAACATCAACCCTCTCAATACTAATACCCTTCATCTTAGCTAAATCCTGTAGTAATAAACGGCATAAGTTTAAATCACTACCCTTATAAGCCTTAGTGTACAAATCCTGCAACATCATCTGATGCTTATCAATCTCATACTCCCGCTCCGCCTCAAACTGATCAGTAAAACTCTCCAATGCCTTCTTGTAATATAAAGTAGCAGTTCTCCTACAAACAGACCACTCATTCTCAGCATGCTCCATAATGTCAGTAAAACGAACACCCCTTAATATTAACTTTACCATATCTGTAGTTCTCTTATAAGAAACTAACTTAGTAGCTCTCCCATGTCCAGTAGGACTATCCCCCTTAGGAGGATTTCTTAAATCTAAAGAACTAGTAACAGTATTAATAACCTTCTTACTATCCACTAACATATCCTCCTTTATTACCCTACGCTCCTCACGCAACTTATCTCTCTCGTTCATATATCTAAATTTACAATTATAGTGTAATATAATACAAACTTCTCAAAATAGTTTGGAACTAAATAGAATATTATGAATAATGTTGAAAATAAATATCCTAAATATAAATAAATCCTAATAGTAATATATTGAATATTGTGTAATAAAACCCTGATTATCAAAATGTAGTGTGAATATTAGACCACCCTCAATTCTCCCCCTCAATACGTAAAAATAACTTAATAAATTTGTAAAAATATCCGCTTAAACTGATCAATATATAAAACTAACTTTGTTTATTTCTTTAATTTTAAAAATTGACTCGTGTAAAAGGGCTTGTGTGAAATTCTTATTTTTAACCCCTATTATATATTATATATTATATATTATATTAAATTAAATAGTTAAGAACAGAAAAAAATTTTAAGATATTATTACTTTAATACTATCTATTAT
>TARA_R110002074_G_scaffold48319_4_pt1 | contig 16104 bp, 14 predicted proteins | sample TARA_R110002074 | Tara Oceans TARA_R110002074 (sample SAMEA4397215) | marine metagenome | biome: Polar Biome; feature: [MIX] marine epipelagic wind mixed layer (ENVO:01000061); material: water (ENVO:00002006), including particulate matter (ENVO:01000060) such as... | depth 10-100 m
AACAGCATTTCCTAACGCACTTTGTAGGAATCGACCACCTTCACCTAATTCGTAATCAGTATCATTATCTTCTAATCGAAGATGAGTATTTCTTCCCATCATTCTTGGACTACGTACAGCCCAATTCATTTCAGGAGTCTTACGCATAAGAGCGTTGTATGTAAAACGAGAAGAAGGAATTTTTTCTCCACTTGGTAATTCTATAGTACTCACATTGTCTAAACCGTGTTCATCTATCTGTTGTCGTATAGCAGTTCTTTCTTCTGGTGAAAACCATTCTAAACCTAATTTAAAACCATGATGACCTAATGCTGTTGGGTGGACATTGTAATCATCATCCAAAACACTATCTTCTGTAAGCCACTCATTTGCTCTTTGGTCAAAATGTGCCTCACGAAGTATTTTTTGTATATCTTGCGAACTTCTTCCTTCTTCCACAAGACTGTCCTTTAACTCAGATGCTTCATTTGATTTTTTCCATCTATGGTAATCTCGTTCGTAGAAATCTTTCTGGTGTGTACCAATCGTACCAAATACTTCTGGAGTGCCTAATAAATTCATACTCTTTGACTTTGAACCTTGAGGTTTAAATCCAAACGCTAAAGCGTGTTTATTATCCTTAAGATGCTTTATGTATTCTTTTTCCATCTTTGCTTCTTCATCCATATATCCGCCAAAAACGTGTGCTCTTAGCATTTCAACCCAATGAGGTTTTCCTGTTGTAGCATGAAGTCTTAGTGCAGGGTGATTTGCTGGATGGAATGGAAAATGATGTTCTCTATATGGGTGATTTGCTGGATTGGGTCGATATACAGGCCATGTAGAAAAATGGTCAGATAGTTTCTTTCCGCTTTGTAACCCATCGAGCCATATGTGATTTGTTAAATCATCTTGAGTATCTTCTATATTGTGCAGAAGCCCTTCACCAGTATCGTCGCCTTTGTCATATTCAAATTCAGGTAAATCTTCTTTTTCTTTCTTCGCAATAACATCTTCTGCTAATACAAGAAGAGAACCGAGAATGGGTTCACGGGGGGATTTTTCCATAGAGTTCCATGCGATGATGTATTCAGCCGCATTTCGTTCAAGGTCTAAACCATCGTCTAACGATTTTAACAAATCGTATGTAGCGTGGTCTAATTGAGTATATGACATTGTAACACCGCCTTTCATAGCGGTGTAAATTTAGGACAGGCGTGTATATCCATTCCTTGCGCCATAGGAAGTTTACATCCTGATTCAGATGAACCACCACAGGTTCGACACAATAAAGGTGCAACACGTTCACTATGCTCTCTCAATGATGCGTGGTCATTTGCTTTGATTACACGCACATTAGACATAGAATCACAGTCCCTTTTCACCAGCAGTATCTTCTCTTTCTGCACCAGTACCAGAATGAGGATTAAGTCTATTGCCTAAAGATTCTAAACTCGTAGAAGCATCCTTCTTCTTAGGCTTCTTTTTAGCATCTTCCGATTCAATGGTTTTACCATTGGTGGTGTAGTATGCTGTGCGAGTTTGTCCACCTGTTTCTGTTACCATGTGAGGATTAACGTCTGAAATTTTTTCAGCCTTGAAACCGGGTTCAGCCTTTGACATTTTTCCGCCACAGCCCATCTTCATGCAACCCATCTTGTTCATCTTAGAACCACAACTTGGACAATCTTTACAATCGCACTTTCCTTCTGGACAATCACATTTTGCTTTGTGAATTGCTAAATCGTTTAAACGTCGTTCTAATTCTAACGCTTTTACAAGCACAGGTGCTTCATCAAATCTTGGCTTCATTAGTTCATCTCCGTGTCTTTTGCGGTTTTTGCCATGTCATGAATTTCATCCCACGACATGTTGTGAAATGCTTCATTTGTTTGAGGTATAGATGATGACTCACCTTTCATGAGCATAATATCATTTTCCATATCTGCACGTAATGGGTCAATCATTACATCTGCCGCTAATGGAGTAGAAATAGATACAAGACCCATCTTACGAAGGAGGTTTTTTGGATTCTGTAGTGTAGCCTTTAGTCTTGCGTTTTCTGCTTTCAGAAGAGACAAGTCATTATCCATGTTCTCCATCTTTGTGATGAGAACATTCATGAGTTGCCCTGCGTCAGACAAAAGAATCACACCCTACGACCAAGTGTTCCTCTTGATGGATTAAATTCTTTACGTCGCTTTCCTGCTGATACAGTTCCGCTTAGTCGATGTCCTGTAAGTTCGGTACGTCCTTCTTCTTTTTGGAATGTGTACGGTGCTACTCCACCAACGAAAAGGTCTTTTGCACCGGGTGTACGTGCAAGGTTATCAGCCTTGAAAATTTCTGATTGCAAATCTTCCAAGAGAAAATCGCTTAGTTTCTGTACTTCTGTCAAATGTTGCTTGGCTAAACTTCCATCGCCTTGCTCTAATGCAGTTGCAAATGCTTTTTGCGCTTGTTCCATTTTTCTTGCCATTGGGTGCATTTTTAGTAAGTCCATACGAATCCCTCTTGTCTATGTCATATACTACTTGTTTAAAGAGTTTTAGCGGCCTCTTGGTCTACGAGCGTCTAATAATGTATCAGAAACGTTTTGCATAGGAGATGGTGGTGGTCCTCTTTGTTGAACACTTGAAAGCGGTGAACCGCTTCCCATAGTTCCTCTTCTTTGTGGTGCTACAGGACCACGATTTCTCATTCCCATTCCTTCACTTCCGGGTTGCATAGGCATTCCCATACCGGGAGGAACTTGTCTTGATGTTGGCATTCCTCCACCCATTTGTGGTGGCATTGGCATTCCGCCTCTTCCCATCATTTGTGGTGGCATTCCACCGGGTGGCATTCCACCGGGTGGCATCATAGGAGGCATTCCTCCACCACCGGGTGGCATTCCTCCACCACCGGGTGGCATTCCTCCGGGTGGTGGTGCTGGTGCTGGTGGTGGTTTAGAATATGTGAAACGGATGTCTCGATTTGCTGGCTCATCGAGTAAGTCAGGTACAAATCCTAATTGTGCCATTCTTTGTGCAACGTTAAGTTCTTGTTCATCTCTACGAAGTCGAGTAATTTCATCTTCTTCTTCATTAGGATAGAGCGTGAGTTTCCAATCACTAACATTCATTTGCTTTAGTAGTCTTGGGAAGAGAATTTCTGTGTATACTTTTTGACCAAATTCTACAGCACGATTAGTAACAAGAATTTGTAGTCCTTCATTATTCAGACCTCCTGATTTACCATTGTCAACCATAAAGATAGACGATACACCATAGAAAGCGGCTATACGATTTCGTATTTCATCACGTACACCGATATATTGCATTTCTTCAAGTGTGTCCATAAATTTGACCCAATTGACCCCTCCTCTTCCACTCGAAGATTCGATACCAACACGAGGAATATAGTGAGGGTCACGTTCCATTTTTTCATCAGTTGCCTTCCAAAACGACTTCATTGATTCTAAGTTATCTGTTGTAACAGAAATAATACCCTTTGGTATTCTTCTCTTTTGGTAAGCAGTATAGATGTAGTTATCCATTGCTGTTAGTGTCATTGCTTGTCTCCACATTGTGTTAACTGGAGAACGACCATACAATTTCGATGGATTATATTTTGAAATGTGTAGTACTTCTCCTTCAACAAAGTATTGTGTCTTACCACTTCCAGCCATATTCACGTAGTGAACATCTTGCATTTCACTTCCACAAATTTCACATTTATCACTTTCAGAATGTGTTTTAACATTTTCTCGATGTACTAAACAAATTTTGTAACGTCCACCACGAACACCACGCTTGTCAGCAACAATACGCATAAAGATAGGGTCACCTCGTATCATTTCTTTAACACGATAAAACTGAACTTCTTTCGTTTCAGGGTCAATAAAATATTCTTTTATTAATACAAGGAAGCCATCATCTACAATATTCAAATCACTTTCAAGTTCATGTAAAAGATGGAAGAATGATTGTTCCATACTGTTTTCCTGTTTTAGTAACCACTTTGGATAAGTGAGTTCATCTATGTCAGGTTTTCTTGTTGTACCATTACATAGTTTACAAGTCTCAACTTCTTCTTGATATTCTTCATCACATTGAGTACATTTTGCAGTAAACTTCTTTTCCCAATAAAAACCACGACGAAACATTTCTTGTCGTAATTTAGAAAGTACAGTACGAAGAATAAGTGATTCAGTACTTACAGCAAAAAGAGCAGGTATAGTAATACCTTGAGCCATAACAGGTTCTTGAATACCACTTGACCAAAGTGGCATTGTTGGAGTTGGGCTTTCCTTTCTTTTGAAAGGCCGACCTAAAGCCGACAAAAATCGTGATATTCTTCCATCTTCTTCTGCGATTACAATCCCTCCGCAAATGCGCCTATAGTGTCAGCATCAACGCCCCACTTGTTCAAGAGAGAGTCGGCTTTGTTTTTATGGTCTTTCCAATTACTGAATGTAACTAACTGATATAATTCAGTCTTTCTCATCTTATCTTTTTCATCTACATAAGCAAGCATAGCCTTTGCTTGCAAGTCTTTTAGACGCATATGAGGCATAGAATGTTTGAGTACATGGCGAATATCGTCTTTTGATGCAAATATGAGCCGATGAATTGTCTTTTTTGTATTTTTTGCTACTGTTTGGTCAGTAACTAATCGACCACAGCCAACAGCCTTTTGTAAATCTTCACACAACTGCTTACCCATATTTCCACTGGCAACAAAGGTTACACGAGGGTCGCCACGTTGGGAAATAAAGATGCTTCCATCCGAATCAAGTGAACCCGCCATGTACCCCCATATGTCTTTGATAATTAACCCATGCGTACCAATTTTAATGTAATTCCCTCTCGACGGGGCTTTGTAAATATCAAACTCTTCGCCATACGTCTTGAGTAAAGATGCCATTTTTTGTGGTGTGATATTCTTTTCCAATGTACCGAGTCCACGTCTTACGAGTTCACGAGATTGTAAAGGACCTTCCTTTTCCAATACATCGGATGCAAATTCTAATGCCTTTACATCATTAACAGGTAATTTTTCTGCTTGCTTCAATACATTTCTCCACATTTTTCTTGCGTCTTTTTGTAATTGATTAGCATTGACCCATTCTAATTGGTCATCAACAGACCAGTCAATTTTCTCATTGAGCATATTCAATACAGTATTTGCTTTCAAAAATAATTGACAGGCTTTTTGTAAACTAACAGAACGTGATTCTCCAAACTTTCGTAGTGATTTTAACGCTTTATCGTTTATACCCATATTTTTGATAACATCAGAAAGACCATCAGACCAAGACAAATTGGTAATAGTGGCTTCCACTTCCATTGACTTTAATGTTCTAACGTCTTTAATCATAGAATCATACATGTCTCTATTGGTTTTATCATTTCTACGGGCTTTACGACATTCACGTATGATTTGGTCAGCACTCTTCCCCCATGTAGATTCGAGCCAACCATCTCCATTCTTAGCAAATGAATATGATTTTAATTCCTCTTTAACAACTAAAGATGAACTTACTGGTTCAATAGGTAAATTATCATATTGAAATTGTGGATGCTGTGATATACTTTTAACAAGTAAATTAGAAAACTCATCGTTTCCTAAAACGGGGAAATCATACTCATCCCCGACAAATGCACTCCCCCACATATTGACCTCTCCGTTGACCAATCATTTAGTCCTTTTTCTTTTTAACGCCGATTTTCTTTGGTTTAGCACCAATGGCGATTACCATTACCATGCCTTTTTTTCCTTTTATGTCTTTCATGTCTTTTTTATCTTTCATTGCTTTCACCACTGTGGGTTTGCCACCAACGCCTTGCTTTTTTGCTCGCTTGCGTTTTGTAGCCGCTTGTTTTTGACCGCTACTCATAGAGCCGCTTGTCTTTGGAGTTTTACTTGAAACTTTCACACTTGGTCTACACTTTGGGTAACCTTTGCTTGATTTACTTGCCTTACTTCTTCCGCAAGGAGGGTGTTTACCGTCCTTGTTTTTACGTGATACGTCAACCCACTTTTCTTTGAACCAACGATTTAAGTTCTTGATAACAAGTGTATCATGACAAGTACATCGAGTCATTCAATATACACCGACCATTTTCTTGATGTTTTTTTGTTTATCAATAAGAGCATAACAAGGACATTTTGGGGATGAAGCCGAGCATTGGTTACCCTCAATCATACATACACATGGTGTTTTCTTTGTACCACCACAACAGCAAGAAGGTTTCTTAAGTTTCATTTCTTCTTCCCCTTTTTCTTGAACTTACCCTTGCAGTATTGCACCGCCCATCCGTTAGCATAAGCAGATGGATAAACATCGAATTTTTTCTTAGCCGCCGCTTTTCCAGCAGGGCATAATTTCTTTTCAAGAAAATCCCAAGCAGTACCCATTCCTACACAATGTCCACATTCACAAGTCATTACATGCCCTCCGGTTTTCCATGTTCAATCCAGCATTTTTCACAAAAACCAAATGGTTTTTCAACGCCATCTAATTTTGCTATAAAGCAACACGTATGATATAAAAAATTATGATTCCCTAATGCTAAAATATTATCGTTCATTTAAAAACCCCCAATCATCGAATGGATAAATCATGGTATAATCCACCCACCTGTGTTCTTACCACCAACAGTATTGTCAAGCCAATCACCAAATCCGGGCATGTAATCATCGAGAGAAACAATGCTTCCCTTGAACTCTTTTGTACCCCAATTAGCCAAAGCCAAAGCCATTGCCAAGTCATCGTGAGTACCTACAGATTCCAACTTACCATTCTTTTGCATTCCGAATCGGTTAAGTTCTTGTTCTAATTTATGTGTGAAAGTACGACTTCGTTCATCACCATACGGTGTTCTAATCTGTCCTTGTTCAAATGCCATAAGTAAAGACATGAAGATACTCTCTTTTCTTTGTCGAGTAGTCATAAATGTTTTAATCGGTATATCGCTACGCATATCTTGCAGTTCAGCGGCAAACATACGCTGGAAGTTGTTACCTTCAAGTTCAATCAAATCAGGTTGAAACCGATTGTTAAGCATCAAAATGTGTTTCTTTTGAGCCGCACCGCCTAATCCTTTTTCATGTATAACACCAACAATTTGTTTGGTATGGTCATCAGGTAAAGTACGCATAACAATCATTGCTGTATAATCAGCGTTCTTATCCGAAGCAATTGCTGTGTCCCATCCTATGAAGTGTTGACCGAATACACCTGCGGGATTACCGTTTTCATCAAATTCAGTATCAGCCCTGTCGAGCAATACAAGGTCTTTATCACGGGCTTTGTCGAGAATATCGTTAGGAAACATACTCGCAACGTCGTGAATCGGCTCACACAGATATTCACGAGAAAATTGTATCGCTGGCATTGAAAGTCTACGTTGGTCAAGTGATTCAAGATTCCATCGTTCAGGCCAAAGGGCTTCTCCAGCGGCATCTATTGCAGGATATGTCTCGACAGTAAAGGCATCTCTTTGTTCTAATTCAGCGTACAAATCGTTGTATGAAAACGGCGTACCGACAATCATCATACGACCTGTGTGGTGCAGAACAGGAAGGAGAACACCATAGAACCAATCAGCGGCTCGCTGTAATTCTGTACCTGTTGTACCCCATAGAATATCGTCGCATACTACAACGTGAGGGTGGAAACCACGAGTACCACCACCAACGGACTTAGCCATCATTCGGCTTCCGTTTTCAAACTCAAAGTAGGTTTTTCTCCACGGCCTTCCTTCTGGAATAAGTTCACGAAGGATTGGTGTGGATTCGATATTATTACGAATAAATCTCATGTGTTCCAATGTCTGTTCCAAAGAGTGAGAGAAAATCATGACGTGTGTACCGGGCTTAAATGCCGCTATCCATAAAGCATAGGACATAAAGAAAACAGACTTACCGTGGTCACGACTCGCTTTGACGCAGTAATATTTGTTTTCTGCTAACCCTTTGTCCCAACTTTCATGGTGGTGCGAATAATCAAATCCTAATATGTCCTCAAAGAAGTATCGAAAAGACTTTGCAGACATCTGTTTATCCATATCGTGGATAAATTCATTGATGTCGCCCTCCATTGGAATGTCTATTTCATCACTTCCTTAGTGTAAATAATGTATAAACTGCGAATTGACCCGCTTCATGAGGGGTCATTTTGTATAAATACCCACCAAACTCTTCATAGAGTTTCTTGACGTATGCTTTGAGCATATTATTAAACAAACTCGGGTCTGCCATATTGACACTCCCTTGATTCGGATTCGGCCAATTAACTGTATTTCCTAAACTTTCACCTACTCCTTGATTCATATCAGGTTTTTTATAAGGGTCAGTATTAAAATTACCCTGTGCTGCAATCGCCCCTTGTACTGCCCCACCATGTGCTTGTTGGTCTGGAGATAACGTGTTATAAAACGAACCTAAAACTTCATTTGCGTTATTCATATTAGGTTTACTCAATGGATTAGCAGTACTTGTTGGTGCTGTTGCCCCTTGCTGATAAGTTGGCATTTGTCCCATTGCTAAGTCCATTGGACTTGGTTGTGCCGGTTGTGCCGGTTGTGCCGCCATTGCTGGCGGTGTCATAGGTGGTTGCATAGGTGCTTGCGGTGTAGGTGCTTGCGGTGTAGGTGCTTGCGGTGTAGGTGCTTGCGGTGTAGGTGCTGGCGGTGTAAGTGGTTGTACAGTTTGCTGTTGAACAGCCATTGGATGGCTTGTAGTTTGAGGATGAGCAGGTGCAATAGCACCTTCAAAAGCACGACCCACAGTATCTACCGTTCCGGGCATACCGGGTGGTACTGCTCTGTTTACTGGTGCAGAACCTCTTGTTTGCCCACCAACATTTGGTGATGTAGGATTATTCACAAACGGGTTTGGAGGTTGTACTTCACCGGGTTGAAGTACTCTTACATTAGTAGGACCTTTTGGTTTATTCATCCACTCAGGTTTTGCAGGTTTTGAGTCACCGGGCTTTGGTACATTATATCGTGCAGGACCCTTTGCTCTTACTCCTACTTGATTGGGGTTAGAACCTGTTGTATACCCACTCATTCTTTGAGTAGGGGTACTTTGAGGGATTTGATTTTGTTGACTTTGGAATTTTTGTTGATTATTCAATCCTTCTTGAACATTTCCAGAAACCAATGATGATGCGTCAAGACTTTCATAATCTTGTCCTGCTTGTAATGGTGCAGTAATATCGCCACTTTGCATTCGCTTTGCTGTATTAACCACCGCACCAGTCGCCGCCGCCCCTTTTAATCCTAAACCAAGAAGCGCACCCGCACGATTTAGTGGTTTAGTTCCTCTACCAAATGCGGCTCTCATCGTGTCCATAAGTTTTGGTTTTGCACCAGCACCTACTGTTTGAAGTGTTTGTAATCCTCCTGCTTTTTTAATTACTAAAACTTGCTTGCTCATAGTATCATCTCAAATTCATTTTGATTACTTTTACAACTTTAGGTTCTACGTTGTATGATTTTGCAATATCATACCAATCACCCATTGTGTGGTTTATTGCATTAACTTCGCTACTGGTAAGACCAACATACTTTGCTAAGTTTAATGGTGAATTTAATGTATTTGTCAGATGAGGTACAACGTCGTTATCCATCTGCGCTTCGTGGTACTGCATACGTTCAAGAGCCTTCATGAGTTTATCCATAAGTGGCAGGTGTGCGTCCTCGGACTTCATATAATCAGTTAGCAGACGTTGGCGTGGGTCTGATAAGGCTTGCTGTGACCTTGCTTCCAACTCACTTAATGGTGCATCCGTGATTGGTTGTGGGCGTGATGCCCCTGCAATCTGCAACATTTCACGAAACTGTGATGGTGAAAAGTCAGATATTTGATGTCGTACATCTTGAAATCTCGGTGAAACAACTGGTCGTTCAGCCTCTACAGGGGGTGTCTCAACCGAAGGTGTTGAACGAACAGGAACATGAGTAGCCGCAGGAGGTAAGGTCTGCGCTGTTTCCTTCGGTTGAGACAATGATGGTTGGCCTTCACTCATTTGTTGGCCGTTAGGTGCGAAATCATTTATATTGTGAAGATATGCTTGCATGTGGTCATCCAAAATAGGTTCAGGGTATTCTCCTGTTTCATCCTGTTGTGGATAACCGTGAATCATTTGTGAAGGCATAGGGGATGAAGGTATATCTCCCAATCCCATTTGTACAGGATGCCCTCTTGCTTCTGCTTGGTGATTTGCTAATGCTTCGATAACGTTACGGAATCTATCAACTTGTCCGAGTCGTTGTTCACTATATGGTAAATTTGCGGCTTCAAGTTCATCAGCAGAAACACCATGTTCTCCCATTTTACTTCGACCTTCTTCACTTCCTTCTCCTGATGCACGAGCCAATGCAAGTAGTCGAGCCGCATTTTTATGCAACCCTTGACCACCTTTTTCTCCACCAGTAAGGTACTTACCGTGTTCTTCTACAGAAAGTGCTTCTTCTCCACCACCGTATTTATCCATCATGTGGTTGTATAACTTTTTGAAATTACCTTGATAACTGCGGCCAAACAAATACATCATAGCAGGAACGTGAGCCATGTCTTTGACGAGTGCTTCCTTGAGGTCTTTGTTACCAAGAATTTCATGAAGTGGTCGTTGAATCATATTGGGTGCGCCAAGAGTTCCCGTGTTAAGCGTAACAGGAACATCAGGAATAGATTCCATTCCCCCTTGTTCTATCGCTTGGTCAATCATGGCGTGAGCCGCCGCTACAAGTTTTGTTGGTGCGCCTCCACCACTCATGATGTCTTTCTTTTCATTCTTTTGAGATGGATAAAAGAAAACATCAGGAAGATGATGTACCGTAGACCAAGTGTGTACAGATTCTTGGTCGGGGAAGTAACCGGGTTTTGCACGTCCCATCATATCGCTTGTGTATGTTTCAGGATGTTCGCCCTTGTTTGAGTATACCCAACCTTCGGGTGCTGTGTGATTAGAATAGACATAAGGATAGGTAACACCTGATTTTAGTGAGCCTTTTATTTGTCTGTCCTCGAATCCCATGTCTTGTAAAATATGAAATAAGTTTTGATTAAATGGAATGTAATATGATTCTATAAAACGACCAAAAGGAGTTTGGTCAGCGTTTTTATTTGTTAATGCAGTAATAAGTGTTCGATTATGTGTACGACTTTGCCTATTTGTCTGTTCATTCCCTTCTGCGTCTTTTGCAGTAGTACCTTGAGGTAAAGTATTTGCACGAATTTTTCTCCATGCCATATTGTCAAATGGTGGCAATTCGTGATGTTGTCCATGAGAATGAGAATTATTAAAATTTCCAATTGCTTTATTGATAACTGCAATGGGGTCTACATCTTTTCCATGCATCTTAAAAAAATTAGCAAGAGAAACAGCCAATGAATCTATACCATGATAGAAATTCCCATGTTTAGTTTTGTAAGCCAATGGTCCTTGACTTGAATCAAACTCACCGGGTACAATGTCTCCACGACCATTGTGTGCAAATGCAGGAATATCGGGTTCTTGTGCAGGGCGAAAAGTCTGTGGAGGAGGATTACGAAATGCTGTAGGACCTTCTGGTGGATGAGCAATCATACTCCATGCTTTGAGCAAACGTGGAGGTTGAATGCGTATCATCCCATATGCCCCCGCTTAGATGTTATGTAACCAGCAGGGTCAAGACCTAAACGACTTGAATTTGTTTCAAGATTCTGTGTAGGACCATCATTTTTCTCATCTTCATCTTCGTGTTGGTGAACACCAGCAGGGTGACTTGGTATGTGTCCGTTTTCCATTGCTGAACGTGTACCTTGCATTGATTTACCAAGTTTTTCAGCACGTTCTTGTGCTCGTATTAAACGGCGAAGAAGATTGAGTTTATGGTATGTTAAAGAATTAGTGCGACCTTTAAGCAATTCACTTTCAGCACGTTCTTCACTCATCATCATCGGTGCAGAAGGTTGGGGAAGTGAACTGATGCTTGAGGGTGCTTGTGTTGGTTGACTTGGTACACCCATTGGTGCTTGCATAGCCTGAACAGGATTTCGTGGTCGTCGGATTCGTGGTTGTCGAATACCTATTTGACGAAGTGATGGGCGATTCATTTGACCCGATTGACCTGCTAATAGTCCACCAATACGACCTGCACCTGTAGGTCCTGCTGAAACTGAACGCTCACCGTATCGAGCGTGAGGTGAGAATGAAGAACGGACATTTCCTAAAATTTTACGAGCCTCCGATTGACCCATGTATTGTCGATACTTCTGTGGGTCTTTTGACATAGGTTGCTTAGTAGCAATACCACGGTGGCTCATCTCAACAGACAAGTGAGGCTTCATCAGTCCCGTTTTCTTACTTCCTTTGATACCACGCATACGTGCTCGGAATCTTCGCATTGTAGAACCTGCGGGATTCATACCACCGGGTGGTCGTTTAAATTGACCAGTTGATGGTCTAAATTCTTGTCGCTTTTCACGGCGACGACGTGATTGAATTTTATTCGGTGTATCTCGCTTAAGTAGCGAACTCCAAGCATCCACCATTGGTTCACCTGTTGCAATTTCTTGGTCTGCAAAGAATTTAGTAGGGTCAGACGCTTGTAAATTTCTTAGACTTTCTTCTGCTTCTTGACGATTTGCATCAATTTTTGGCATACGACGTGCCATATTACTGATATTGTTCATAAATTGCTGTCGTACTTGAGGGTCGTAATCACCCATTCTACGTTGCATTTCAATGTAATCAGGATTTTGTTTTCCTTCATGCATCATATCTTGTCCAATATCTCTTAAAGATTGATTATCAAGTTCAGGCATAATTAATTTTGCAGAAGGTATACCTAAACTTTCTAAAATGTGTTGTTCTTGTCTATCAGGTCGCATCATTTGTTGTATTACACGGTCAAATTGTTTTGCTTCTCGACTAAGACCTGATTCTTGAAGTCTATCTCGTTCTTGAATTAATTCTTCAATGGATGCTTTCAACAAACTACTCCAAGCACCATCCATTGGCTCACTCATTGCAATCGGCAACGGTCCAGTCATTGCTGAACCTGTACCTGTCTTTGCACCTGTTGCAATATCGAGAAGATTACCACGACTTCCAGCAGGACCACCCTGTAGTCCCATCTCTCGTTCATCGTCTTGTTTGTTGCCGTCATCTTCTGCAACAGGAGACTCTTCTCCTTTCATTCCTTGAGAAGCACGAACTTTGAGATGTTTTATCTTGTCTCTACGTACTTTCTTTTCTTCGGCACGTAACTTTTTCTTTTCATTCCTCTCGTCTTTATCTTGAGGAGATGTAGGATTGTATTTTGTTTCACCTTCGTTAGCAGATGAATACATAGTGTCTGATTCACTACGTGGTGCATACATTCGAGTATCAGAACCTCTTCCCATCATTGACATTATTCAACCCCCATGTTTTCTTGTAATCGAGACTTTATCTTAGCCCAAGTTTCAGGGCTTTCTTTTCCAAGTTCGACCTGTAAAATATTGAATGTTTGGTTAACTTGTTGTGTTTCACCTTGAGGACCCCATTGTTCTTGAAAGCGAAGCAAGTCTTTGACTGTTTCTCGTACTTCTTTGTGAAGCATAACAGCGTCCCGAACAAAGCCGTCCTCATGTACAGTCCCTTCATCAAGAAGTTCAGTTAGTTTACCATTTAATCTTTCCGCATTTGTACGAAGTAAATCCAATTCATTACCAACGGCAAAGGATGCTATTTCAAGAGCCGCTGTTTTCTGCACCAAAGGTTGGAAATGATGCTTCATATGTTGGTAAACGAGGTTTTCACTAATTCCAACTTCTTCGGCTATAGCATCTATTTGTGAACCGTCAGAAAAATACTGTCGCTCATAATCAGCACGATTGGGAGATGTACATAGAGCACACGTTTCGTTAGCCGCAACGTGATATTCACCCATGTGATTTCTAAAATGTCGGTCCGTAGTATTGGTTCTCCAACCTTTATCTTTGTCAAGTTGCTTTGGGGAAATGTAACCTTGTAAAAGTTGTTCTTCCAACTCTTCACGGTCCTCATCCATGCAGAATGAGCAAGACCGTTTTATTACTTGCTCACCCGCCGCCATTGTCCATGTTACGGGTATCTCTTTGAAAACAATTATGGTGAAGATAAGATTGGAATGTACTATGTGGAGAGCGAAAAGAATAGCCGGAGTTCCTATTTCTAAGGATTCATTCAGAAGCATTTCTCAAGCCGTAAAAGATTTATCAAAACGTGATTATGCAGATGATGATAAAATACTTCATAGAATTAGAATATGTAGAACATGTCCACATTATGGTACTCGATGCACCGCTTGTGGGTGTCATCTAAATACAAAAATAAAACTTAAAAATTCAACTTGTCCTCTTCACAAGTGGGAATTAACCACCACGAGTGATTCTGGAGTAGACTCCAGTGAGCATCAAAGCACTTCCGAAGAGTCCGACAAGATAGTAGGACAAGACGCTTGAAGAAAGTTCTTGACCTTTGAAAATTAGTATCATAAGCATTACAACGATTACAGAAATAAATTGCACCATAATCATGTCAATAATGACACTTCTTGGAGGGTTTAATACATTTAAAGAAGTATTTCCAAATCCTAACGGCATGTAATTTTTATCATTCATATTATCGACTTCCCGTAATAAAATTGCGAGCGAAGTTTCCTACGCCTCCACCTACTTTTCGCATCATTCCTTCATCTGCAAGAGCCGCTTGTAACGCCCCTCCCATCATAGATTGTTGCGCCATAGTGTTAAGTTGCATTTGATTTTGCTCTGCTATCTGTACATTTTGATTCGCCGCACTTTGAAGGGCTGTAAAATTAGATTGAATATTTTCACTACTCATGGTTTGAAGATGAGATGGTAAAGATGCAACATCTAATTTTAAATTTCCATCATCATCAGCAACAAATGAAGCATTCTTGAATACTTCAAGCACACTAAAGGTTACGATATTGTTAAACATCTGTACGAGTGTACCCATAGATTCACTTGCAAGGAAACGGTCTACTGGTACAATACCACGGAGAAGCATTATTTGTATTTCAAGTTCACTTGGTGGTGCAACTGGTTGTTGCATCCATTGATTTTGTTCACCTGTCATTCCTTGCATAAATGGATTTTGCGACATTCCTTGTGCTTGTTGATTAGTAAAAGGATTTTGCATTGATTGCATTGGCTGATTATTCGATACTCCGAGGTTCAATGCCCCGTTTGAATTATTATTACCGTTAAAATTAAGCATCTCACTCACCTATCCCATGCTGTTGTTCTTCAAGAGTGTTTTGATAGGGCTGTTGATTCAACATTGCTTGAAATGCAGGTGTTGGTTGGTTCATCATTGCCAACTCTTGTTGAAAAATTCTAAGGTCAAAGACAATCATTGTAACGTCATTTTGTCCATTAGATGGATTTTCATAATTAAGTATAGAAATCCCTTTTGTACGCTTGCTATCCTTTTCTAACATTGCAAAAAAATCTTCGTACTTTGCTAAAAATGAAGGTGTTGGGTCTTTTTTGGTTATAGCCGCTACAGGTACAGTTACCATTGATACACCTCGTTTTACTTTATCACGTAGTCTACGTGGATTTGCTTCACGAATTTTATCTTCTTCCGCTTCCCACTTTACTAAAAGGTGATACAAATGAAGATGTTCAGGACAGTACGTTCCTTTCATTTTTCTTCCATTAGTTACCTTTTCTTTTGCTACAAAGGCTTCCGCTTGCATTGTGACGGGATTTTGCCAATATAGTTGCCATAATGAGTAACCTGAATCTTCATCAGTAATTTTTGCATACAAATTATCGTGTTGAATAAGAGTTGCACAATCACATCCATCTACAACACACACACTCGCTTGCTTATCGTATCGGTATTTACGACCAAAGAACCATCTAAACGGATTATACCACGGTCTTTTTGCTGGAGTAAGTAATTTGTACGCTTGTTTAATGTCTTTCTTTCGTGCCTTTTGGGGGTCAGGATGTCTCGACGGGTAAAAATTTACTTTTGGAACTTCTAAGTTTTGCTCATTAGCAATATTCTGCATTGCTGATTGTGCTGTTGCTTGTTCCATAAGTGCGGCATGGGATAAAGACTCATTACCTTGTTGACTTAAAGCA